>Ga0136641_1001166_pt1 | contig 11030 bp, 10 predicted proteins | sample EliLak1302023Y_FD_115312 | JGI IMG/M metagenome (GOLD analysis project Ga0136641, IMG submission 115312) | Freshwater microbial communities from Elizabeth Lake, Yosemite National Park, California, USA - 13020-23Y | ecosystem: Environmental > Aquatic > Freshwater > Lake ... | reverse complement strand
GCTGCATCTAAATTGGGCAGCACCAGCAGGTTGGCGTTGCCTTTGAGGCTTGAGTCCGGCATGATGGCTTCGCGGTGGACGCCATCCAGGGCCATGTCTCCATGCATCTCTCCGTCAATTTCAAGCCAGGGAGCTTTTGACTTGACCTTGGCCAAGGTCTCTCGCATTTTGATGGCACTGGGCGTGTCAGCGCTACCGAAGCTGGAATGAGATAACAGTGCCGCTTTGGGGCGAATGCCAAAACGCATCATTTCTTGTGCTGCCATGATGGTGATTTCGGTCAACTGCTCAGCGCTTGGATCGTAGTTGATGTGCGTATCGACCAGAAAAATTTGTCGATCTGGCAAAAGCAGACCGTTCATGCAGGCGTAGGTGCTAACGCCTGCTCGGTGGCCAATCACTTGGTCAATGTAGTTCAAATGCAGCTCTGGTGTGCTCCATGTGCCACAGATCAGGCCGTCGACCTCGCCTTTGTGCAGCAGCATGGTCCCAATGAGGGAGAGTCGACGCCGCATATCGATTTTGGCCAATTGTTCGGTCACGCCCTTTCTGGCGGTCATTCGCCAATAGGTTTGCCAAAAATCTTTGTAGCGGTGGTCGTGTTCTACATTGACAACTTGATAGTCGACGTCCTCTTTCAAACGAAGACCAAATTGTTCGATGCGTCGTTGAATCACGGCGGGTCGTCCAATGAGGGTTGGGAAAGCCAAATGCTCATCAACGACCACTTGAACGGCTCTTAGCACGCGCTCTTCCTCGCCCTCAGCGTAGGCGACACGTTTGTTGATGGCTTTTTTGGCTGATGCATAAATGGGCTTCATGGCCTGACCTGATGCGTAGACAAAACTTTGGAGTTTTTCTCGGTAGGCATCCATGTCTGCAATGGGGCGCAAAGCCACACCGCTGTCAGCGGCGGCCTGAGCAACAGCCGGGGCGATTTTGATCATCAAACGAGGATCGAAAGGCTTGGGGATGAGGTATTCTGGGCCAAAGGCCAGCTCTTCACCGGAGTAAGCTGCAGCAACCACCTCACTTTGCTCGGCTTGCGCGAGTTCAGCAATGGCATAAACGGCGGCTATTTCCATCTCGGTGGTGATCGTCGAGGCCCCCGCATCCAAGGCGCCGCGAAAGATGTAGGGAAAGCACAAGACGTTGTTGACTTGGTTGGGGTAGTCGGTTCTGCCTGTGGCGATGATGGCATCATCGCGAACAGACTTGACATCTTCGGGAAGGATCTCTGGACTTGGGTTGGCCAAGGCCAAAATGATGGGGTTCTTGGCCATGGTTTTGACCATGTCTTTTTTAAGAACGCCGCCAGCTGAGAGACCCATGAAAACATCCGCGTCCACAATGACCTCGGCCAAGCTTCTTGCGGACGTTGCTTGGGCGAATTGAATTTTGTCCTCGTCCATGAGCTCGGTGCGGCCTTGATAGACCACGCCAGCCAAATCGGTGACAAAGATGTTGTGCTTAGGCACGCCCAACTTCAAGAGCAGGCCTAGGCAAGCCAAGGCTGCAGCGCCAGCGCCAGACGTCACAATCTTCACGTCCTTTAGTTCTTTGTTGACGATTTTCAGGCCATTCAAAATCGCCGCACCCACCACGATGGCCGTGCCGTGTTGGTCGTCGTGAAAGACCGGTATTTTCATGCGCTCACGAAGTTTGCGCTCGACAACAAAGCAGTCCGGGGCTTTGATGTCTTCTAAATTGATGCCACCAAATGTAGGCTCCAAAGAGGCGATGATGTCGACCAGTTTGTCGACATTTTTCTCATTGATTTCAATATCAAAGACATCGATGCCTGCGAACTTTTGAAATAAAACGCCCTTGCCTTCCATGACGGGCTTGGCCGCCAAAGGTCCAATGTCTCCTAAACCGAGCACTGCAGTGCCATTGGTGATGACGGCTACCAAGTTGCCACGAGCGGTGTATTTGAAGGCTGCATTGGGGTCTTTGACAATTTCTTCGCAAGGGGCAGCCACACCAGGCGAATAGGCAAGAGCCAAGTCTCTTTGGTTGCTCAGTTGTTTTGTCGCACGAACGCTTATTTTGCCTGGTGTTGGAAATTCATGGTATTTCAAGGCGGCGCGGCCAAGTTCTTGACGCGCTCGTTCACGTTCTTGATCAACGGACAGATCTGAGGGTTGGCTTTTATTTTGAGTCATGAAAATAGGTCCTAGCAATCAAATGCTGTTGGGAGATGCAATTGGTCAAGTCAGCCCGTGGAGCAAAACAAAAAATTTTATAGAAACTTCATTGTAGGTGTTAGAAGCATCAAAAAACAAAAGGAGCACAAAGTTCAAGTTTGTGCTCCTTGCGTTGCCCGCACCAGCGGTCAGGGTGCTTGGGTTCAGTTGATGCTCATCAAAGTTCAACGATTTCAAAGTCCGACTTGGAGACGCCGCATTCAGGACAGGCCCAATCGGGGGGTACATCGTTCCAAAGCGTGCCGGGTGCAATGCCTTCTGCGGGCAGTCCCGCGGCTTCATCATAAATAAAGCCACAGACAATGCAGATGTAGGTTTTAAAAGAAGTGCTCATAAAAAAAGGGCTCCTGAAAGGTAAAAAAATGGGTTCTCCTTGAGTCATTCAGACGTCAAGCTTTCGAGATGTGCTTGGTAGTGGTTGGCATGTTTTTCTTCAACCTTGGCCAATGCAGAAAAGCGTTTTTGGGCTTTTTCAAGAGTTTTGGCAAACGTGGCGGCATGTTCTTGAGATTCAGCCATTTGGTCGTCCATTTCTTTGGCGGCCAAAAGCCGGCCCTCCTCGATGGCAACGTTCTTGAAACTGGGGTACATCTCTGTGTACTCGTAAGTTTCGCCATCAATGGCAATTTGTAATACTTTAGCAGGTGTGAGTGTGCTTTTGGGATAAAGCAAATCCAAATGTCCAAAAGCATGCATGACTTCTTGATTGGCCGTTGCTTCAAAGACTTCAGCCGTTGTAAGGTCGCCCCATTCACGACATAATTTCGCAAAATAACGGTACTTGATATGTGCCATGGATTCTCCAGCGAAAGCGGACTCCAAATTGGCCATGGTTTTGACGCTAGGGGCGTGGGTGTGTGACATGGACATCTCCTGGATTAATAAAAACAATCAGAACAGATGTAATGATAGAGAAGATTAATTAGAAAGGCCAATTGAAATAAACTAACTGCGCGATTGAAACGATGAGGGGTGAAGTTTCAAGACATCAGTTGCTCAATGTCAGAGACATTGACTGGCACGCCTCTGCTGAGGAGTTGAACGCCATGGGGTGTGATCAGTGCATCGTCTTCAATTCGAACGCCGATGTTCCAGTACTTTTCGGGCACATCGGGGCTGGGTCGGATGTAAAGACCGGGTTCGATCGTGAGCACCATCCCCGCTTCAAGTGTTCGGCTCGTCGGTGCGCTTGAAGACCAGGGCTTTAAGGGGTCTAGCTCAGACCAAGGCGTGGCGAGGGTAGAGTTGTCTGAGCTAGGCGTCTGAACATAAGAGCCACAGTCGTGAACATCCATGCCTAGCCAATGGCTGGTTCGATGCATATAAAAGGGCGTGTATTTTCGATGCTCAATGACATCTTCTATGGTGCCGTGGACACTTTTGTTAAGAATCCCCATAGACAGGAGACCTTCACATAAAACCCGTACGCTCGCCTCATGCGGGTCGTTGAACGTCGCACCAGGCTTGGTGACGGCGATGGCCGCCTCTTGGGCGCTCAAAACGCACTCATAAACATCTCTTTGAGGTGACGTGAAGCGTCCGTTGGCAGGAAAGGTTCGAGTGATGTCGCTCGCATAGCCATGGAGCTCACACCCTGCATCAATGAGGACCAAGTCGCCCGACAAAATGGGTGCTTGATCGGCTCTGTAGTGAAGCACACAGGCGTTGGCACCCGCAGCCACGATCGAGGAGTATGCAGGAAATTCTGATCCATGACGCCTGAACTCGTGCAGCAGCTCAGCCTCTAGATGGTACTCTTTGAGCTCCATCTTGTTTTGAAGGGCTTGTGCGCAAAATTGCATGGCTTTGATATGGGCCAAAGAAGAAATGTCACACGCTTGTTGCATGGTTTGAACTTCTTGGGCATCTTTGATCAATCGCATCTCATCAAGAAGATGACAGGCATTCTTGATGCTGTACGGCGCACGCACACCAGTCCTCACCTTTTTAGACAGCTCATCGATCCAACGCTCAAGATGCTCTTTCATCACAGGGTTCACGCCAAAGGGATACCAAATCGAGGTGTGGTTGCTTAAAAAAGCGGGTGCGATTTTATCCAAGTCTTCAACAGAAAAGGACTTGGTGACACCCAGCTTCTGGGGGGCTTGCTCTGGCCCCAAGCGGTAACCCTCCCAAATCTCTTTCTCTAAATCTTTGGGTTGACAAAAGAGGATGCTTTCTCCCAGATGGTTGAGCAGCAGCAGCGCATTGGGTTCTTCAAAGCCCGTCAAATAGTAAAAATAACTGTCAAAGCGGTAGGGATAATTTGAATCCCGGTTTCGGCTTTGTTCCGGTGCAGTTGGAACAACGGCCACATCACCTTGTCCCAAAAGGGACGCCAAATGTTGTCGGCGGTTTTGAAAAGAAGTCATGAGATAAATGGGGTGAGGTTAAGAGTTCAACATGGCCAAACGCTCAGGCGTACCCACATCCGTCCATGGTTCGCGAAAGTAAGAGGCCAAGAGGGATTGAGCTTGGATGCCTCGTTTTAAGACGGGGCCTAGGGGCGCCTTGATGCCCAAGGGATTACCTACAGCAAGCTCGCTTGCAAATGTTTGGAAAAAAGCGTGTTTATAAATCCCGATGGTGCTGAAGGTGAGCGTCTCAGTTGGCTCAAACGCCTCAAGCGCCTCAAGGGATCTAGGAAGCGCCGCCAGACCGTTGGCATCTTTGCAAAAGTCTCCTTGTGGGTGGTGAGGGGGGTTCTTGACCAGCCAAATCTGCCCTAAAAAAGGCGAGTTTTGCAGGGCTGTCAAATGGACCGGGTCAAAATCAAAGCTTGGACAATAGACATCTGCCGCAACCACCCAAAAGGGGTCGCTCAAAAGGGGCAGTGCTCGCACGATGCCGCCCGCTGTTTCGAGAGCGGCGCCAAAGTCCAACTCTTCTGATGAATAAACCAATTGCATGGGCGCGTGCACATGCGACGTGGATGCCGAGTAAGTAGCGCCCAATTGTCGCCGGATGCTCTGCCCAAGCCATGCGGTGTTGATCAACACGTTGGTGTAGCCGTGCTTTTGAAGGCCTTGCAAAGTCCACTCAATGAGACAGGTGTCTTTGACTTTTAACAGGGGCTTGGGGGTGCGGTCTGTCAAAGGGCGCATGCGCTCGCCTCGTCCCGCAGCCAACACCATCGCTTGTGCTTTCAAGGCGTCAGAATCCATCAAGTTGGTCATTTTTTGAGTCAGTTAAAGCGCAAAGGTGTTGAACAATGAACACGAAATAAGCCCTTTCAATGCCCATTTTAAAGAAAATGGATAAAAAAACAGGCTTGATCCTTGGCTGATCGTCTGGCGTCTTCTTCAGGTGAAAACGCCCACGAAAAAAGCAATGGGAATGCTCTATGATAAGCGGTGAAACCGTGAGCGTCACCTGATTTGTTTCTCCAACGCTTTGGCTCGGATCCATTTTGTAACCTTATGAACAACCTTAAAAACACGTTTAAACAAGCATTAAAAGACAAAACCCCGCAAATTGGGTTGTGGCTAGGCCTGGCCAACCCCTACACGACAGACATCTGTGCGGGCGCGGGCTTTGATTGGTTGCTCATCGATGGTGAACATTCACCCAACGACATCAATTCCATTTTGGCCCAGTTGCAAGTCATTGCCGGGCACCCCCATACCCATGCGGTGGCAAGAGTTCCTGTGGGGCACGGGCACATCGGTGTGACGCTGATCAAGCAGTATTTGGACATCGGCGTGCAATCGATTTTGGTGCCCATGGTGGACAATGCGCAACAAGCGCGAGACCTGGTCAAGGCCACCAGGTACCCGCCTGAAGGCATCCGTGGCATGGGTGGTGCACGGGCCTCACGCTGGGGGCGCATCAAAGATTACGGTCGCCAAGCCAACTCAGAAATTTGCTTGCTTGTCCAAGTGGAGACCCAAGCGTCCTTGGACAACATCGAGGAGATCGCCGCTGTAGAAGGGGTCGATGGGGTGTTCATTGGCCCCTCCGATTTGTCCGCCTCATTGGGCTATGTTGGACAACAAGATCACCCGGTGGTGCGAGCTGCGATTGAAGGGGCCTTTGAAAAAATATTAAAAGCAGGCAAAGCACCTGGTTTTTTGACCTTGGATGAAAAGCTCTCACGTCACTATTTGGATTTGGGGGGCGTTTTTATGGCCGTGGGTGTGGAGGCGGTGATGTTGGCACAACAAACACATGCCTTGGCCGAGCGCTTTAAAACCAAATCTTAACTGTTAATCCCTAAACATCTAGTTTGAGTTTTTGAGTCCACTGGTATGAGTATGAATGCCTCAAAAAGGGCATAGTTGCAAATATTGATCCCTTCTCAACTCTAAGCAACCAATGCTTTTGAAGCTATTAAAGGATTGTTTTTGAATTTCATTTCAGCCGTCCAAAGATCAACCGCTTCTTGCATCCTTAACCAACCACTGCCATTGTACTTTTAGCAGCATACTCTAAAACGCTTCGTGCATGAATTAACTCTACACCGGGAAATAGCTCAACAAACTCGCTGATGGTGACGCCGTCCTCTAAATTTTCAAATAAGGCCTCAACCGGAACACGGGTGCCACGAAACACCCAGGCTCCGCTGGCCAGCTCGGGGTTGAGTTCTACAGAGAGGCAAGTGCTCCAATCAATCATGAACAAATGTTAATTCCTTCGGGAGATAAAAGCAACCTCAATTCCCATGAGCCAAGGAGCTGCTTTTCATTGCACGATCTAATGCACGGCTTCGATATTAGGTTTCCAGCTCTGGAGTCGAACTTGCGCCCTCCTCTCTTCGGGCACCTGCGCGGGAGTCGAACAAGCGGAATTTCAAAGTCAGGTGTCCGCTCATGAAGTCGAGCTTTTTTAGAGTTCGAGTCTCGGTTGTGTCGTCGAAGTTGAGGGGTCAAAATTCAGGGGTCAAAACCTGAAAAACCAGGTTTTCACCTCGCCAGTTGCAATAAGCAACTTTTGGTCAATTACACGAAATACGACACGGTGGTTATTTTTTGAATTAAGTTATTGATGTATAACGGTCTTTAGAGGGCCTTTTTTCCTGAATGCGCCCCAAGTGAGGAGCCACAAGGCGTATTTTGCCCTAAGCGTCATCTTCGATCACTTCAAAGGGCACTCGGTTGGCAAGGCCGCACATGAGCTCATAGGACAAGGTCTTGGCGTGATGTGCAACCTCATCGATGTCTAGTGTCTGACCCGTTGAGGCGTTGCCCCATAGCGTCACCTCTGAGCCCACAAATTCAATGTGCCCTTGCAGATGCAAAGAGCTCAAATCGACACTGAGCATGTCCATGCTCACGCGGCCTAAGGTCTGGGTCCTTTGTCCGTTGACTAAAATGGGGGTACCCGACTCCGCCGATCGAGGGTACCCGTCGGCGTAGCCACAAGCCACGATCCCTATCTTCATGGCTTGCGTTGCGGTGAAGGTTGACCCATAGCCCACGGTGTCTCCTGCTTTGAGGTCTTGAGTGGCGATGACTTTACTGCGCAAAGACATCACGGCTTGCAAGGACCAGTCTGCAGAGGTTTTCTGGGGATAGTTGACCGAGCCGCCGTACAAAGCAAGGCCCGCTCTTACCCAGTCTTGGTGCAGGGCATGGTTCAAAGGATTTAAAAACAAAGCAGCGCTGTTGGACAAAGATCGCTCACCGATCAAATCTTGGGTGAACTGATCAAACCTAGTCTGCTGAGACAAGGCGCCGCCGGGAAGGTCTGCGTCGCTGAAATGCGTCATGAGCGATATTTCTTCAATTTGTGGCAAAGCATTGAGTCGACTCCAAACCGATTTGAATTGCTCTGGCCTAAAACCCAAACGATTCATGCCGGTGTTCATCTTCAAAAATACTCGGTGGGCTTTGTGTGTTTTGTGGCGACTGAGCCAATCGACTTGTTCCATGCAATGAACCGCGTGCCACAGTTGTAGCCTTGAGCAGTCTTCAAGTTCTCGAGGGTCAAAGACCCCTTCGAGCAAAACGATCGGGCCTCTGAACCCCAGTTCACGCAACACCTCAGCCTCACCGACTTGCAGAATCCCAAAACCATCAGAGCCTTTTAGGCCCTCAAAGACGCGATCAATGCCGTGACCGTAAGCATTGGCTTTGACCACAGAGAGGATTTGACTTTGAGCTGATTTTTGACGGACACAAGAAAGATTGGCTTTGAGGGCTTTTGTGTCAACAAAGGCTTTAATTGGTCTGGTCATGCTGCAAAAAGTCGGACTCTCGTGTTATAACTGCAAAACTTGTGATGATTGCATTCTAAGAAAGAAATTCGTTGATTGAGCTGCCTTTTGATATTTCGTTAGAAACCATGATGAAACCAACGGTTTTGGGCTTTTAAAAATGAAGCAAGGTTTCTACACCATCATGGTGGCGCAGTTTTTTAGCTCTTTGGCGGACAACGCATTGTTTGTTTGCGCTGTAGAGTTGCTCATCACACAAGGCTACCCCGAATGGGAGCGTGCGGCTTTGGTGCCCATGTTTGCTTTTTTCTATGTGGTTTTAGCGCCCTTTGTTGGCGCCTATGCTGATGCCAAGCCCAAGGGCGAGGTGATGTTCAACAGCAACGCCATCAAGGTGTTGGGCTGCTTGTTGATGCTTGTTGGGCTGCATCCTTTGGTCGCTTATGCCCTGGTGGGTTTGGGTGCTGCGGCTTACTCTCCTGCCAAATACGGTATCCTCACGGAACTGCTGCCCGCCTCTCAATTGGTCAAAGCCAATGGATGGATTGAGGGTTTGACCATCGCATCCATCATTTTGGGTGTTTTATTGGGCGGGCAGTTGGTTGGAAACTCATTTTCTGAATGGTTGCTCGCGTTTGATTTTCCTTTGATCGAGACCGGTATCGACACGCGTGAGGAAGCAGCCATTGCCATCTTGATTTTGTTTTATGCCCTGGCTGCTTGGTTCAACACGCGCATTCCTGTGACGGGTGTCCCATTGCGCCCACTGCCTCGTGACCCTGAGCGCTCTGCACTGGGCAATTTGTGGTCTTTGGCGCCAGACTTTTGGTCATGCAATCAAAAGCTTTGGGTTGACAAATTGGGGCAAATCTCTTTATCGACGACGACGCTGTTTTGGGGCGTTTCTGGCAATTTGCGTTACATCGTTCTTGCCTGGAGCGCTGCCGCACTTCATTACTCGACCACCCAGGCCTCTTCCTTGGTGGGGGTGGTTGCCATTGGAACCGCCGTTGGCGCGGTTTTGGCGTCGGTCAAGATGCGACTTGAGCAAGCGACCAAGGTGATTCCGCTGGGCATTGCCATGGGTTTGATGGTCTTGGGCATGAACTTCATCAGAGATCCTTGGGTGGCAGCGCCCTTTTTGGTGTTGCTGGGTGGCTTGGGTGGCTTTTTGGTGGTGCCCATGAATGCTTTGCTCCAGCACCGAGGTCATATTTTGATGGGTGCTGGTCGTTCTATCGCGGTGCAAAACTTCAACGAACAAGCTTGCATCTTGGTCTTGGGTGGTGGTTACGCCCTTCTAACTGGATTGGGTTTGAATGCTTATGAAGCCTTGACGGGTTTTAGCATTTTGGTGGCTTCGGTCATGTGGATGATCAAAAAATGGCACGAAAGCAACTTGTTAAAACACCCAGCCGAGATGAACAGGTTGCTCGATGAAGTCAAACAAGCAGAGATGAAAAGTTAAAGGAGTCATGGCCATGGATACGCTAAACATTTTCGAATTCAAAGCAACAGACATCCAAGGCCAAGAGATGGAGTTCAGTCGTTTCAAAGGCCAAGTCATGTTGCTGGTCAACACCGCGAGCGCCTGTGGTTTCACGCCGCAGCTCAAGGGACTGCAAGAGTTGCACCAAGCGTATGCCGCACAAGGCCTTCGGGTGATGGGCTTTCCGTGCAACCAATTTGGGGGCCAAGACCCTAAAAGCGAGGGGGAGATTGCGCAATTTTGTACAACCCAATATGGGGTTGAATTTCAAATGATGCAAAAAGTAGAGGTCAATGGAGAGCATGCGCTCCCCCTCTTCAAGTGGCTGAAAGCCCAAGCTCCGGGGCTCTTGAACACGGAGGCCATCAAATGGAATTTCACCAAATTCTTGGTGGCCAGAAACGGGCAGGTGTTAAAACGCTTCGCCCCTCAAGACTCGCCCGCTTCTTTGACCAAAGAGATCGAGCAAGCACTTGCTGCCGCTCATTAAAGACGCCTATTTTTTAGGCCGCCACGGCCAATGATTTCGTCAAAGCGGCATCTAGCCACTCGATCCAGTGTTCAACAGGCACGGGGCTCTCGCTTTGAAGGTGTGAGATGCAGCCGACATTGGCGCTCAAAATCACTTGAGATTGAGTGTCCAAGAGGTGTTGAAGTTTTTGGCGTTTAAGCGCATTGGACAGGGTGGCTTGTGTGACAGAGTAGGTGCCAGCTGAGCCGCAACACAGATGGGCGTCCTTTGGGGGCAAGCTCAGTTGAAAGCCAAGGGAGCTGAGCAAGTCCTCAACACGGCCCTTGATTTTTTGACCATGCTGCAAAGTGCAAGGCGGGTGAAACACGGCTTGCCCAAAAGCTTCAAGGACTTTGGGGTTCAGGCGCTCCTTCAAGGCTTCACGCTCGTGCTCCAGCACCTGGGCGATGTCCAGCGTCAAGGCGCTTACCTTTTTGGCTTTTTCAGCGTACAAAGGATCGTCTCTTAAAAGATGACCGTAGTCTTTCACCATGACGCCGCAGCCAGAGGCGTTCATCACAAGGTAGGCCACGCCCTTTTCTATCCAAGGCCACCAAGCATCGATGTTGGCTTTGATTTGTGCGTGAGCGCGGTGCGCATCGTTCAAGTGATGTGCAAGCGCACCACAACACTGCGCCTTGGGTGCCATGATGGTCTGAACCGAGAGGG
>Ga0136641_1001165_pt1 | contig 11033 bp, 12 predicted proteins | sample EliLak1302023Y_FD_115312 | JGI IMG/M metagenome (GOLD analysis project Ga0136641, IMG submission 115312) | Freshwater microbial communities from Elizabeth Lake, Yosemite National Park, California, USA - 13020-23Y | ecosystem: Environmental > Aquatic > Freshwater > Lake ... | reverse complement strand
CCGGTCCGGCGCTGCCGAGTCTTCGGGGGGGCTGACCAAATGGGGCAGCAGGTCCACGTCATAGCGTTGCCCCAAGCGCTCTAGTAACTGCACGCACAAATGGCTGTACGGGTCATCGGCTTGGTGAAAGTAATGCACTTGCGCCGCTGCACCCTTGATGCGGCGCACCAGGCTGGCGCGCGTGCGCTGCCATTGGCGAGTGGCCGGATGGGTAAGGATGCGCACCACGTGCTTGATGGCAATGTTTTTCAGGGCAGACATGGGATCTTTGGAGGGTTGTAGCGCCGCTTGCACGCGGATAGCAGGCACAAATTGGCGTAGCGCCAGCATACAGAACTGCAGGGTTCCAAGCCTTTGCGCCATGCGCGGGTAAACCCGAAATTTGTCGCGCAAAGCGCAGGCCCAAGCGCCGGGCTAGCCCGGCTTTTGCTGGTCTCACCCCACCCCCATTGCCGCAGCAGCCCTTGAGGCTTAGCTTAGCAATTCTTCGCCTCGCCCTGCTCAAAAAGGGCCAGCAAGCGTCCCAGGGCGTCATCTATAACCTCGGGCGGCACCCGCTCAATCTTTTTAGCTTTGCGAGCGTTCAAGTCCATCATCCGGCACTTGTTAACCAGTGCCACCCCTTGGGTCTTACAACCCGTATTCATCAGTGATACCGCGAAGCCCGCGTACCTGGCGTAATCGCCCCCTTGCGTGATCGGCGCGATAAGCACATCGCCCAGGGCGTTGAATTCCTTGCTTGTCAGTACCAATGCAGGGCGGCGTTCGCCTTGCATTTCGCGACCCACCACCGGTTCTAGGCTCACCACCACGATGTCACCCCGCTCAAAAACCGCCACTTACAGGATCTCCTGCCCCACAGGGCGCGCTGCCTCCCACCGTGCCATATCCGCAGGTACAGGCGCCTTTTGATCGCATTGGGCAATCAATTCAGATAAGGAATATTTGCGCTTGGGTGCAAATGTGATGGTTCCGTCCGGTTTGGCATCCATGGTCATGGGTTGACCTGCCCGCAGGCCCAGGTCTTTCACTACCGCGCTGGGGAAAACCGCACCCGTACTGTTGCCGAACTTGCGCAAAACGATTTCAACTTGCATGGCCCACCTTCGTGAAATTTAATTCTTGATAGTCTAACGGGCGCAGCCATTGTCGTCAAACATAGTTTGACATTTACAAAGTAAGCTCTTGGCTGCTGTGACCTGCCCCCTAGGCAATGAAGCGCTGAGAATCCGCCTCGAGCACGATTCCTTTGGCTTCAAGTTGGGTCACGACATTGGCTATTCCCAGTGCAAACAGCGATGGCACCACGGCTTGCGATTCTTGGAGTGCGGACAAGACTGCATCTGCGTAGGCTAGGCCTTTAGCATTGGTTTGAGGAATCAACCATAGCAGCGCCACCGAGGCATCCAAGACAAACTTCATGCACGCCCCTCGCCAAAGTGCACGCCTTGGCGACCGCAGCGGGCTGCCAGTTGGTCGCCAGTTGCGATCTGGCGCTGGCCGCAGACACCGCCGAGTTTGCGATTCCGGGTGGCAAGGCCAGCTTGTTTTGCCATACGCCGCTGGTGGCGGTGGCGCGCAATATCGGCCGCAAGCGGGCTATGGAAATGGCGCTCACGGGCGATGCTATTGACGCGGCCACCGCCGCCGACTGGGGCCTGATTAACCATGCGGTGTCCGTGGAGCAACTCGATGCCGCCACGCTGGATTTAATCCAGCGTGCCAGCTGTGGCTGCGCCGTCTCCAAAGCCATGGGTAAGCAGGGCTATTACCAACAAATCGACCTGCCGCAGCAAGAGGCCTATGCGGTGTCTGGCGAACGCATGGCCCAAGGTGCAGCACGTGATGCGGCACAGCAAAGCTTCAGCGCATTTTTGAATAAGCGCACGGCTTAAGCCAAGACACTCTCAGGCGCAACAAAGGCATATCCCAGGGTGCGAGCAACCGCTTCATAGGTCACCTGGCCCTGCGCCACGTTCAGGCCCTGACGCAGGTGCAGGTCATCACGTAAGGCCTGTTTCCAACCTTTATTGGCAATCGCTAACGCATGGCCTATGGTGGCGTTATTGAGCGCAAACGTGGAAGTACGCGCCACAGCACCGGGCATGTTGGCCACACAGTAATGCACCACGCCGTCCACCATATAGGTGGGCTCGGCATGGGTGGTGGCGTGCGAGGTCTCAAAACACCCACCCTGGTCGATCGCCACGTCGACCACTACCGCACCTTTTTTCATGGATCCGACCATGCCTCGGGTTACCAATTTGGGCGCGGATGCACCAGGAATCAGCACTCCGCCGATGACCAAATCAGCATCTAAGACCGCATCTTCGAGATTTTGCACGTTGCTGAACAAGGTGTGGATGCGATTGCCAAATACCAGGTCAAGCTGACGTAAACGATCGACGTTGCGATCTAAGACGGTAACGCGGGCACCCATGCCGACCGCCATCTGCAGCGCATGCGTCCCTACCACACCGCCTCCCAGAATCACCACATGCGCGGCCGGCACACCGGGAACACCGCCCAGCAATACGCCCATCCCGCCTTTGGACTTTTCTAGATGCGCTGCACCTGCTTGCACCGCCATACGGCCAGCCACTTCGCTCATGGGTGCAAGCAGTGGCAGGCCACCGTGTGCGCCGGTAATGGTTTCGTAGGCGATGCACACCGCGCCTGATTTCACTAGCGCGGCTGTTTGCGTCGGGTCCGGCGCCAGATGGAGGTAGGTGTACAAAATTTGTCCAGGCCGCAGCATCGCGCACTCTTGCGCTTGCGGCTCTTTGACTTTGACAACCATGTCGGCCTGCGCGAACACGCTGGCGGCATCGGGCACGATCTGCGCACCGGCCGCCTGGTACTGCGCATCGGTTAAGCCGATAGCGGCACCAGCGCCGCTTTGCACCAGCACACTATGGCTGTTAGCGCACAAATCACGCACGCTGGCAGGCGTCAAACCGACGCGGTATTCATGGTTTTTGATCTCTTGGGGTAGTCCGATAAGCATGTGTTGCCTCCACTAAATTAAGGTGGAACGCAGTGTGCAGCAGACGGATTTAAATTAACAGTTATATGAAAATTAAGCTATATTCATTAGCGTTACTAATAATTTATAACCATGCAGATTTTTGACCCTCATGCGCTCGAATGCCTGGCCGCCATCGTCGAAGAAGGCAGTTTTGAGCGTGCGGCGCAGCGCTTGTCCATTACGCAGTCGGCGGTATCGCAACGCCTGCGCACCCTAGAGATGCAGGCCGGCGCGGTCTTGATCGTGCGCACGCGCCCCCTCAAAGCCACACCGGCCGGACGGTATTTGCTAAAACACGCATTGCAATTGCGCTTGTTACGCGCCGACCTCGGTCGAGACCTGCAAGCCCTCGCGCCGCGCGAAGCACAAAGCACGCAAGGGCAAGAACGCATCGCTATTGCCATCAATGCCGACAGTATTGCTACCTGGGTGTTACCGGCCTTGCAAGTGCTGGTGCAAGACGGGATGACCTTAGAAATCATTACCGATGACCAGGATTTCACCCACGAGTGGCTGCGCGAAGGCCAGGTGCAAGCTTGCGTAACGGCCTTAGCCAAACCGCTGCGCGGCTGCCAGGTGGTGCAACTGGGCGTTATGGAGTATGTGGTGGTAGCCAGCCCCGCCTATGCCGAGCAGCATTGCCCCAAGGGCTTAACTCCCCACGCCTTAGCTGGTATGCGTTTTCTGGCGTTTAACCGCAAAGACGATTTACAGGCTCGGTTTGTACGCAAGGCCTGCGGCTTGAAAAATCCAGGTTTACAGCAAAATTTTTTACCCAGTGCGCATGGCCGGGTACGGGCAGCCGTAGCCGGATGGGGTGCGACGGTGGTGCCGCTTTTACAAGTGCAAGAGCTGCTCAAGTCCGGCGCATTACGTGATCTCGCACCCAAGACACGCCTGCCGGTCGCCCTTTACTGGCACTGCTGGAAACTGGAGTCTGCGCTGCTGCAATCCTTGACGGCCGCAGTACGTAACGGCGCAGCCAAAGCACTGAAAATTCAAGCGACTTGAGCCACCCAGTCCAGCAATTTGAGCCTTTGCACTTTACCCGAAGGGCCGCGCGGCAGGTCCTGCACAAAGTGCATGACTTTGGGTGTTTTATAGCGTCCCAGGTGTTCGGTGCAAAACGCCCGTAAATCCGCTTCATTCGCGACGCAGCCTTCACGCAACACGATACAAACCAAAATTTCTTGGCCGTAATGCATATCGGGCATACCGGTAGCTGCCGCGTCCAGCACCGTGGGATGGCGCAGCAACACTTCGTCGATCTCTCGCGGCGCGATGTTCTCACCGCCTTTGATAATCAACTCTTTGATACGCCCAGTGACAAAGAAAAAACCATCGGCATCGCGGTAGCCTAAATCGCCAGTCCGCAACCAACCGTCTGGCGTAAAACTAGCGCGGGTGGCATCGGGGTTTTTGTAATAGCCCTGCATCACCTGCGGGCCACGAATGGCGATTTCGCCGGTGCTGCCATCGGGCACGGGATGCAAATTGGCATCGATGACACAGGCCTCGCAGCCCGATGCCTGACCGACCGAGCCGAGCTTGCGCAGCTTAGTCTCGTAGGGGTTGGAAAACGCAGGCGCTACGGTTTCAGTCAGACCCATAGTCTCGATCACGCCGATGCCAAAGCGCTGCTCAAAAGCCTGCAAATGGGCGGGCGGCAAGGCCGCTGAGGCGCTGCGGCAAAAGCGAATGTTGCGCACTGTTTCGCGCTCGGGCGCAGCGCCTTCAAGCAGATAGGAAATCATGGTGGGCACCACATTAATCCAGCTGCATTGCGCGTGCACAGCCTGCTGCCAAAAACGCGCCGCCGAGAACTTAGGCGGCATGGCCAGACTACCGCCATGGGCCAGCGGCGCAAGCATGGTGACGGCAAAAGCATTGATATGGTAGAGCGGCAGTACGGCTAGCACGCGGTCGCGCGCGCCCAGCCGATGTTCGGCACTGATAGCCATGGCATTGGCCGCCAGATTGGATTGCGTAAGTAACACCCCTTTGGGCACGCCGGTGGTGCCCGAGGTGTACATCAGCAACGCCATGGCCTCGGGCGTGGGGCTTGGCGTTGGCGTGGGCAACAAAGCCCCCAGCAATCTGTCATCAGCATCCACATCTGGGCTGCACACCAGCAAAGCTACGGGCCGTGTCAAGCTGGCCAAGACCGCTTGCACGCGCTCGGCCCAGTCTGGGCTGGCAATCACCAGCTTGCAGTCGCTATGGTCCAGCACATAGCGCATTTGCTCTGGGCTGGAAAGCAAATTCACCGGATTGACACACCATCCGCCATGCATCGCGCCGAGTAATAAACGCAAGGTATTCAAACCATTGGGCATGACCAGCGAGACCGTATCGCCCGGCTGCAAGCCTTGTCCTAGCAGCAGCGTGGCTACTTGGGCGCAATACTGCGCCAGGGCAGCAAAGCAGATGCGGTTCGGGGCCTGGCCATCGCCTTCGCCGCCATCCACTGCCAGGGCGTACAGCGCATCAGGCCGCGCGCTGGTTTGCACCTCCAAGAGCGCGCGTACCGTGCGCGGCAAAAAAGCCTGGCTCATGCGCGCCCGTATTTGGCGAAGTAGTCCGCCAGCAGTTGGTCCTCGGAGGGCATACGCTCGGGTATGGGGCGAGAAATACGCGTGATATTCAAGTAATGCCGGTAGTTCATATTCTCGGAAAAATTATTTTTGCCCCAGGTGCCGCAGCCCATGGACAGGCTAAAAGGTAGGCCGTTGTCAAAGCTGCCGCCGGTGGCGATGCAATGGGCCTGGTCTACGATGACACGCGATACCGGCAAACGACATCCCAGGGCTAGCGCACGTTCGGGTCGGGCACTGTGCAGGCCTACCGAATGCCCGGCACCTTGAAATGCGTAGATGCGCTCCACCATGGCCATGGCCGATTCGAAATCCGCCACGCGGTACAGCGTTAAGACCGGGCAGAGTTTTTCGCCAGAAAACGGGTAGTCCTCGCCGGTGCCGCTTTCTTCCACCAGCAGCACGCGCGGCTGCAAAGCGGCCACTTCCACCAGCCCAGCACGCTGCGCCACGACCGTCGCGCTTTGGCCGATCACCGCGCTCGAGAGTTTTCCATCGGACCACATAAGGGACTGCAAACGGGCTTTTTGCGCGGTATCGAGCATTACCGCGCCACCGGCTTGTAATGCCTGCAGCAAAGCCGGTGCGGCTGCGTCGAGAACGACCAGACTGTTTTCGGAGGAACAACTGGTGGCATTGTCAAATGTCTTGGAGCGCAGAATACGTTCGGCGGCCAGGGCCATATCCGCGCTCTCGTCGACGATGCCCGCCACATTGCCGGCACCCACACCAAAGGCTGGCGTACCACTGGCATAGGCAGCGCGCACATTGGCTTGCGAACCGGTAGCGACCACCAAATCGCAAGCGGCCATCAACGCGTAGGTAGCTGCCTTGCTAATGGGCGCGGGCAGCACTTGCACCAAGTCGCATGGCGCGCCAATGCGGTCCAGGGCTACGTGGATGTATTCCAGCAAACGCGCACTGGTGGCCCAACCTTTGGGCGAGGGCGCAAGGATGACGGCATTGCGGCCTTTGAGCGCATTGATGATTTTGTTGGCCGGTGTGGCCGCCGGGTTGGTGGAGGGCGTAATCGCGCAGACCACGCCCACCGGCCGTGCAATTTCGGTAATGCCGGTGGCTGGGTCATCGGAAATGACGCCTACGGATTGAGTACCCTGTAAATCACGTAACAAGCCCAGGGTTTTACGGTAATTCTTACGTAGTTTGTCGGGCACATTGCCAATACCGGTGTCTTGTACCGCGAGCTCGGCCAAGGCCTGGTTGCGGCCCGGCTCCAAAATCGCCCAGGCTGCTGCAGCCACCACTTCATCTACCCGCGCTTGGTCATACTGTTCGGCGATGCGTTGCGCGGCGCGGGCACGTTGCAGCAAGCCTTGCACAATGGCCTGCGCCTCTTGTTCGGCAGGGCTCAAGGGCGCAGGCGACGTAGTACGGACCATGTTCAATCGGCCTTGATGTTGGCGTCTTTGGCCAACTTGATCCACTTGGGCACTTCGGCCGCAATGACCTTGGCCAGCGCTTCAGGGGTGCCGCCTACGGCATCGGCGCCTTGGTCAATCAACTGAGCGCGAATGGCGGGCTCGGCCAGCACGGTATTGAGTGCTTTGTTGAGTCTGTCAATAATGGGGCGCGGGGTTTTGGCCGGTACCAGCATGGCGTACCAAGAGTCCACCTCGAAGTCCGTCACCCCAGCCTCTTGCATGGTAGGCACGTCCGGGAAAGCCGGGCTGCGTTTGGTGGTGGACACTGCCAGCGCGCGCAATTTGCCCGCTTTGACTTGTGCAGCAGCCGCAGGGATGGACACCCATAACAAGGGCACCTGGCCGCCGATCACATCGGTCACCGCCGGGCCACCGCCCCGGTAAGGGATATGCGCCATGGGCGCGCCGGTGCGCAGCACCATTAACTCGCCCGCCAGGTGGCCCGGAGAGCCATTGCCCACCGAGGCGAATGAAAATTTGTCGGGCGCGGCCTTGGCCTGGGCCACCACATCGGCCACATTGCGCACCGGCACCGCCATATTGGATGCCAGCAACTGGGGTAAGGACGCAACCAAGCCCACTGGCTCGAAGTCCTTGATCGTGTCGAACGGTAACTTGGGGAAGATCGCCGGGTTAATCGTGTGTGAGCTCAGGGTAAATAGCACGGTGTAGCCGTCAGGAGCGGCCTTGGCCACGATGTCCGTGCCCAGCGAGCCACCGGCTCCGCCTTTGTTATCGATCACGATGGGCTGGCCCAGCGCCGCTTGCAGGCGCTGCTGGACGATGCGCGCCACCACATCGGTACCCCCACCCGGCGGATAAGGCACCACGAACTTAATCGGTTTATCCGGGTAAGCCCCATCGGCCAGCACGGCCATGGGCGCTGCCAGGGCCAGGCTGAGCAGGGTACTGATCAGCAGGATGCGGCCCAATAGGCTGCGGCGGGCATGGGAAAGAGGCATAGTTTTCTCCAACGGTTAAGGGCTCCAATGGCCTGGTGGCTAGCGTTGGGTGACATTTTGCACACTTGGGACGCGCTGGCTATAGGGGTTAAACCGACAGGGCGGGTGGGTTGGAGGCCAAAAAACGCATGGCATGGCAATTGCACAGTAGTGGACAAGACCCCCAAGCAGCTGCCCAAACGATGCCAGCGTCACAGTTTCGACAGTGTGCGCCCCGCCCTTACCCGGAGAACTTCAATGCCACCAACCAAGCGCCACCTCCCCCGCCCTTACCTGCTCCGCTGGTGTGGCAGCGCGCTCACCCTAGCGATTGGTCTGGCAGGCGTCCAGCCAGCCGTGGCGTCTAACTCCCCGCCACTTGCGGCTTCCGCGATTGCCACGATGGACCTGAGCGGCCTCAAGTCCAGCCACAGCTACACCCCGGCACTGGGCGAAAGCCTGGAACGCATCGTGGCCAAAACCATGCCCGAGAGCCCCTTAAGCGTACCGGTGCTGAGCCAAGCCTTTGTGCTGCTCAACCCGCAGGCATTCGGTAGCAGCAAACCGCAGCGCACGCACAGCACGGCTACCCTCAAAGTCCCTAACCACAATCAGTTGCTGCAACTGGTGCTGGCGCGCAACCCTGCGGAGCTAGCCCCCGCCCGGGCCACAGAAGCCCCGCCGACCAAAGTCGCCGCCACACCGCGTGCGACTGAAAAACGTGAGAACTGGGTCCGCTATGCCGGCGGTCCGGTCAAATCCCCGGCCAACTTTGACGGCAGCACCGCGGAGCGCAGCGGCTGGGTGCACTACCTGGGTACTGCTTTCACGCGCAACTGGAGCGGCGACGCAGCCAGCCGCAGCGAGACCCGGACCTGGGTGCAATACCCCTCGCTAGGCCGGGCCACCACGGCGCAAACGGAGGCGAGCGCCGATAGCGTCAAATGGGTGCAATACCCGTCCGTGGCCCGCGCGCCCGCACCAGCAGCACAGCCCGAGGCCCGGCTGGACACCAGCGGCTGGGTACGCTTTGTGGCCAATCGCATTTACCCGCAGCAGCAGTTCGCCCAATTGTTTGATTGAGCTTGGCGCCACGACGCCTTGCGCGCCTGAACCGCTCGCATCAAGAATTAGTAAAAAACTTACGCATTTTTTGTTGTCTTTTTAATAATTTTTATTGAAAAATTATTTATTTTTTGCATAATAAAAGGTATTAAACCCCCTGCCCAAAAAACGCCCTTTGCGTAGGTCTGCGCAGCGTGCGTGATACGGCGAAGGTATAGGCCTGCATGCAAACCCTCCACCGTCTGTCAGGCATGACACTGTTAGAGCTTTTAGTGGTTGTAGCTCTGCTGGGAATATTGCTGACCGCCGGGATTCCTAGTTTGCGAAGTCTGAGGGAGGCCCAAGCCGTGCGTGACCACCTGAATGCTTTCTTTAGCGCCCTGCGTTACGCCCGCTCCGAAGCTATTCATCATCGGGCGCAAGTAGTGGTCTGCCCTAGCACCAATAGCGAAAGCGCCAGTCCCAGTTGCTCCAAAGATGACGCTGAGCGCTGGAACCAAGGGTGGATTGTTTTTGTCAATCGGGATGGCGATTCCAACTACAGCTTTGACGCGAAGAGCGATGCCTTGTTGCGCGTGCAAGGCGCTATCACCAGTAGTGGTGGCATTGAGAAAATAAGCGGCCCAACGCCGAACAAATTGGTGTATCGCAACACGGGCGTATTGCTTGCGGGCGGAGCGAGTTCATTTACCTTTGATGCCAAGAGCCTGAGTGAGAGTCAAAGAAAACGCGTTTGCATTTCCCTGCAAGGACGCACGCGCATCTCAGCGAGCCTGACAGGCTGCTCCTGAGAGGCGGAGATGCCGATGGCCACACAACGCCCAAACCTCACAAATAACCGCGTACGGGCTCCGCGTACTTACCAAAGCGGGTCCACGCTGCTAGAAGTGCTCATTGCGATGCTGGTCATGTCCTTTGGAATTACTGGCAGTGCGCTATTGATGGCGGCGACGATTCAGTACAACAAAACATCGCTGCACCGCATGGTGGCCCTTCAAATTGCCACCCAATTGGCCGAGTCTATGCGCGCCAACACCGATGGGTTTATGGCCGATGCCTATAACAGGACCGAGGCTTATTCCTCCAGCCGGGCAGCGGTCACGGTACCTATCTGCGCCTCTTGGGCCAGATGCACCAACAGCGAAATAGCGAACATCGACAAAGCGCAGCTTGCTAACACCCTGCGCTTGTCGCTTCCAGGCGGAGATTTCAACGTACTGCGCGATGGCAAGCGGGCTGATATTTGGATTATGTGGATGGAGCCAAGCAGCGCGGCGTCCATGGCATGGGGTACGGGCGCATGCCGGGCCTCTGCCATCACCGATGGCGGCGACCCGCCGCGATGCCTGTATCTGAGGGCTGCGCTATGAAAACACCCGCACGCAGGGCGGCCCAAGACAGCGGCTTTAGCCTATTGGAACTCGTCTTCGCCATGGCCATAGGCTTGGTGCTGCTAGGAGCCATGCTGTCGCTCTACGTAGGCACCAGCGTGGCAAGTCGCCAAAGTTATACCGTCAACAGGATGGGTGAGGACGCGTCCATAGCGCATGAGGCCCTGGCGCGACATATCCGCGTGGCCGGTTACAGCCAACCGATTTTGATGGCCACGCCCCAAAGCGCCACTGTCGACGGACAATCGATAGCGATGGCCGACAGCAATCTGGTAGGCGCCGGATTGAAGGGATGCGATGGCGGCTTTCGCAGCACCAACGCGGCTTGGGAGGCGCTGACTTGCACCAATGCAAACACCGAGCCGGACGACATTGCCGTGCGTTATGAAGGCGATAGCTTCAATACCGAGGCGGCCGGGGGAAAAAGCGCCTCCGACTGCCTCAGCCAGGGTGTGTCCAACAACACCTTTTCTGCAGTAAATAGCAGTGTGCTATTTACGCTGGTCGAATCGCGGTTTTTTGTCAGTGCCAACAAAGAGCTCAGCTGCGCAGGCAACGGCAACGCGGCCTTT
>Ga0136641_1001164_pt1 | contig 11034 bp, 10 predicted proteins | sample EliLak1302023Y_FD_115312 | JGI IMG/M metagenome (GOLD analysis project Ga0136641, IMG submission 115312) | Freshwater microbial communities from Elizabeth Lake, Yosemite National Park, California, USA - 13020-23Y | ecosystem: Environmental > Aquatic > Freshwater > Lake ... | reverse complement strand
GGAATTACAGCAGCGGATCTCGCGGCATTTATCCCCCACCAAGCCAATGAGCGAATCATTGATTCGCTGGTGAAGTCGATGGGGATCCCAGATAGCGTTGAAGTTGCCCGCGATATTCGGACAACTGGCAACACCTCATCAGCATCGATTCCTCTTGCCATGGATCAGCTGCTGATCGATCACCCAGATCTTCATGGCAAGAATGCGCTGCTCATCGGTTTCGGAGCAGGGCTGGTATATGCCGCACAAGTAGTGGAATTACCCCCAAAGCCCAACTAAATAGCTCTAAAAGTTAAGATAGGCAATAAGGTAAGAGAGCACAAGCTCTAAACCCCAAAAGGAAAGAGAAGAACAATGTCAGTAACACAAGCTGAAGTACTTGTAGGTATCAAAGAGATCGTCGTTGAGGTTGCAGGAATCGACCCAACAACAATCGAGATGGAGAAGCGCTTCAATGAGGATCTCGAAGTTGATTCGCTCTCCATGGTTGAAGTTATCGTTGCAGCTGAAGAGAAGTTCGGCGTGAAGATTCCTGATGAAGAAGTAACAAAGATGGCAACTGTTGCAGATGCCGTCAACTACATCGTCTCGGCTGCTAAGTAACTCTCTCTTAAACGAGGATTTGATGTCTAAAAAACGCGTAGTTGTTACAGGGCTTGGAGCAACCACCCCACTGGGCGGCGATGTTGCGAGTACATGGGAAGCACTTCTTGCAGGAAAGAGTGGCGTTCGCTCTCTTACTGAAGAGTGGGCCCTCGAGGCATCTGTGCAATTTGCTGCGCGTGTAGCAGTCGAACCTTCTGAAGTGATGGAACGCGTTGAAATGCGACGCCTGGACCGTTCAGAACAGTTCGCACTGATTGCATCCCGAGAAGCGTGGAAGGATGCAGGCTCCCCCGATGTTGATAAGACAAGACTCGGTGTTGTCATCGCCTCTGGTATTGGTGGAGTAATCACACTTCTTGATCAATACGATGTCTTACGTACTAAAGGTGCTCGTAGCGTCAGTCCGCATACAGTCCCCATGTTGATGCCAAATGGTCCATCCGCAAATGTTGGCCTTGAACTTCAAGCAAAAGCTGGAGTGCATACACCCGTAAGTGCATGTGCATCTGGTGCCGAAGCGATCGGCTATGCGATGGAGATGATTCGCACAGGTCGCGCCGATATCGTCGTCACTGGCGGGGTTGAAGCTGCAATTCATGCTCTTCCAATGGCTGGCTTTGCCTCCATGAAGGCACTCTCCACGCGAAATGATGCGCCAGAGAAAGCTTCACGTCCCTACGATAAAGATCGCGATGGCTTTGTTCTCGGTGAAGGTGGCGGGGTAATCGTCATTGAATCCTTGGAACATGCTCAAAGACGCGGTGCAAAGATTTATGCAGAAATCGCAGGTCAGGGCCTCACATCCGATGGTTATCACATCGCAGCTCCCGACCCAGATGGCGCTGGCGTTACCCGCGCTGTGAAGTTTGCGCTCGAAGATTCTGGAGTTAACCTCTCAGAGGTAGTCCATCTCAACGCTCACGCGACATCAACGCCAGCTGGAGATGTTGCAGAAGCACATGCACTCGCACGTGCTCTTGGTGAACATATTTCACATGTGGCTATTTCTGCTACAAAATCCATGACGGGCCACTTACTAGGTGGTGCTGGAGCGATCGAATCGATTTTCTGCATTCTGGCGCTGCATCATCGCATGGCTCCACCAACAATTAATATTGAAAATCTTGATGAAGCAGTGACAGTGGATGTAGTGCGTGACAAGCCTCGCCCACTTCCAGAAGGCCCGATTGTTGCGCTGAACGATTCATTTGGCTTCGGTGGCCACAATGTAGTTCTTGTCTTTAAATCTTTTCAGTAATTAAAAATATTACTTAAAATTACTTTGAGACTTTAAAGCTCACACTCACTGTTACAGAAACAGTCTTTGGAATTGTTTGAGTGTCGTATGACCCTCCACCTGAAGTATCAGTTGAATCTGGCGCTGTAACCTGTACTGGTCCACTTGAGACCGAGATTACTGCTCCGACTTTTCCACCGACTGCAGATGTGATCGCCTGAGCTCTCACTTTTGCATCTTTCATCGCTTCGGCAAGTAGCTGGGGGCGTAAGGATGCAAGGGTAGACACGAGATACTGAGGCCCACCATTGGAAATATTTGCACCTGTCTGTAACAAAGCTCCAAGACCAGTACTGAGTTTTTTAATCATCTGAACATCAGTGCTACGAGTAATTGTCATTTGATTTGCGTTATAAGCAAGGACGCGACCTGTTGGGTTTCCATTGACGTATTCATTATTTGGATACGTAGTAATTCCGCCCAGTTCAATTCCATTTTCTGGAACTCCACCTGCAACTAAGTAGTCGTGCAAAGCCGCTGAACTCTTCTCGGCTTTCTTAACTGCTGCTGCCGCAGTAGGGGCACTCTCATTGACACCAAGATTCCAGACAACGTTATCTGCAGTTGCTGCAGTCTTTGCAGAACCGGTAACTGTGATCGCATTGCCAGCTTTTGCAGAGAGCCCTGCACCAATCATCGATCCACCATAAATAAGGCCGATCATGATGAAGATCGATCCGAGAACTAATCCGAAGGGGCGAGGCTTTGTGAGAGGAAGTTTCATACTCCAATAGTAAACCTGCGCCCCATTTTGCGGTCAATTAGGCGTGTGGGTAGCCCTCTTACACAGAAATCAGAGGTTTCCATCTCCCGTGATAGCCGTTACACTTCTACACAGTCCGACGCTTGGCAGTACCCGTTTTAGCAATTGAGTAATCAGTGCTTTCCCCGGTAAATCTGTACAGAGGAAGACCGGTTCTTAAGGAATTCTTAGGAGTCACATTTACCGTAAGGAAAAAGTTACATGGCAACAGGTACAGTTAAGTGGTTCAACTCTGAAAAGGGTTTTGGTTTCATTGCTGTTGATGGTGGCGGGCAAGATGTCTTCGTTCACTACTCAGCTATCCAAGGCAATGGTTACAAGTCTCTCGAAGAGGGTCAGGCTGTGACTTTCGAAGTCGTACAGGGTCCAAAGGGTCCTCAGGCTGATGCAGTTAATCCTGCGTAATAATCACTAACCATTAAAAAGCCCCACTCGAAAGAGTGGGGCTTTTTTTTTATTCCATCACCGGCTTTTAATAACCGCTCTGCTTAGGAATCTCTCCAAATTTTGCAAGGAGCTTTGCAACGGCTGAAGCGGGAGATTTATCTTTACCGGCCTTCCAGGCATCAAGGTATGGCCAAGGATAGAGCTCACCGCGACGTACCCACCAAATATTGGTACCTGATGGAGTGGGCCAGCTAATTCCAAAATGCACATGGGGTGCAAGTCCCTTTGAATCCCCCGTAGCGCCGAGATAGCCGATGACATCACCAACCATGACATGAAGACCTGGAACCATTGCAACAGGAATTTTGGATAAGTGAGAACCGTAATAGCGAACTCCATCATCGCCAATAAGTGAGATAAATAGCCCACCACGATCCGCGCCGAGATTAGTCTTCCATGTAAATCGGTCAACCCGATTCACCTCATCGATTACACCCGATATGGGTGCAACAAATTTGCAGCCCTTGGGTGCCAAAATATCGGTAGCAGGGTAATTATGATGAGAATGTGCGTAGGTAAATTTGCAGCCCTGGACGGGAAATGTGTAAGTCGGGACAGCTTGTGAAGGAAGCGCATATGAAGTGAGAAATATTAAGCTGGAGAGGAAGACCAAAAATTTTCTCATTTAAGAAGCATATCTCTAGGAAGTTACATCCTTCTTCGCAAAACGAATGAAAGAGATAGATGTCAGGATTGCAGAGAGGATCACGGCATAAGAGGCTCCACGAACCATTTGAGACCAATCAATCTCACTCGATAAAGCATCAAACCATGAGAAAGAGAAGTGGCTTGGAAGCCAATTACGGAGTGCGCCTAACCCAGAAATCGCATCAAGAATATTCGAAAGAATCATGATTCCGATCGCTCCACCTACCGCCCCGAGCGGGACATCGGTCGTGACGCTGAAATAGAAGGCAATCGCTGCAACCACAAGCAGCGTAATCGCCAGATAGGCCGCAATGATTGCAAGGCGTTGTATCGCAAGAGAGTTCACCATTGTCACACCCAGCGGTGTCTGCAATGGCGCTGTACCAAAAGCTAGCGTTCCTACACCAAAGGAGGTGAGAGCGAGTAACAGTATCCCGAATGCAGACAAGGTAAGGCTTACCTTCAACTTCTGAATTAGTAGACGTGTGCGTGGAACAGGTGCTGCCAGTAAATATCGCAGCGTCGACCACGATGCCTCAGATGCAACAGTGTCGCCATTGAAGAGCGCGACTACTGCAATAAGTAAGAATGGTGTTGCAAAGTAGAACATCGTCGCAGTGAAGTTCGCAGCCCCTTTAGTGGCCAAGCCGATGAGGTCTGCGGTTCCAGCACCAAAGCGAGTAGGGCCGGTGCTATTTCCGGTGGTACCGAATTTAACGGCTAAGGCAACAATGATTGGTAGCGACATAACAAAGAGATAAGCAAAGAGGGTGCGCTTACGTTTGAGCTGCCGATACATCTCAACCCGGTATGGAAGCGTTGTACTAGGTGAGTACATCTTAAAGTTCCTTTCCGATGGTCAAGTCGTCTCCGATGAGTTCGATGAAGATCTCCTCTAAAGAACCGGCTTTCTTGCCGGTCTTGCTAAGGATCTTCTTGAGAGTTCCGAAGGCAATCAGCTTGCCACGGTGCATCAGCACGACGTGAGAACAGGTTTGCTCTACCTCTGAAAGTAGGTGAGAAGAGACGATGACAGTTCGGCCGGTCTTTGCGTAATTTTTCAGAACTTCGCGCATCGCCTTAATTTGCTGAGGATCCAAACCATTGGTTGGCTCATCAAGGACAAGTAAGTCGGGCATACCAAGCATTGCTTGGGCGATAGCAAGGCGTTGACGCATTCCTTGCGAGTAGGAACGAACCTTCTTATCCAGGGCTCTTCCAAGATCAGTGATTTTTACCGCTTCATCAAAGAATGGTTCATCGGTACGGCCAATTGATTTCCAGTAAAGATTGAGGTTCTCGCGCCCAGATAGATGCGGCAAGAAACCTGAACCCTCAACGAATGAGCCGAGCTCGGCCAAGGTTGGAGACCCAGGATAGATCGGCTTTCCATTGATGCTGATCTCTCCTTCAGTTGGATATATCAACCCCATCATCATGCGAAGAGTCGTTGTCTTTCCAGCGCCATTTGGCCCGAGTAGCCCAAGTACTTGTCCACGTTTAACGTGGAAGGAGAGCCCATCAACAGCTTTATAGCCATCCTTGTAGACCCTTGACAAGTTAGTTACTTCAACGAGTGAATCAGTTGGTTCAACTGGTTGATCGTTATGACGAGGACGTCGCAGATAAACGAATACGGAAGCTAAGAGGATCGCAATAATGGCTGCAATTGGCCATACCAAGAACGAGCTCTTGCTCTTAGAGGAAGTAGTAAGCAAGTTCGAGTAGCTCAATGGGCTTGCGACAGTGATTGTGTAGAGTCGACCATCACTGGGCATTGCGTAGCCTTGGTCGGTCGTTGAAATTGCCACAGCAAGTTTGTCGCCAACAGCAGCATCGAGAACAACGGCTGGAAGTTGAATGGTGAAAAGTGAGCCTGTAGCGCTCATATGAGTGAGATGCACTGGTGCAACGATCCCATTCGGTTGTTTTGTCTGACCACTTGCCGTACGTATGACAAGAGAGAAGAAGAGCGTCGCATCAGATTTATTTGAAGATACTTTAAGCGTTACCTCTGATGGACCAACGATGGTGAGTGGATGTTTAAGCGGATCGGTCTCTAAGAACCCACTCTGTCCCGGTAAGAAGGCCGCCGATACTCCCCCAATATTTCCCGCAAGAGCCAGGGCTGAACCAACGCCTGGCAGCGATGAAATCGCCCCTGGAATTCCACCAATAGGTGCAATCAGAGCAGCAAAAGGGGTCGTTAAACGAATAGTCGAATAGCTTGTTGAAAGGGGCAAAGTATCGCTTTGGAGCAACTTCGCAATCACAGATGAATCAATCAGTGAGATCGAACCATTTGTATCGGTCACTTGGAAGGCTGGGAATTTAAATAGCTTATGGAATAAGTATTTATCAAACCAATTACTCGTGGCTTCTTGCAGACGTTTGGATTCGTCGGTCCCGCCATCATGTCCACCGCTATGCCAGATCATTGCAAGAGGCACCTTAGGGTGCGCTTTATGAATAGCTCTCGCATTGGCGATTGACTCAGTCAGCGGGAAGAGCGAATCAGCTTCACCCTGCATGAGCAGCGTTGGTGCCAGAATCTGCGAAGCAATCGTTGACGGTGATGATGCTTGAAGTAATTTCTCATCTGCCCCAGTGGGAACGCCTGTCGCTACCGCATCTTTAAATGCCGCGCACCAGGCTGCTGTAAATGTTCCACACTCTCCCCCGAAGGCATTTGGAAGCGTTGCAAGGGCAAAGAATGTCCCTGCCCAGAATTTCTTATATGGCCCATAACTTGGATCTTCTGAATTTTGCGGAAAGAGAACGTTACTGAGATTGTTCCACGTAATATTTGCAGCAACCGCATCGATGCGATGGTCATAACCTGCTGTCATCAGCGAAATTGAACCGCCGTAAGAGTCGCCAGCGATACCCACAAGCGGGTCATTGGGATGCTGTTGGATAACTTCTTTGCGGGTGGATAAGTAGTCGATGAGCTTAGAGACATCTGCAACTTCTCCAGCGGGAGAATTCATTGAGATCTCACCAGTTGATTTTCCGAAACCTCGGGCTGTCCATGCAAGAACTACATATCCGTGTTCTGCTAGCGCCTTTGCTTGCACAGCGACAGAGTTCTTATCTCCACTAAATCCATGTGCGAGAAGAATTGCGGGAGCAGGAGTTTTGCTTGGTAGATAAAGTGTCGTATCCAGGGTGACTGAACCTGATCCATTAATACGTTGCTCAGTAATAGGGATTTGAGACGATGCCTGAGCGACCCCTGGGGCCAAGAGCGAGAATGTGCTGAGAAGCACTGTAATCAGGATCGCAGAGCACTTCTTCACAAGGCAACGGTAGTGCCCACTCCATCCTGATGCCATCTGAAAGGTTCGCTAGGATTTTGGTCATGAACTCTCTTCGAGTGGCCCGGTTAGCTATTGCGACCCTGGCCTTACCTGTGGCCCTCATCTCATCATCTGCATTTATCTCACATGCACAAGCAGCAACTGCAACCCGGGCATTTACAGCCACGATGAGTAAGGCATACCAGCCACTCCCAGTAAACGGTGGAACTGATGATTACCACTGCTTCGTAATCGATCCACACATCACATCAAATTCGATCATCACTTCTGTTGCTTTTAAGCCGCAACAGAAGTTAACAATTCATCACATGATCCTCTTTCAGGTAACACAGAAAGATCGTGATGCTGCCATTGCTCTCGACAATAATGGGGCAGGGTGGTCTTGTTTTGGCGGCAGTGGACTTGGATCCTCTTTCTCTTCCTTCCTCACAACTCCGTGGCTCTCTTCCTGGGCACCCGGACGCAATACAGATTTCATGCCTGCGGGGTATGGAACATCAATTGCAAAAGGTGATCTCTTAGTTGTTCAGATCCATTACAACCTCTTAGCAATTGAATTCGGTGCAATGCCAAAGGATCGATCGAGCGTTGTACTCAATACTGTTCCGGCAGCGGGTTCGAACCTAAAGCCACTCTTTGCAGACCTCTTCCCTGCACCAGTTGAGTTGGCATGTCCTGCTGGCGTTACCGGAGATCTCTGCGACCGTGGAAAATCACTTCTCGACTTGGCTCGGAGAACTAGTCGTGCAAGCGCAATGGAGTCTGCCGGACTTAACTTAATTTGTGGACAGAGTCCATTTAATCCGACTCCGAATAACACATCGACCTGCGATCGAAAGATCACACAGAACGAGCTCGTGATTAAAGCAACTCCCCACATGCACTTACTGGGTAGATCCATGCGCATGATTCTCAACCCAGGCACTCCCGATGAAAAGATATTGTTGGATCGCCCTCAATATAATTTCGATGACCAATCCCCGACAGTCTTAAGTAAGGCGATCGCTCTTAAAGTTGGCGATACCGTGAGAGTTCAGTGCACCTTCGATCCATCACTTCGCTCGGCCTTGCCTCAATTGAAGAAGCTTGCGCCTAGATATGTAACGTGGGGCGAGGGCTCATCCGATGAGATGTGCTTAGGGGTCTTAGGGGTAGTTCGCAACTAGTAAACTCCTGCCCGAAGGTGAGTAGATCTCACTTGGGGGCGGTAGCTCAGTTGGTTAGAGCCCGGAACTCATAATTCCGTCGTCGTCGGTTCGAGCCCGACCCGCCCCACTTCAATCAAATGCCTCGAACTCAGGCTTCTTCGAGTTACGCACCAAAGTTTTGAGAATTCGAAATTATCCATCTCGTAGTTGCAGTATAAGTTTCACCAGGATTGAGCCTTACCGATGGGAAGTTTTCATGATTAGGCGCGTCAGGAAAACCTTGACATTCGAGGGCTAATCCCGCCCGCTGCACGTATCCCAATCCCGAAGTACCAATCTGTGTCCCATTGAAATGATTGCCTCCATAAAGTTGAAAGGCTGGTTGGTCACTTTCAACGCTGAGAGTCAGGCCATCAGGCGAGACCAATTGGCAATGCTCTCTTAATCCCACACCATCAATGACGAAGTTGTGATCGAATCCTCCATTACGGTCTATTCCATCACTGAAGCAATCAGCATGTGCAATTCCAAACTTTTTACCACTTCTAAAATCTGCGGCCGTATTTGTTACATCACGAATCTCCCCTGTAGGAATACCATCAGGGTGGTTCGGTGTATAACTCGATGCGTTGATTTTGAGCGTATGTTCATCCATAGATCCCGACGTCTCACCTAAAAGGTTGAAGTACGGGTGGGTTGTAATGTTTACTATGGTTGGCTTGTCTGTGACTGCTGTATAGGTAACTTGTGCACCATTCGCTAATAGTTCAAAACGCGCCTTAGCTCTTACCTCGCCGGGAAACCCTTGGTCATCATCAGGACTGACGAGCGACAACTCAACACATTCATCAGATTTATCATCGACACGCCAATATTGTGAATGGAACCCGCCGCTACCACCATGGAGTTGGTTCGGTGCTTCATTTATTTCCAAAGAATAAGAATCACCGTCTAATTCAAATTTGCCTCTTCCAAGGCGATTAGCCACTCTACCCACAGTCATTCCAACGTATAAATTACTGGTGAGGTAATCACTTATTTGATGTGATCCTAGAATGATGTTGCGCCAAGTATTGTCTGGAAGACGTACACTAAATCTGCGCATAGTCGCACCCAAGCTGAGAATTTCTAACTCAAATTTCTCATTTCCTAGCAAAATGAGCTCGGGTCGACTCATAAAGTACTATCTTTTGAAGGATCGATCTTTCCTTGAATTTCTCTATATTTTTTCAAAACTTCCACCACAAATGCATGATCAATATCGTGTCGAAGTCCCGAAACCGTCACGGTACCTACGATTCCCGTATCAGAAATTAAGATTGGGACACTGCCGCCACTTCCTGAATAGCGATTCACATCCATCCAGGGAGCTGTTTCAAGAGAATAGGGCGGATCAAAGATTGGAAACCGGAGTCCGACCAAGTAACTACTGCATCCCCACTCACGAGCTGTCGCCTTTTTGCGTTCTATCCACTTGTTATTGTGAGCTGAAGTTCCTCTAAGTGAAGTATGGAACACTCGTTGCTCACCCAGTGATATCTCAATAGCAATTGAGTGACCTCGGTTGGTAGCCTCGCTACGTAATAAGCAGCCAAGATTCCATGCATCGTCTATATCGAATCTCTGAAATGTCAGACTAGTCTCTTCTTTGACAATCTTTTCAATCTCTTCCGGTGTTAGGCGATCCTCATTCTTATTACTCACCACTTACCCCCAATTTGGGGAGCGATTAACTCATTGTAAATTTCTTTAATCTCGGATTTCATTTCGCTGCTCAAGGGTGCAATGTGGGCAGCTCTGACATTTGCCTTTGCTTGCTCTCCATTTCTGGCGCCAGGAATTACCGTTGTGATACCCGCCTGATCGATTATCCAACGCAGAGCAAATTCTGCCATCGTCACACCCTCTGGAATCATATGGGAAATTCGACGAACTGCTTCAAGCCCGATATTGAAATCTACCCCAGCAAAAGTTTCACCAATATCAAAGGCCTTACCTTCACGGTTATAGTTTCTATGATCACTCTCTGGAAAAGTAGTGTTTGCGTTATATTTTCCAGAAAGAAGTCCACTTGCTAATGGAACTCTTGCAATGATGCTGACATCCGCAGCCAACGCTGCAGGCAAGACCTCCGATAATGGAGCTTGTCTAAGCATGTTGAATACAATCTGAACGCTCGCTACATTCGGCCTCGAGATCGCAGCCAGCGCTTCTGCTCTGGTTTCCACACTAAAGCCATACGCTGAAATTCGGCCGTCATCGATGAAGGAATCTAAGATTTCAAACAGCTTGTCATCTTGATAGACCGAGCTTGGTGGGCAATGAAGTTGAACGAGATCTAATGTATCTACCTTCAGATTCTTGCGAGAACGGTCGATCCAGTTACGAAGGTTTTCACGGTTATATATTTCAGGAGTTTGAGGCATCACGCGCCTGCCAACTTTGGTTCCTACAACAACGTCATCAATTTTTCGAGATGTGAGAAATGTGGAAATGAGTTCTTCGCTTCGGCCATCACCATATGCATCGGCGGTATCAAAAAATTTGACCCCACTCTCGTATGCGCCATCAAGCACATTTAAAGCGTCAGATTCTGTTACTTCTCCCCAATCAGCTCCTAGCTGCCATGTTCCAAGACCAACCACTGGAATCGACTTATTCGACTTACCTAACTTTCGTAACTCCACGCGATTCCTCGATTTCTCCACTACCGTTAGCGAGTTAGAGGAAGTATATGGTTCTGTAAATTGACGGGTCAAATAACTACATTTACTTTTTCTTGTATCCCGTTGGGCAATGTGGGTT
>Ga0136641_1001162_pt1 | contig 11055 bp, 11 predicted proteins | sample EliLak1302023Y_FD_115312 | JGI IMG/M metagenome (GOLD analysis project Ga0136641, IMG submission 115312) | Freshwater microbial communities from Elizabeth Lake, Yosemite National Park, California, USA - 13020-23Y | ecosystem: Environmental > Aquatic > Freshwater > Lake ... | reverse complement strand
CCTGCTACCGACTTTTGGGTTTCTCGCTGCAGGGTGTTGTGAAGCTATCAGGGTTACACTTTTGTCGCTTTGCTGCACAGATGAGGGGAGGGGGGCTGTCTTCTCACAGCAGTTCATCCATCGGCCACATGATGGACAGATCAGTTCATCGCCTATGACAACCATCAAGGGCTCACTTGGGCGAACTTTGGGTGGGTCAAGAAAAAGATATCAATAAAAGAACGGTTCTTGTGGATGTTGATGTCGTACATTAAGTCCTGGTGGGTTGGGGTAGATCTAACTCAACGTGATTGAGCCTTGCATTCAGAGCTTTTAAAGGCCTATCAATTTTAAAAAAAAATTTTCAACAAGGGCCTATCAATATGTCTACAGTTAGGCGATTCAACTTACGAGCTTGGGGTATTTTTGTGCTTGGACTTGCACTGAAAGCCAATGGAGCGGACAGTTACGACCCCGCCACCAACATTTTAAAAATTCCTCTGGTCAGGGTCAACGACAGTTACTACTCGAATGTACAAGTCACTTTAGGCCCCATCATTTCCCTAGGCAGTCCTTTGTCTCGTACATTGGCCTATGACATTTACGACACCACAACTCAACAACTCTTGATCCCCGTTGTCAATTCAGGATCAAATACCTATTTTTTTGTGCTTGCTAATGTGAAAAGTGTGCTGTCGGTTGGAGGCGATCAACATCAACCTCTCGCGCTCAGAGCCCCAACGGCTTATAAAAAAGTGGTCGTTCCCAATGGGCCTGTGATGGACCCCTTGTCTAAAGTTAGTGTCCCTACCAGTTTGGCTGCACCCAGCGCCAACGCAACACTCAAAGTTTGGATATCAGACCCCAGAAACCCGGCCATCGGTTTGATCAATTCTGGGCTGTTCATCTCACCCATATCACCTACGGTATTGGTATGGACTTGGTATGGACCCACCCAAGATGGCTCGATGTATCTCAATCTACCCGATGGCAACTACATGATGAGTGTGGTCGAACCCGCCGGAACTAGCGTTTTCTCAAGAAAACAGTACCCCATTAACATTCAATCAGGCGTTGCTTTGGTTCAGGGTTCAACGGCCAATGCACAAGGTGTTTTTCCTGTCACCTTGGTGCTCAACCAGACCAACGCGAACCTCAAGGCCTTGCAAACCAAAGTGACGGCACAAGCCACGATCTCCCCAAGTAGTTTTGTGCCAAGCTCCGCATGTCAACTGATCGACCAAACCACCAACAGCAGAACCCTTAACACCCAGCTCTCAGCTGGATTTCCCAAAGTCACGTCAAGAGTTTCCTCATTTGGTCGAATCAGGGCCTTGGTGGTGCCAGTTGATTTTCCAGACGTCCAAGGTGTGGACAACACCGTGGCCTTTTTCTCACCCATTGTCCAACAAGTCAGCAATTTTTACCTTGCACAGTCCTACGGTAAATTGGCGTTTGATTTTGACATCGTACCCAACTGGGTTCGAATGCCGTTTTCTTCCACTCAATTTGGGATGGGGGTTGCTGTTGCAGCTCCAGGTCAACAGCAAGAGTCAGCCATTGGGAAGGGGGACGCCCATGGCTACGCGCTGGCCATGATCAACGCAACAGATGGGCCTGTTGATTACAGTCAATATGAGGAAGTCTATTTTTTGGTCCCTAAAGAAATGCCCTTGAGCGGTGTTGGATGGGGGCCGACAGAGACCAATCCGAATTGGACCAGTACAGGCATTGTTTTGAATGCCGCCACGGGAGCCGCCCCCATGTACCGTAACGAACAACTTGGCGTTGTCGGCTCGACATGGAAATGGATGATCCATGAAACTGGTCATACCTTGGGCCTTTTCGACGAGGATTATCTGCACCAGTCTCAAACCCTGGGGTACTACTCCACCATGTCAAACAATTGGTCCAACAATGCCATTGAGCTCACATCTTGGGACCGTTACTTACAAGGTTGGTTGCCAGAGTCTCAAATTGCTTGCACACCTTTGTCCACCTTGGCTCAGGGCCCTAAGACCAACAACTTGTCAGCAGTTGAACGACAAGACGGCAGACTCAAAGCGATCATGGTCCCCTTGTCGACGTCCAAAATACTTGTGATTGAATCTCGCAAAAGCGAAGGTTTTGACAACATCTCAGATGTCAACCAAGGTGTTTTGGTCTACACGGTCGACATGACCTTAGGCACCCTACAAGGCGGCTACGTCATGCAAAAACGAGTGGGCACGAAATTGAGTTCATTGGAAGATGGGTTGCTTAAAACCAATGACCACATCGTGGTCGCAGGCGTCAAGGTCACCGTGTTGAGTGTATCAACCGCTGGAGATATTGTCCAAATCGAAGCGGTACCGTGAAAAGGAGGCCGTAAAAAACGGTTCAGTTCTGACCTTGTTGCACCTTCAAGTCCTTCACAAAAATTCTCGGTACCGATCTCTTGCTAAGCCGTTGCGCCGTCTTGGGGTGCCATCGCTGTGTCTCGTTCAACGCCTCACGCCAGGCGACTCCAGTCTTAAGCCCTGTCCTCTGAAGTTGAGGTAGACCTCCAACTCCAGCAATTCTTCAGAACCGAAAGGCAAGATCGCGGCTTTAACGCCAGACAGGCAAGCTCTTAGGCGTCTTTGAAGTGAGCCCATTTTTTGCCACTCTAAACGGTAAGCTGGATAGGCATGGGGTTGGCCTTGACTGATGATTTCCCCACCTAAACGTTGACCGAAATGCGCCGTATGGCAGTGAGCGCACGAGAGGTTGTTTTGTCCAATGCGTTTTTCATAAAAAGCTTTGCCTCTTTCAAAAGCGGGCACCAAGCTTGGATCGATGCTGTTTTCAAGTTTCATGCCTCTTGAGGCCAACGTGATCCAAGAACTCAAAGCCAGCATCTCATCGCTTTCATAAGGGAAAGCTTGAGCATGTTGTTTTTTGACCCGGCATTCATTGATGCGCTTGTCCAGGTTGATCAATCGTTTTTCCCGTGCGTTCCAAAGGGGATATTTAAGTGCCACACCTTTCATGCTGATGGGGGCGCTCAAATGACAAGATTGACAAGAGGGTGCTTGAGGTGAGGGCGACTCGGACCAAAGTTTGGCGCCCTGATCAACCCAAAGAAAACCGGGGTTGATGGCATCGTCGTTTTGTTGATTTTGAAGATCCTCGCTTTTAAAGGCAAGTCCTGAGCGTCTTTCATGGGGCTGAAGCCAACCAGGCCCAACAGCGTTGAATTGGGCCACGGCATCAGCACCTAGGCTCATCACACCAACCAGCAAACTGCATTGGGCAATGAGCGAGCTCAATCGGCGCCATGGATCAAGACCAGATGTCATGACGCTCTTGTGTTGCATTGCACGCGCTCAGTTCCTTCAACGCCCAGGTCATCAACCCAAGACAAGGTGAACCAACCGCTTTCAAACAGCTGAGTTTGAAATTGCAAGAAGGGATTGGCCGCCGTGCCTGTACCCAACTCGGCATCGAGAAGGAGTTGTCCATTGAAATCCAGCTTCAACTGGCGAATGACATTCTTGGGGACGGCCGAACCTGAGAGTTCATGCCTAAAACCCGTCTCCATGGGGTGTTGGATCAAAATGCGAATGTCAATGACGTCGCCCGCTTTGGGTGAGGGGGGAATTAAAATTCTGGCACCCATCAAGAGGCATCCAAACAGGCTGACTCGGTGACTTCAACCTCAGCACTTTTCGCGTACCAAGTGAGGTCGGACATTTGAGCCAAGACCCACAGGGACTGTGAGCCATTGAGCCTCACGCGGGTGGCCATGTTGAGCTTGGTGTTTCGGGGGGAGAAATTCATTTTCGCAACCAAGGGCCTTGGGTTTCTTGGAGACAGGATGACCAGTGTTTTTACATGATCTTCTTGGCTCATGGGGGAGTCGATGCTGAGCTTCAAAGGCACCGAGTGTCCGTTATCGGCCAAGCGGGGCATGGAGATTTGAATTTTGCCCTCTTTGAGTTTGACGCCTTGTGTGAGGCTGAGTAACAATTTTTGGAACTCTTCGCTTTGTCCTTCTGTGTTTTGTGCACGAGCGCGAAAGGGTGATGCAACCACGGCAAGGAGGGCCAAAGCGCTTTGAAGAAGTTCTCTTTTGGAAGGTCTGAGTGTTTTCATTGCAATGTTTTTAAGTAGGCAATGATCTCTTCAAACTCTGAGCCATTGAGCAAAGGCTTGCCCAGCAACTTGGGGTCCACATTGTTCAAACCCTCTGTTGAGAAATAGGGGGGCATGATGGTCAAAGGGTTGATCACTCTCGAGTCACTGAGTCTTTGCCTGAGTTGCTGCTCGTTCAAGCGTTTTGCAACCCCCTCTAAGGACGGGCCTAAGTTGCCCATCACGCCGTTGTAATTCGGAATGCTGTGACACAAGGTGCACTGACCTTCACGGCTTTGTGCAAGTTTGAAGCCATTGGTTTGCATCGGACTCAAGGCCTGAGGGGGCTTTTCTAGGGCCTTGGATCTTTCAGCACTTGGTTGAGCCCATGACGAGCAGACTGAGCAGGCCAGTGCTAGATAAAAAATCAATTTCAAGGTGGAAGAAATTAGCATGGCTCAGACGAACGGGTTCAAAAAATGAAGTAGCTGGGCAAGTCGCCGATGTTCGCCGCCTTGCCCAAAACAAAGTTGTGTCGATGTTGCCCCCATCAGGTCAAGTCCTTCACCTTCATGGGGGCCACATGCAAACGCCCAAGCTGCCTTAGACCAATTCCAAACCCTCGTTTTTCAAGGGCAAGGATCGAACAGGTTTGCCCGTCGCCGTGTAAATGGCATTCATGATGGCTGGCGCGACCACGCAAATGGTGGGCTCACCAACGCCACCCCAAAAGTCAAAAGTGGGGGCGAGAACGGTTTCAATTTTAGGCATTTGAACCATGCGTGCAATTTTGTACCGATCAAAGTTGCTCTCAACGATTCGACCATTTGCAACACTGGACTCACTGATCAAAGAGTCAAAGCCATAAGCCACCGAACCTTCAACTTGTGCGGCCACTTGATCGGGATTGACCACGTGCCCACAGTTGGTGGCCAAAACCAAGCGCAGCACTTTAACTTTCCCGTTGGTCACGCTCACCTCTGCAATGGCGGCGGTGTAACTGCCATAGCCCATGAACTGAGCAATGCCCTGGTGCACGCCCGCTGGCAAGGTGCGCCCCCAGCCGGCCTTATCGGCTACCGCATTCAAAACACCCAAGTGCTTGGGATGTGTCTTTAAGAGCGCGCGTCTGAATTCCAAGGAGTCTTTCCCACTGGCCTTGGCGACTTCCTCCATGAAACACTCTAAATAGATCGCATTTTGGTTGGTGTTGACGCCTCTCCAAGGACCTACTGGGACATGCGTGTTGCGCATGGCATACTCAATTTTCAAGTTCGGTACAGAGTAGCCCAACTGAGCATCCCCTGGTTCAGGCCAATAGCCTTGCAATTGCCTGCGGTCTTTCCCGTCTACGATGTTATGCGGGGCCAAGTGTGCATTGATCGATTGACCCGAGACGCGCAAGCTGAGCGCAGTGAGGTTGCCCTTGTCATCCAAGCCAGCTTGAAGCTTACACAGTCCAATAGGGCGAAAGATATCATGGGTCATGTCTTCTTCACGGCTCCAAAGTACTTTGACCGGTCTACCAGGAAACTCCTTGGCAACGATTGTTGCATAGCGAACATAGTCTTGCGGGCCTCCACGTCGACCAAATCCACCCCCGAGAGTATGGTTGTAGGCCTCACATTTTTCCGCTGGCAAACCACTTGCATCGGCCAAGGCCGCCAAAGCGGCCTCGGCGTTTTGCGTGGGAACCCAAGCCTCAGCGCGCTCGGGCGTGTACCTGACGGTGCAATTCATCGGCTCCATGCAAGCATGCGTCACAAAAGGCGTGCTGTAGACAGATTCTATTTTCTTGCTTGACTTGTCAAACGCTTCTGAGAACTTGCCAGTGTTGGTGTCGGCGAATACATTTTTGTCGGACGTGAGGCCTTCTCGCAAATGCTCTGCAATGCTAGCACTTGAGACTTTGCCGTTCTCTCCCTCTTCCCAAGTGATCGGCATCGCGTCAAGGGCTGTTTTGGCTCGCCACCAATTGTCCGCAACCACAGCAACGGTGCTGTCATCGATGCGAACAACTTTTTTGATGCCTCGCCTCTTCAAGGTTTCACTGGCATCAAAGGATTTGATGGTGCTTTGAAAAACAGGAGCAATCTTCAAGGCGGCGAACAAAATATCGTCAGGCCGGTAATCAATGGCGTATTTCAAAGCGCCGTTGACTTTTTGAGCGGTATCGAGCCGCTTGATGGGTTTGCCCGCAATGGTCCACAAATAGGGCGGCTTCAAGGTGATGGTGCCCACATCAGGCGGTGTGAGTGTTGCTGCGCTAGCGCAGACTTGACCAAAGCGCAAGGTTCTTGCCGTGGGCATGTGTGTGATCACGCCTTTGCTGACCTTCAAATCCCCAACGGGCACGGACCATGTCTTGGCTGCGGCTTGAAGCAGCATCATGCGAGCCGCGGCTCCCCCTTGGCGCACGTACTCTTGAGATTCTCGAATGCCACGAGAACCACCCGTGGACATGTTGCGCCAAACACGTTTTCTGGCTAAATTCTCACCGGGCGTGATGTGTTGAATTTTGACCTTGTTCCAATCGCATTCGAGCTCTTCGGCCACCAGTTGTGCCAGCCCTGTGCTGGTGCCCTGGCCCATTTCAGCGCGGGCAATTTTGATGATGCATTCATCATTGGGCTGAATGACGACCCAAGCGTTGACCTCGACTGCAGTGGCTTTGTCTGTTGCCGCTTTCGTTGGGGTTGTGGCCAATGCTGGGACGTGAAAGCCCACACTCAGTGCGCCCGATGCAGCAGCCGAGGAGACCAAAAAAGCGCGACGGGTCAATGTGGATTTGATCCATGTGGAGGGTTGAGTTGTTGTCATGAAGATCTCCCTGGAATTAAGCTTGATCGTGGTCGTGATTGCAACACTCACCCATTGAGCAAACATCGCTCATGGAAGCTGGTTGCACTTGCGTGTGGGTGTGTTGGGTCATGGCAACCATGCTCGCAGCATCCACGGCATCGGCTTGGCTCATGTGGATGACCGAGGGGATGCCCTTGCCTGTTTGGGCCGCTTGATGAATACCTGCACGAATGCGGCGATAAGAGCCACAGCGACAAATGTTGGTCATGGCCTCATCGATGTCTTGATCGCTGGGTTTGGGGTTTCTCTTTAAAAGCGCGGCAGCTGCCAATATTTGCCCTGACTGACAGTAGCCACATTGGGGAACATCAAGTGCTTTCCAAGCCAATTGCACTGGATGCGTGGCGTCAGCTGAAAGGCCTTCAATGGTCGTGATATTTTTTCCTGAAGCTGCTGAAACAGGAAATGAACATGATCTGACGGGCGCGCCATCGATGAGCACCGTGCATGAGCCGCATTGTGCGACACCGCAACCGTATTTGGTGCCGGTCAAGCCTATCTCATCTCGCAAGACCCAAAGCAAGGGCATTTCTGGCTCGACATCAACAGAATTTTTACGGCCATTAATTTGTAAACTAATCATGTTCAAAACCTTAGATTATGGTGAATCAAAAAAATGTTGATCTCTGACTGTGGGGGTAGCTTGATTTGAAGCTGGGGTCCCTCCATGTTGGAGAAATCAACGGGATTGAGAAAGCTTTAAAGCTGTTGCATTTTCTCTCTTTTTTTATGATTTTTGCAATCAGGTCAACAACCCATATGTCTTGAAAAGGTTTTTGATGGGAATTCGGCTGTTGGTGGGCAAAATTTCGTTTGAATACAATAGAGATCCGGAGTTTTTTAAAGTTTCAGCTCAAGAGCTTTGCCCGTTGAACCCAAGGTATTCATTTTTGAAAGGTTTTTAAAATGTTGGATCCACAAGCACATGGCCTTTTAAAGTTGATGATGGAGTACGGTGTGCCAGCGGTCCAGACGCAAACGCCTCAAGAGGCGAGGCAGGCCTACCTCACTCGAAAGGGGTTCTCACAACCCGATCCCCAGGAGGTCGGGTGTGTTCAGGATCACGATCTCGATTTGGGGCAGTACCAATTAAAAATTCGCGAGTACCGACCCGCCATCGACGCTGAATCAACGCCTACCGATAAAAGAGCCTCCGTGTCTGGTGCGTTGTTGTATTTTCATGGGGGTGGTTGGACGATTGGAGACCTTGAAACGCACGATGTGCTGTGTCGATCTTTGTGCGCTGGAGCAAGCTGCCCGGTCTTTTCTGTGGACTATCGATTGGGGCCTGAAGTGCCTTTTCCGGGTGCCTTTGATGACGCCGTGGCTTCCTTCAATTGGTTAAAGTCATGCGCGCAAGACCCTTCATTTGGTGTTGACCCTGAGCTCATCGCTTTGGGCGGGGACAGCGCGGGTGGAAATTTAGCGGCAGCGGCTTGCATTGCGCTAAAAGACGCGCCTGTGAGGCCCTGTTTTCAATTGTTGATTTACCCTGCAACAGACATGCATTGCTCCCTTCCTTCTCATGCAAAAAATGGCAAAGGTTTTTTGTTGACCCAAGACGCGATAGAGTGGTTTAGGGGTAACTACCTGCCAGATCCTTCTATGTATGCCGATTGGCGTGCTTCCCCTCTCTATGCCGAAAGCTTCGAGGGCTTGCCACCGGCTTGTGTCATGTTGGCTGGGTATGACCCGTTGCACGATGAAGGTCTAGCTTATGCCAATCAACTGTCCCAAGCAGGTGTACCCGTCAAGGTCATCAATTTTGAGCGACAAATTCATGGCTTTATCACCATGGGGCGCATCTTGGATGAGGCCAACACGGCGGTTGATGTGTGTGTGAGCGTCTTGAAAGCGGCCTTTCAAGCTCGAGCCTGAGGAGCTTGGGCACGCCCTAAATTTGTGCAGATCTATCAGTTCAGATCAATTTGGTGCAAAGGAAATTGGTTTGAAATGCGATCTTGAAAGTAGCATTTGAGCGTTTCCTTGACGGTTCTGAAGGCCAGATCGTCCCAAGGGATGTCATGTTCCGAAAAGAGTCTGACCTCTTGAGTTTCGTGTCCAGGGTTGAACTCCAAGTGGGTGAGTGCAGCTCGGTAATAAAAATGCACTTGTCCGACATATACAACGCTTGTGATCGTGTACAAATCGAGCAATTCAAAGACAGCACCAGCCTCTTCAACCGTTTCGCGTGCTGCACCCTCTTGTAGGGTTTCCCCAAGTTCCATGAACCCAGCGGGCAATGTCCACAGACCCAATTTGGGTTCAATGTTTCTCTTGCAGAGCAAGACTTGATCCTTCCAGATGGGTAGGGTTCCCACGACATTCAATGGGTTTTCATAGTGAATGCTTTCGCAAACATTGCAGATGGCACGCAATTTGGTATCACCATCTTTGGGGATGATGTAGCTGACCTTCTCTCCGCATGCTTTGCAGTGTTTGATCGAAGTGTGATTTTTCATGGGCGTAGTTTAAACCTATTTTCTAACTTGATTTCTGAAAGAGCGAGACTTGAAATTGATTTTTTTAATGAAACGAATGTTGCTGCTCAGTGTGAATTGATGTTGGTCAAGCAAAAGAACATGAAAGCATTTTTAAAGAAAATTCAAAAAAGTTTCAAAGTGATATAAACTTACAACATTGCTAATACTTGAGTGAGTTTTTGCCGTTGATCTTTTTTCAAATTTTTGGTGTAAATTTTGAAATTGCTTGTTCATTACAATTTGGAATAATGGTGAATTTAATTGTTGTTTGATCATTGTTCAACTTGCAAGCGGTGCTGCAACGTGACGCTAGGTTTTCCAGCTTTGGAGATCACCCTGACTTCGCAAGAACAAAAAAAACTTGGCAGCATCTGTGTCGAATCCAATTGCCCTCATTTAGGCGTTTCGGGTTGCACTCTTGGACCAGACAAGCCTTTTTCTTGCCACCTTTATCCCCTTGTCTACAGTCCATCAAAAAAGACTTACCACTACGATACGGATTGCCCGGTCATGCCCACCTACATCCAACAATTGAAGGTCAAGGGCAGCGAGGCGCAGGTTCATTTGCAAGGTATCAAAAAGTCCATTGAGCGCTTAGAGCTCAAAGACCCAGAATTTTTGATCAATAATTTTGAAGTGGATCAAAGCTACTTTGAAATAAAGAAGCTCCCTCACTCAAACACGATTGGAAACAAATGATGGATGGTTCAACTGCCGAAACGCCCTATTTGATCAATGATTCCGAAGAGACCGTCGTCAAACGTTTAGGCTATCAAACTTGGACCAAAGAAAATTTATTTGTTGAGAGCGAACACAACGAGATTTTGTATTACACCAGCCGCTGGGATGCACTTTGTCCCTACATCGATGTCACCGAAGAGATGTTGGCTCAAGCCCCTAAGCCGTTCATAGTTTACGCCGTACCCCCAGATAGCCGCTTTGGTGTTCCCATCAACGATCGCTATGGCATGGTGGATGTGACCACACCAGGTTTTTGGACGCAGGAGCGCCGAGAGCGAAAATTCAAAGAAATCCAAAAACAGTATCGACGCTTTGAGCATTCCATCGAGGTCGTTGCAGGCAAAGACCTCAGCTTGGAGGATTTGTTTGAGATGGGGGGGGAGCATTTCGCCAATTACTACATCGATGATCGGGAAGTTGAAGGCTTTTTGGACTATATCCAAGCCCTCGATTTGTTGGTCATTCAAGTCCATGACGAAGAAGGCGAACTGGTGTTGACGGATGTCTCCGTGCTGTTGCCCCAATACAGTCAAGTCTATGGAAGTTTTTGCCAGTGGAACCGGGCCCATAAGAACCGCTCACCTGGCATCTATGCTTGTTTTTTGGTCTGCAAATGGGCCAGCGAAAACGGCTACCGTTATTACAACTTGGGGCCCGTTGATGATTATGGTTACAAGTCTTTGTTCGTGACGGACTTTGAGCCTATCTATGCGGTGGCTGTGACCCCTTTGGACCATCCCTTGGCACTGGACACCACCTCTCCCTTGCATGCTGACTTCAAGCTTGAGGATTGGAATCAAATCTATCGCCCCGAGCATCTGATGAAAAAAGACATGCCGTGAGATGAGTTTTTAATATTTTGTGGCTTCCAATCAAAGGACCCTAAGGGTCCTTT
>Ga0136641_1001161_pt1 | contig 11056 bp, 7 predicted proteins | sample EliLak1302023Y_FD_115312 | JGI IMG/M metagenome (GOLD analysis project Ga0136641, IMG submission 115312) | Freshwater microbial communities from Elizabeth Lake, Yosemite National Park, California, USA - 13020-23Y | ecosystem: Environmental > Aquatic > Freshwater > Lake ... | reverse complement strand
GTTGGCTCCGTCGTTGCCCCAGCCCACGGATGTGCTGCGTATCTCCGGTCGACTTCTGTCGTCGAGTCTTGAGTCCTTGACCGGCGTGTCAGTCCAGCTTCGTCGAGCACGGGTGCCCGCCACGTCTCGGACTGAACTGGCTGCCGCGCTTGCCGCGCCAATGGATTCTGTTGAGACTGACTCAATAGTTGTTCCCGGCACAACAGTGTCCCTGGGTTCGGCCATCACTCCGGGCTCCGTGATTGCGTTCTCCATCACGGTTCCGATCAAGAAGCTCCGCATGAACGAGTCCGGAGCCTGGATCATTAGCGTCGAAGTCGTCAGTGTCGATGGTGCAGGCAACACAACTCGAGTCGGTGAACAGCGCACTGTCCTTCCCTACTACCTGACCGCACCACCTGCCCTGGACATCACGTGGCTCTGGCCTTTGGCGGCATGGCCGGCGCGTACCGCTAACGGAGTGCTGCTCACCGATCAAACCCCCGTTGACGTGTCGCCCGATGGGCGTTTGGACCGACAACTCACTGCCGCAGAACGCACACCTGGAGTGTTGTCGTGGGTGATCGATCCTGCGCTCGTGCAGACCGTGAAGGACATGTCAGACGGTTATCAGGTGCTCGTCAACGGCGCACCGACGATGGGCGACCGGCAGCAGCAGGCCCACGACTGGTTGCAGCGACTGACCAAATTGACCCGCAAGATTTCTGTCCACCCATTGCCTTACGCCGATGTCGACGCCAGTGCATTGGTTCGCGGCGGACAGGCAAGTGACGTTGTATCAGCAGTGACACAGGGTCCGGCCATCATGCAGAGCGACATTGGTCGAACGCCCGCCAGCACTGTTGACTGGGCACCGTACGGAAGGTTCGACGCGGCCGCGGCCGACGTTCTCGCCACAGCGGGTGTCACCGCCATGATTCTCCCCGCCGATGCCTTTCCCACGACCGATCCCGCGTCCGGCGCCACCACGACAATCCAGACACCCCATGGAAATCTCACGGGCGTGTTGGTCGATCCAAGGTTGTCCGAGCTCACCGACCCCAACCAACCGGCCGATCCGGTACTGCTGCGACAGGAGTTCCTCGCGGACACCGCCCTCATCGCCTCCGGAATGTCGCCGCTTCGTCGAGATCGTGGGCTCGTCGTCGCTCCTCGCTCCGTGACCTGGTCATCGGACCCAAAATCCCTCGCGCCGCTGATCGCGTCGTTGACTAGCACACCGTGGTTGCATCCCCGTTCTCTTCAAAACTTGCTTCGCCTTCCTACCGACGGCGCCCAACGAACAGTTGCTCCTTACGGCTCACGTGCACGTGCGGCCGAACTCCCCGGCAGCTACATCGCTCGCATCGGGCGCACGACAAGTCAGATTTCTGCGATGACCGCGATTGTTGACGACCCCGCAGAACTGGCAGAGCCGTACCGGCAAGCCCTTCTGCGGTCTGCGTCGGCGATGTGGAGAACGCAGCCGGACGTGGGTTCCGCGCTCTTGGTGGCGACCGGTCGCTCCGTGGGTGCCCAGATCGCTCAGATCCACGTGCTTTCTGCTGGAACCGTGACTCTGTCGGGTGACGCCGGGCGTGTGCCCATCACGATTGCCAATGAATCCGACCATGACGTCGTCGTGGGTGTGGAGCTGCGAGGTAACCCCGCCATTCGGTTGAGGTCAACCGCTCTCACCGGCATTCATATTCCCGCGGGCCAGAAAGCCAGTGTCGATATTTCAGCCCAGGTCATCGGAGCTGACGTTGTACCGGTTGATGTCCAGCTGCTCACACCCCAGGGTCAAGATTATGGACAGGCGGCACGCATCTCCGTGACGTCCACCACGTATGCCCGTGCCGCATCATGGGTCATGATCGCGGCATTCGCCGCCCTACTGGTGTTCGTCGTCGTGGGTGTGACCCGGCGTATTCGCAAGGCTGGGCGCACTGCGGGAAAGAAGGACGTGTGACCGACCCTGATTCGCCGCCGGCGGCCGACGCTACCGCGGTGAACTCTGACATTGGCGAGGCGCTGCGCGAGATCCAGCCCGGAGATCTGTCGGCGAACCCTCCGTCGGCCATGGGTCGCACAGTTGCTCGTGCCAGCACACTGATGGCGGCGGGCACAGTCGTGTCTCGTGTCACCGGCGTGGGTCGCGACATCGCCATGACGGCGGCGTTGGGCTTCTTCATCGTGTCCGACGCCTACTCGCTCGGCAACTCACTCCCCACCGTTGTCTACATCCTCGTGATTGGTGGGGCGCTTAACGCCGTCTTCGTTCCACAACTCGTGCGCCGCATGAAAGAGGACACAGACGGTGGAAAGGCCTACGCAGACAGACTCATTACGCTGGTTGCGACAGTTCTTTTGGTCATGTCCATCGTCGCCGTCGTCGCGGCACCGTGGATTGTCAGCCTCTACACAACCGACACGTTCCCTGCGGGTGAATATGACCTGGCCGTTGCCTTCGCTCGACTCTGCCTTCCCCAAGTGTTCTTCTATGGTCTCTACACGCTGCTGAGCCAGGTACTCAATTCGCGCGGGCGATTCGGGATGCCGATGTTCGCACCGATCGCCAACAATGTTGTCGCCATTGCCACGTTCCTGCTCTTCATTGGAGTTGCCGGCACGTCCGCCGCATCCCATGGACAGTTGACGACCAGTCAGGTGCTGATTCTGGGTATCGGCACAACTTTGGGTGTGATCGCGCAGGCAGTCATCTTGATTCCTGTGATGTGGAAGTCAGGCTATGCGTGGCGCCCTCGATTCGATTGGCGCGGGGCGGGGCTTGGCAAGGCTGGAACTCTCGCCTTCTGGACGATTGGCTTGGTGCTGGTCAATCAGGCCACGTATGTCGTCATCACTCGACTCGCCACTCAGGCCAACGTCAATGCAGCGGCGGCCGGTGCTGCAGCCGCAGGGCTGACCACCTATCAAAAGGCCCACCTTGTCTTCCTGCTGCCACACAGCGTCATCACGGTCTCGGTCGTCACAGCAATGCTGCCTGCGCTCAGTCGCGTGGCACATGACGGTCGCCTTGATCAGGTCGGCCGAGATATCGCCAAGACGATGCGGGCTGTCGCCGCACTCATCGTCCCCGTTGCCATGGTGTTGATCATCAACGGAGCATCTGTAGCGATCCTGCTCTTTGGCTACGGGGCCGCAACCACGGATCAAGCCGGGCTGATGGGTCTCATTGTCTCGGTTTTCATGATCGGGCTTCTTCCTTTCACCTTGTTCTACGTTCTCCTGCGCGGGTACTACGCACTCGAGGACACCCGAACGCCCTTCCTCATCACCATCGCCTTCTCGGTCGTGCTCTTGATCACGGTCCTTCCGCTGTTCTCATGGGCGCGTGATGGTGGTCGGCAAGTTGCGGCCATCGCCTTGGCGTACTCACTGTCGTACTGGGTTGGCCTCGTGATCACGTGGATCGTGCTCGCCCGCAGACTCGGGAGCATGCGTTCAGGGCCAACTGTCTGGGGTCTGGCTCGCATCGTCATTGCCGGCTTGATCTCCCTGAGTGTCATGGGTCTGGCACTGTTGTTCCTCCTTAATGTGCTCGGTGGTTACCACCCAGCACACAAAGGCGAGTTGCTCATCATTGTGATTGTCACCTCCGTTGTCGGGCTACTGACCTATGTCCTTGCAGCGCTCGCGTTGCGAGTTCCCGAGGTCACACAGGTCAAGAACCAGGCTCGCGGAGTCATGCATCGAGTGGTCCACCGATGAGACCGGATCAACGCCTAGGTCGGTACATCCTTCGCGCACGGCTGTCGACGGATCCCGGACTGCGCTCGGGATATGACGTGCAGCTGTGGCGCGCATACGACACGATCCTGGAAAGAACGGTGGCCATTCGGGCCATCCTCGACGAGGACCCGCGCGTCAACGCTGTCCTGGGTGCGGCCCAGGCTGCCGCCATGGTCGATGACCGTCGACTCCTTCGCGTCCTCGACATCCTGTCGGTCAGCGGGCAGAAGGACCGTCCCGGTTTCGTCTGCGTGGTTTCTGAGTGGGCGAGGGGCGAGAACCTCGATGACTTTCTCGCCGCTCGCGGCGGTGAGCCGTGGGAGGTCATGCCTGCACTGGACGTGGTTGCCCATGTGGCCCGAACTCTTGCCGCGTGCCTCGGAAAGAACGTTGCCCACGGGCGCCTTCGACCCAGTCGTGTCTTCATCACCGATGCCGGCGAGGTGCGCATCCGCGGCCTGGCTGTGGATGCTGCGCTCTTCGGTGCCTCCTTGCCGGAGGCAACGCCGGAGCAGGCGGATGTGGATGCTCTCGGCTGCCTGACCTACCTGCTGACCACTGGGCTGTGGCCGGGAGCTGTGCCGGTGAACGCACCAGAAGCGCCGCAGTCCAAGGGACTCGTGCTTCCGCCTTCGAAGATTCGAGCCACCCTCACCAAGCCGCTTGATGACATCATCGCAAGATCTGTCGCATCCGCTGCCCGCGCCCGCGATGTTGCCCGCGTTCCCGATGCAGCCTCCTTCGCCACGATGATCAGTGCGACCCTCGATCATTTGGCCCCTGTCACGACCACGATCGTTCCCGTCCCCCGCAAGAAGCCTGTGCGGATCATGGGTCGTGCCGTGATCATTGGTGTCATCGCGGCCGGCCTGCTGGCTGTCGCCGTTGCCGGAGTGCTTCTTGCTCGCCCGTCGATTCCGTCCGCGACTCAGAAGCCGGCGGCCGATGCCATGCTCACCGCCTCTGCGCAACCAGCACCCCTGCCGTCAAGTGCAACTGACCTTCCTCAGACGTTCCCGATCATCGAGGCGCACTCGTACAACCCCTTCGGTACCAAGTTCAAGAACCAAGGCACCACCGCCGCCTTGCAGTCAGAGAACGAGCCGGCGGCGGCACGCGCACTAGACGACGATCCCGCCTCCGCGTGGCTCACACGGCAGTACAGCACCCCGGATCTCGCGGGAAAGGGTGGCGCCGGACTTGTCCTCGACCTGGGCCAGCCGCAGGAGTTCGATTCCGTTTCCCTTAAACTCGTGGGTTCCGGAAGTGACGTAGCGGTCAAGGTTTCCAACAGCATTCCTAACGACCCGACCTTGTGGAAGCCGTTCGCAGCGGCAGCTGCCGCGTCAGGAACCTTGGATCTTCGAGTCCCACAGCCGGTCACGGCGAGATATGTGTTGGTGTGGTTCACACGTCTTCCCTCCGCCGCAGACGCATCGGGGAAGTATCAGGGCGGTGTGCGCGGCGTGACTGTGAGCAACGGGACTGCAACCACCAGCCAATAGGCTGCCGACGTGATTGACCCGGGGCTTCCTGATGCTGAGCTGCTCGCAGCGCATGTGGCCGGAGATCCGGATGCCTTCACGGTCCTGGTGAGTCGGCACAAGGATCGGCTTTGGAGTGTCGCCCTGCGCACGACTCGAGACCCTGAGGACGCTGCAGATGCACTGCAGGAAGCGTTGATCTCTGCCTACCGGCGCGCAGATCAGTTTCGGGGCGAGTCCGCGGTCACCACGTGGCTGCATCGCATTGTGGTGAATGCCAGTCTTGATCGGCTGCGTCGTCGGGCCTCGCGACCAGCGCAACCGCTGCCCGATGATCTGGACTCCCTGCCGGGTGCGGTCATTGCTGACCCGCATGACGAGATGGCTCGGCGTGAAACCCAACTTGCGGTCTCCGAGGCACTCGCATCTTTACCTGAGGACCAGCGCGACGCGATTGTGCTGGTCGATGTCGAGGGGTGGTCCGTGGACGAAGCGGCTCGGATTTTGGGCTGCCCGACCGGGACCATCAAGAGTCGTTGCTCCCGAGGTCGGTCAAAGTTGGCTAAACAACTTGACTACTTACGGAACCCGGGGAACACCGACCCCGTCGTAGGCCCGGAGACAAGTCCAACCCAAGGGGGTGACCCACATGATCGATGAGGAACCAACCGCTGAACTCACCCCGGAGCAGCTGACTTTGGTGGCTGAGGCGTTGTCCGAGGTGCGATTCCTTGCGGCGCAGGAAAGTCCTCGTGGGGTCACGACATCCTCGAGCAGTGCACACTCGAGCACCATTCCTCCTGACGTCTGGGTGCGGATCTTGGCAAGCCTCGAAGCAGAATCCGCGGCACGACAGCCTCGCCTCGCCTCGGTCACGACGTTGCGATCCCGGCGCCGTTGGCTACCCGGCGTCGCTGCGGCCGCCGTCGCAGTGATCGCTGTGGGTGTGGGCGCCACGATGATGCGACCAGTGGCAGTAACGGTTGCCGACGCTCCCGCAGCGGCGCCTGTGCCGGCCACGAACATCCCTGCTGACGCTCGTAAGTCCGCGGCGCCCGCTGATGCCGCTGCCATGTCGGCTGAAGTCTCGGCGAACCCCATGGTTGGAGGTACCGCCCCGACAACCCGATCCATGATCATGCCAACACGAATGCTCATGTCATCGGGCACTCAGTACACGTCCACGCAACTGGATACCCAAATCGACGGCCTTCTCAGCCAGGTGGGTGCCTCCACGCCGGAACTCATGAGTGCAATGCCGACCCCTGCCGCAGTCACGACGGTGGGAACGACAGGGTTCACCGCGGATCTCAACGCTCTTCGTGACTGCATCACCGGAATCATGCACTCGCACTCTGCGAGCGCCTTGATTGTTGATCGCGCCACCTTCGACGGCGGCGATGCTGGAATCGTGATCGTCCCTGAGGCCGCACAGATCGATGTGTGGGTCGTGCGACCTGAGTGCACGTCAACGTCGCCAAATGTCGTTCGGCATGTCTTGCACGCGTGGGCTTCGCACAACAACTGATTTGTGCTCGTTCGCTTCATGCGTGCATCGCTACGTGCGGCCACCTGCCCACCTGTGATATGAACTGGATTCAAGAATGTCCTCAATCTCAGCCGGAGAACACCGGACGTGATCCGTTCTGGGGGTGACGCGTGTCCGTCTCGTTCGACGACGACCGTCCCCCTCGCCGCGCTGCAGCTGGGCCATCCCAGGACACGGGTGCCGTCGCCCGGCGGCCGGTAGTGGTCCCAAAGCTGGCCACCCTCGCAGCCCAGGCACACGCCCAGCCCCAGACGCAGCCCCAGATCGAGCCGCGGGCCGAACCCCAGGCGGAACCCGAAGCCCCGGCACCGGCACCGGTCGCGGACGAGCTTGCGGCCCCGGCACCGCAGGTTCCCCGATACCCGGTTGTGGAGCTTCCAGCTCCGGACCCAGCCGATCTTGAAGACAGCGTCGAACTCCCCGCGGGCGCAGACCCCGAATACGGACCACAGCCGATGGTCGGACCACAGCCGATGATTGGTCCCCAGCCTGAGCCCGTCACAGTGCGTCAGGGCCGTAACGGTCCGCGATCCACAGGTGTCCATGCTTTCGCTGGAGCCGGCATCGGAGCGGGGCTCGGATCAGTCGCGGGTGGTGTCGCCGGGGGTGCACTCGGAGCCGTGTTCGGAGGCGGGCCGCTGGGAATGCTCTTCGGCGGGCTCGTTGGCGTCGGGGCCGGCGCCCTGCTTGGTGCGGGCGTCGGGGCGCTTGCCGGTGCGGCCGTTGGGGCCTTCCGCAACCGCACCTCGGCACGACTGGCCGCTGCCTCGGCCCCCGAAACGTCACCTGAGGATCTGTCACCCCTCCTGGCAGACGAGGACCCGGCCGTTCGCAAGGCCGCGCTGGCGAACCCGAATGTCTCCCCGGACGACCTGGACAAGATCCTGCGCGACGCGTCCGTGGGCCCGCTCAATGACAAGACCCGGGATGTCGTCATCACGGCGATCCGCCATCGCAACACCTCGGCGGAGGCATTGGATTCCCTCGCCCGCTCGACCGATGACCACCTGCTGCTCGGCGCCATCGCAGAGCAGCAGGTCACCACGCCGGACACCCTCCTGGAGATGACGAAGAGGGAGGCTGGGAGTTCGGTGCCCTTCGTCATGTTCCGGCTTGCCTGCCGGCAGGAGATGCCCCCAGAGGGGCTCGGCAACATGCTGGACGCTTGCGAGCACTACGCCATCGAGAGAGGGTCCTGGCGTGCGGTCCTGAAGCTGATCAAGGACCACCCCCGCGCAGGCGCGCAGGCCGAGCGCGCCTCGGACATCATCGCGCAGATGGACGGTGAGGACCCGGATCGCACCCGACGCGACAACGTCGAGCAGGAATTCGGGGTGCGTCCACCACCGGATCGGCGCTCGGCGTTCGCGCGCGCCGTGGACAGCTCCCCCTTGCACGCCAATCGCGACACCGACGCCGCGACCGCCGAGGCCCAGAGCCTGGGCTTCACCAACGTCGACCTCTCCGACTTCAGTCCGGAATCGGCCAACGAGGTGGTGGCAACGCTGTCCGAGCTCAAGCGCCGCTACCCGACGGTCTCGGGCATGGAGTTCCTGGGCAGCATCAGCACACATGAGCGGGCGACTGAGGAGCTCGGTGGGAAGCCCTCGGCGTCCAAGAAGAACACCTCCGCGTACACGTCCTCCGCGGGAGTGGACCGCAAGGGAACGCGCGGCTTTGCTATCGGTGACGACATGGCCTCGAGTGATACAGCCGAAGCGAATATTCATCTCGGCAGCTACCAGTCCGGGCACAACTCCACCCAGAACATGGCAGGCGTGATCGCGCACGAGTTCGGCCATGCCGTCCAGAATCACCTCGAGCTCACTAAGAGCTTCCGGCAGATCAAGGAGCAACTGGCGAGGATGCGCGTCAAGGGTGACACCCCGGTCGCGCGTGAGGTGAGCATGTACGGCGCCAGTCACAGCGGCCACGGTGACCCCAACAAGGAGCTCTTCGCCGAGCTCTTCTCCGACTACATCATGTCGAGCAGTCCGAGCGAGAACGCCCAGGTCATCGGCCACATGACGGACGCCGCACTCAAGGCGGAGTCGACCGATCCGGAGTTCCAGAATCCGCTGGAGGCACGCGACCAGAGAGAACTCGCGGCGAGGAACTCGGATTGGGACTAGTAGTGTCGCTGGTGAAGGAGGTCGCCATGGAGACGCGCGACGTCATAATCATCGGCTCGGGTCCCGCGGGATACACCGCAGCGGTCTACACCGCCCGGGCCCAGCTCAATCCCCTGCTCTTCGAGGGTTCCGTTACCGCCGGTGGTGCCTTGATGAACACCACCGAGGTCGAGAACTTCCCCGGTTTTCGCGACGGGATCATGGGGCCCGCCCTCATGGAGGAGATGCGCGCCCAAGCGGTGCGCTTCGGAACCGAGATGATCACCGACGACATCGTCTCCGTCGACCTCTCCAGCGACGTGAAGATCGTGCGCGACGGCTCCGGCAACGAGCACCGCGCTCGCTCGGTCATCCTCGCAATGGGCTCCGGTTATCGCGAACTTGGACTGCCCGATGAGAAGCGCCTGTCCGGTCACGGTGTGTCATGGTGCGCCACGTGTGACGGATTCTTCTTCCGCGATCAAGACATCGCTGTCGTGGGCGGTGGTGACTCCGCCCTGGAGGAGGCCACGTTCCTCACCCGATTCGCCAAGACCGTCACACTCATCCATCGACGTGACTCTCTTCGTGCGAGCAAGATCATGCAGGAGCGCGCACTCGCCAACGACAAGATGCGTTTCGCCTGGAATAGCGAGGTCATCGCACTCCAGGGCGACCCAAAACTCTCCGGTGCCACTCTTCGCGACACCGTGACCGGGGAGACCCAAGAGCTTCCCATCACAGGGTTGTTCATCGCCATCGGTCACGATCCACGATCTGAATTGGTCAAGGGCGTCATCGACCTCGACGACGCCGGATATGTCCTGGTCAAGGACCGATCCATGCACACGTCCCTGTCCGGTGTTTTCGCCTGTGGCGATCTGGTGGACCACACGTATCGCCAGGCCATCACCGCCGCTGGGTCAGGTTGCGCCGCGGCGCTGGACGCGGAGCGCTTCCTGGCTGCCAGCGAGTAGCCTTCACCTACCAACTCACAAGGAGCAGGCCATGGGCGCCACCAAGAAGGTCACGGACGACAGCTTCAGCACTGACGTGCTGGGAAGTGACAAGCCTGTGATCGTCGACTTCTGGGCAGAGTGGTGCGGGCCGTGCAAGATGGTGGCCCCCATCCTTGAGGAGATCGCCGCTGAGCACGATTCCATCGTGATCGCCAAGCTCAATGTTGACGAGAACCCACAGACATCGGCGACGTACGGCATCACGTCCATCCCGACGTTGAACGTCTACAAGGGCGGGCAGATCGTGAAGTCCATCGTTGGAGCCAAGCCCAAGGCGGCTCTCCTCGCCGACCTCGCTCCTTACCTGTAAGGCAGCGCCCTTCCACTGTGATCTTGCGTCACGGCGACGCCGGACCGGCCGTCGCGGAAGTGCGTGCCCGGTTGGCCGACCTGGGCTGGAACGTCGAGCCACAAGGTGATCTTTTTGACGACGACCTCGATCAATCCGTTCGCGCTTTTCAACAGGAGCGCGGTATCACTGTTGACGGAATCATTGGGCCGGAAACCTTTGCCCGATTGGATGAGGCACGCTGGCAACTCGGTGACCGAGTGCTCGCATTCATACCCGGTCATCTCATGATCGGCGACGATGTCGCCGAACTGCAGCGCCGATTGAATGAACTTGGCTTTGCAGCCGGACGGGTTGATGGTCGTTTCGGACGGCAGACTGATGATGCCCTTCGTGAATTCCAGCGAGGCGTTGGTGTCAACGCGGATGGCGCGTGTGGACCAGACACCTTCCGGGCTTTTGATCGGTTGGTGCGCACTGTGGCGGGTGGCAATGCCACACGGCTTCGCGACCATGTGACTCTCAACGCGTTGCGTTCTGGAATTGCAGACAAGGTCGTCGTTCTGGATCCGGGCAGCGACATTGACCCCGACCTCACACATGCAATCGCCGTCCGGATCGAGGGCCGGTTGGCTGCGCTCGGAACACAGGTGCTGCTGAGTCGACCCGCCCGAGTGACCGCCACAGCGCCAACCCCGACGGACAAGGAGCGCGCTCAGTTCGCCAACGACATCGGTGCAGACGTCGTTCTGTCGTTGCACGTGGATACTGCCGACAGCACACTGCCCAACGGAGTGGTGACCTTCTATTTCGGTGATCCGCGCGGGGGAAACCACTCCACAAGCGGCCGGGTGCTCGCCGATCTTGTC
>Ga0136641_1001160_pt1 | contig 11058 bp, 7 predicted proteins | sample EliLak1302023Y_FD_115312 | JGI IMG/M metagenome (GOLD analysis project Ga0136641, IMG submission 115312) | Freshwater microbial communities from Elizabeth Lake, Yosemite National Park, California, USA - 13020-23Y | ecosystem: Environmental > Aquatic > Freshwater > Lake ... | reverse complement strand
GGTTGGAGGCAACCCGAACTTGCGCCCAGAAACCTCGACAGCCAGTTCGGTAGGACTTGTGATCTCACCCATGAAAGACCTTAGTTTTGGCCTTGATTGGTTTCAAATAAAAATTAGCGACATTATTCAAACCCCAGGCGTCCAAGAGGTGGTATCAGGCTTTCGAAAAGGGGATGCTGCGTTTGCCGGCCTGGTCAAACTGGCGCCAGGATCTAACGATATCGATAGTGTCACGGTGCTGACTTCTAACCTGGGCAATGCGGAAGTATCAGGGGTCGACGTCTTTGCCAATTACCGGCAATCCCTAGGTAATGGCCGCTTGGACATTGCGCTCAACGGCACGCTCATGAATCAATTCGACCAAACCAGCCCTGGCGGGTTTTTGTCGCATAAAGTGGGCACTATCGTTGAAGAAGACGGGACGCCCGTGTTGGGAGCGGACAGGGGCGGCGTGATTCTCAAATGGAAACATACTTTGTCGGCGACTTGGACCCAAGGCCAATTTGCCGGTACGTTGACGCAAAACTACAGCGACAAGTACCGCGCGGGGAATGACTTGAATGATCAGCCTGTCTATGTCAACGCGCAGTCCATTTATGACTTGAACTTGGCCTATAAAGCCAGCAAAGAATCCACGGTCATGCTGGGCTTAAAAAACATATTTGATACGCAGCCTGGGGTTTTTGTCCCAGCCAGCAATCAATTTCAACAAGGCTATGACGTGAGCCAATACGATCCGCGTGGGCGCTTCTTCTACGTATCTGCCAAATTCAAGTTCTAAACCAGCAACTTGAGCGCCAAGCCGGCAAATACCAAGGCCGCTATCCGGTTGAGGGTTTGCTGGGCTTTGGCCGAGTCGCGCAGATGCTGGCCAAACCTCCCGGCCAACGCGGCAATGCCGCCAAAAACTACCAGGGTCGCCAAGCCGAAGCAGGCGCCCAGTTGAACGATTTGCCATTGCACAGGGCCCAGCGCCGGGTCCGCAAACTGGGGTAAAAAGGCCAAAAAGAAAATCGCGACTTTGGGGTTGGTGGTGTTCATGATGATGCCGCGCACATACGTTTGACGCGCACTGAGTACCGGGGCGGCCTGGCCTTCAAGCAAGCCGGTGGGCGCACGCCACGACAGCCAGGCCAGCCAGAGCAAATACACGGCGCCCACACCCTTGAGCATGCCAAAGGCCAGCGGCGAGGCCTCTAACAATACCGCCAGGCCCAGGGCCACTGCCGCCGTGTGAAACAGCAAACCGGTACACAAACCTAGCACCACCAATACCCCAGCGCGTACACCGTGCTGAGTGGAGTGCACCAGCACAAACACATTGTCTGGCCCGGGCGATAAGGCCAGCAGCACGGACACGGAAAAAAATGCCAAACCGGTTTGCAAACTCAACATAGGCGTGCGCAGAACGTATCAGGCCCCCGCCAGGCGCAAAGCCATGCGGTTGTGTTCTTCGACCAGCGGGCCGAGTTCCAGGCTGGCCAATTGGCCTTCGCGGACCAGCACACGCCCGCCGACGATGGTGTAGGCCGCACTCTGGCTGGCGCATAAGAGCAGGCTGCCCACCGGGTCATGCACCGCAGCGCCGGCAAAGCCCAATGTGCGTAAATCAAACAAAGCCATATCGGCGCACATACCCACCGCAATTTGCCCGATGTCTTTGCGCCCCAGCACTTGCGCGCCGCCGCGCGTGGCCAGGCGCAAGGCATCGCGCGCCGTCATTTCCATGGGCGCGCTGTCGCAGCCAAAAACAGCATGCCCCTGGGCATCGCGGGTGGGTGGCTCCAAGGATTTGCGCAAGCGCGCCAGCAATAAGGCCTGACGTGCCTCGCCCAGCATGTGCGCGCCGTCGTTGCTGGCGCTGCCATCGACACCCAGTCCAACTGCGACGCCAGCATGGAGCATCCGGCGCACCGGCGCAATGCCACTGGCCAAGCGCATATTGCTGCACGGGCAATGCGCCACGCCCGTGCGCGTAGCAGCAAACAAGCCGATGCCATGCTCATCCAACTTGACACAGTGCGCATGCCATACATCCTCGCCCAGCCAGCCCAAGTCTTGCGCGTACTGCGCAGGGGTACAACCGAATTTTTCTAAGCTATAGGCCACGTCGTGGTCGTTTTCAGCCAGGTGGGTGTGCATGCGCACGCCAAACTGGCGCGCCAGTGCAGCCGAGTCTTTCATTAACTGCGCGCTCACACTAAAAGGCGAACACGGCGCCACCGCCACTTGCGTCATCGCGCCATGGCTGGCGTCGTGGTAGCGCTCGATAAGGCGCTGCGTATCTTTCAGGATATGGGCCTCACCTTCCACCACGCTGTCGGGTGGCAGACCCCCTTGCGATTGGCCCAAGCTCATGCTGCCGCGCGTCGCTACAAAGCGCATACCGATGGCGCGCGCCGCTTCGATACTGTCGTCCAGCGTAACGCTATTGGGGTAAATGTACAAATGGTCACTGCTGGTGGTGCAGCCGCTCATCAGTAACTCGGCCATGGCCAGTTGGGTGCTGGTGTAAATCATGTCCGGCGTCAAACTCGCCCAAATGGGGTAGAGCCCGCGCAACCAGCTAAATAGCTCGGCGTTTTGCACACGCGGTATGGCACGCGTGAGCGACTGGAACATATGGTGGTGGGTATTGACCATGCCCGGCACCAGCAAGTAATGGCGCGCGTCTATCACCGCGTCGGACATGTGCGGCATCTCGGCGACCGGGCCAATGGCGGCAATCAGGCCGTCGCGCACCAGCACGGAGGTTTCGCGCAGTTCGTCTCCTTGGTCGTTTTGCGTAGCCACTGTGTGGGCGTTGTGGATAAGGAGCGTGGACATGAGGCCATTGTGCCGCAGGCATCGTGCGAGGCCTCTATGATGCCGACCATGCGCCAGACTACCGACCCCCACGCACTGCTTCGTAGCCTGTTTGACACAGCCGTACAAGCCGCGCTACCCCTGCACAAGACCGCCGCTTTTTTACCCCCGCCACCGCGTGGCCGGACCCTGGTGCTGGGCGCGGGCAAAGCCGCTGGCGCGATGGCACAGGCCGTGGAGGCGCTGTGGCCACAGGACGCGCCCTTATCGGGCTTGGTGGTAACCCGCTATGGCCACACGCCACCACGTCCGGCCGGGCTGGAGCAACGCATCGAGGTGCTGGAGGCCTCGCACCCCGTGCCCGACGCTGCGGGCGAGCAAGCCGCCCAGCGCATTTTGGCGCTGACCCAAGGATTGACAGCAGATGACTTGGTACTGTGCCTGATGTCCGGCGGTGCATCCGCCCTACTGACGCTGCCCGCCCAAGGCCTGACGCTGGCCGACAAGCAGCGCATCAACCAGGATTTGCTGCGCTGCGGCGCGCACATCGGCGAGATGAATTGCGTGCGCAAGCACCTGTCGCGCATCAAAGGCGGACGCCTGGGTGCAGCCTGCGCACCGGCGCGCGTGGTGACGCTGGCCATTAGCGATGTGCCGGGCGACGACCCGTCCACCATTGGCAGCGGCCCCACGGTTGGCGACGCCAGCACCTGCGCCCAAGCGCTGGCCATTGTGCAGCGCTACGGCATTGCGCTGCCGCAAGCGGTGCTAGATGCCTGGACAGAGGGTGCGCTGGAAAGTCCTAAGCCGCAGGACGCTGCATTTGCAGGCCATGGGTTTCACCTGATCGCCACGCCGCAGCAGTCTTTGCAGGCAGCGGCGCAAGCAGCGCGCAATGCGGGCTTGGCCGCTTATGTGCTGAGCGATGAAATCGAAGGCGAATCCCGCGAAGTAGCCAAGGTGCATGGTGCGCTGGCGCGTGCGGCAGCCAAAGGCCTGGGGCCGTTTCAAAAACCTTGCGTGATATTGAGCGGCGGCGAAACCACCGTCACGATTGCGCCGCAAGCGCCGGGTCAGGCACGGGGACGCGGCGGACGCGCTGGGGAGTTTTGCATGGGTCTGGCGCAAACCCTGCAAGGCCAAAGCGGCGTGTGGGCATTGGCGGCCGACACCGACGGTATTGATGGTGTGCAAGACAATGCTGGCGCACGCCTGGGCCCGGACACTTTGCAACGGGCTGCTGCCCTGGGCCTGTCCTTAAGCGCTTACCAACAGCGCAACGATGCCTATGGATTTTTCTCTGCCCTGGACGACCTGGTCGTCACCGGCCCCACGCACACCAATGTGAACGACTTTCGGGCGATTTTGGTGTTATGAACGAAGGCCTTATCGCAGGGCGCGTAGCAGGTTTTCCGCCGTGGCCGGGGCTGTCAAGTCCACCGCTTGGGTGCCGCTACGCGTATGGGCAATAGCGTGACGTAGCGCTTCGTACACGCTGACGGCCAGCATGAAAGGCGGCTCGCCTACGGCTTTGGAGCCAAAGACGTTGTCCTCGCGGTTAGGCTCGGGCCAGAACGCAACCTTGAAGTGCGCAGGCACGTCGCCAGAAGTAGGGATTTTGTAGGTACTGGGCGCATGGGTGGTGAGCAGGCCCTTGTCGTTCCACACCAGCTGCTCGCTGGTAAGCCAGCCCATGCCTTGCACAAAACCACCTTCAATCTGGCCGATGTCCAGTGCCGGATTGATGCTGCGACCCACATCGTGAAGGATGTCTACCTTGAGCACCCGGCTTTCACCGGTGAGGGTGTCGATGACGACTTCGGTGCAGGCCGCGCCATAGGCAAAATAGAAAAAAGGGCGACCAGTGAGCGTGGTTTTGTCGTAATGGATTTTGGGTGTGCGATAAAAGCCGTCGCTCCACAACTGGATACGATTGGCATAGGCCATTTGCACCACTGCGTCGAAAGCGCGCGTGGTGGTGGGCGAACGCACCTGGCCACCCCAAAATTCCACCGCGCCGGCACCACAGCCATCGAGCCCGGCCACAAACGCAGCCAAGTTGTCGCGCACATGGCGCGCCGCAAACTGGGCTGCGCGGCCATTGAGATCGGTACCCGCCGAGGCCGCCGTAGCCGAGGCGTTGGGGATGGTGTGGGTGTCGCTGGCGCTGCACAGCACGCGCTTCAGTGGCACGCCTAATTCGTCGGCCACGATTTGCGTGACCTTGGTGTGCAGGCCCTGGCCCATTTCAGTGCCGCCGTGGTGCACGCGTACGCTGCCGTCCAAGTACACATGGACCAAAGCGCCGGCCTGGTTGAACAGCGTGGCGGTAAAGCTGATACCAAACTTGACCGGCGTGATCGCAATGCCACGGCGTAGCACGGGGCTGTGCGCGTTCCAACTGCGGATGTCTTGCACGCGTTGGCGGTAGTCGCATTGCCTTTCCAAAGTGGTAAGCAAGGGCGCCAAAATATTGTCCTCCACCTCCATTTGGTAATGCGTGGTGTCGCGCAGCGCGGGCTTGTCATGGGCAGTCGGCGTAGCGGGGGCGGTCAGGGGTTCGTCGCTGTATACATTGCGCAAGCGCACATCAAGTGCGTCTTTCCCCAAGGCGCGGGCGATGTCGCCCATGATTTTTTCGATCACGATGACGCCCTGCGGCCCACCAAAGCCACGGAATGCGGTATGGCTTTGGGTATTCGTTTTACAACGGAAGGAAGCGATTTCTACGTTCTCTAAAAAATAGGCGTTGTCGGTGTGAAAAATGGCTCGGTCCGCCACCGGGCCAGACAAGTCGGCACTAAAGCCGCAGTTCACCGCCATCTGCAGTTGCAGGGCAGTCAAGCGGCCTGTCGTGTCAAAACCAGCTGTGTATTGATAAGCAAAAGGATGGCGCTTACCGGTGATCAAAAAATCAGCATCCCGGTCCAGACGCAGCTTGACCGGTGCGCGCACCACCTGCGCCGCCACCGCCGCCCACACCGCTACATGGCCGGCCTGGGTTTCTTTGCCGCCAAAGCCACCGCCCATGCGCCGGCACTCCACCCGCACCGCGTGGTTGTGCAAGCCCAGTGCGTGCGCTACCCAGTGCTGCACTTCGCCCGGATGCTGGGTGCTGCTGTGAATCAGCCATTGGCCCTGGGCTTGCGGCACCGCATAAGCGACCTGACCTTCTAGGTAAAAGTGCTCCTGCCCGCCTACTTCCAGGGAGCCGCGCAGCGTGTGCTTGGCGGCCTGCAGGCCTGCTTGCACATCGCCCCGGCGCACAAACACCGGCGCCAGCACATAGCTTTGCGCGGCCAGGGCTTGGCTCACGGTCAAAACGGCGGGCAAGGCGTCGATATCCAGCACGACTTTGCGGGCTGCGCGGCGCGCTTGCATCACACTGCGCGCCACCACCAAACCGACCACCTGGCCGATGTGCTGCACCGTGTCGCGTGCAAAGATAGGTTCGTCACCTGCGAAGGACGCGAGCATGGCACTGCCCGCAATATCCTGCGAAAGCACCACGGCCACCACTCCGGGCATGTCCTGCGCGGCGCGTGTGTCCACGCCCTTGAGCTTGCCATGCGCCACGGTGGACAGGATAGGCGCGGCATGCAGGGTGCCTTGCAGCTCGGGCATATCGTCAATAAAAGTGGCAGCCCCAGCCACCTGGGCACGGGCGCTTTCGTGCGGCGCGTCGCGGCCACTGACCGCAAAGGCAGCAGCGCGCACCGTGCCGTGGGCTTGCGGCGCGCTCATGCCTGCAACTCCAGGTCGAGCCGATGGATGTCGGTAGCGGTTTGGCCTTGGCTTTCCAACCAGAAACGCAAGAGCAAATTGCCAAGCACCTCGCGCCGGTAGTCGCCGCTGGCGCGCATGTCGGAGATGGGCGAAAACTCAGCGCGCAACGTGTCCATGGCGGCGCGCACTGTAGCTTCGGTCCAGGCTTGCCCACGCAAAACTGCTTCAGTGGCGCTGGCGCGTACCGGTGTGGCAGCCACGCCGCCTACGCCTATCGAAGCTTGCACCACTTTGCCCGCTTGTAGATGCAGTTGTAGCGCCAAGCAGACGGCGGATATATCGTCCTCGGTGCGTTTGGAAATTTTGTATACGCGCGCCAGTTCGCCCCGCTGCGGCCGCAGCACTTTGATATAGGCCAGCACTTCATCGGCAGCCATGCAGTTTTGCCGGTAGCCGGTGTAGAGCGCTTCGAGTGGCATTTCGCGGTAGCCCCGCACACTGGCGAGCACGACGTTGCTGTTCAGCGCAATGAGCAAGGGCATGGAGTCGCCTATCGGCGAGCCATTGGCCACATTACCGCCCAGGGTACCGGTATTGCGCACCGGCAGACCAGCAAAGCGCTCGGCAAAGCTTTGCAGTTGCGGGCGGTCTTTAATCAAGGCAGCAAAGGCATCGCGCAGGCTGACAGCGGCACCAATGGCGATATGGTGCGGGTAGCGGTCTACCTGGCGCAGCTCGTCCACCCGCGTAGTGTCCAGCACGCGGGCAAACCGGCGGTGCTGTTTAGTCACCCACAAGCCCACATCGGTGCAACCGGCCACCAGTTGCGCGTCTGGGTGCGCGTGGCGCAGGGTCAGTAGCTCGGGCAAACTCGTGGGGGCGAGATAGGCGCTATCGCTTTGTTGCGCGAAAGGTCGGACCGAGCCGGGGCGCAGGCCAGCGTTGCTTTTCGCGGCCTTCGCGGACTTTGGTGCTTGGGCGGCTTCAGCGGCTACGGACCGCGCCAGGTCCTTCAGTTGCTGGCGCAGCGCTTTGGTAGCCAAAGGCATTTGTGGCAGGGTTTGCATGCGGCAGGCGGCGTCCAGAATCGGGCGGTAACCGGTGCAACGGCACAGGTTGCCCGACAAGGCCTGCTGCGCGATGTCGCGGCTAATGGGTTTGTCGCCCGCCTGCTCGCACAAGGCGGCCATGCTCATCACAAAGCCCGGCGTGCAAAAACCGCATTGCGAGCCATGGCATTGCAACAAGGCTTCTTGCGCGGGGTGCAAGAAACCATCGGGCCCGCTCAGGTCTTCGACCGTCCACAGCGCCATGCCATCGACCGAATGCGCCAGTTTGATACAACTATTGACGGCCCGCGTCTGCAATTTGCCGGCTTGCAAGCTTCCCACGACCACGGTGCAAGCACCGCAATCGCCCTCGCCGCAACCCTCTTTGGTGCCGGTTTGGTGCAGATCCTCCCGCAGCACTTCCAATAAGGTACGGTCGGGCGCGACATCGTGCAAGGTGTGCAGCACGCCGCCCTTGAAAAAGCGGATGGGCTTGTTTTGTGCTTTCGGTAGGGTCATGGAACTTGGCGATGCCTCAAACAAGTGCAAGGGTAAATCAGGACAGTCTGCGCTGGCCTTGACGTTAGCATATGCACTGTTTGCAAGCCACCGCGGCCCCCCAGCCCAACCGACGAACGCATGACCATCCCCCGCCTTGAACTGACCGGCATCACCAAAGCCTACCCCGGGGTGGTGGCCAATAGCGAGGTGTCGCTGACGGTCTTGCCCGGCCAGACGCATGCGGTGCTGGGCGAAAACGGCGCGGGCAAATCCACGCTGATGAAAATCATCTACGGATCGATCAAACCGGATGCCGGCCAGATGCGCTTTAACGGCCAGCCGGCACAAATCCGCAACCCTAAAGAGGCGCGCGCCCTGGGCATCAGCATGGTGTTCCAGCATTTCAATTTGTTTGACACGATTACCGTGGCCGAAAACGTCTGGCTGGGGCTGGACAAAAGCCTGAGCCTGGACGAGGTGAGTGAGCGCATCAGCAACAAAGCGCGCCAATACGGACTGGACATCGACCCTGCGCGCCCGGTGCACACCCTGGGCGTAGGCGAGATGCAGCGGGTGGAGATCATCCGCGCGCTGCTGACGCAACCGCAGTTGCTGATTCTGGACGAGCCGACCTCGGTGCTGACGCCGCAGGCGGTGGAAAAGTTGTTTGTGGTGCTGCAGCAATTGGCCCTGGAGGGCTGCAGCATTTTGTACATCAGCCACAAGCTGCACGAGATTCGCGCTTTATGCAATGCCTGCACCGTACTGCGCGGGGGTAAGGTGACCGGCGTGTGCAATCCGGCGCAAGAATCTAACGCATCGCTTTCAAAGTTGATGATTGGCGCCGAGCCACCGCAACTCAAGCACGAGGTGCGCAAACCTGGCGCGGCGCGCCTCTCGGTGCGCGATTTACGCCTGCCGCGTGAAGACCAGTTTGGCGTAGATTTGCAGGGCATAGACCTGCAAGTGCGCGCGGGCGAAGTGCTGGGGATTGCGGGCGTATCGGGCAACGGACAACGCGAGTTGCTCTACGCATTGTCCGGCGAAGACTGCCGTGCGCCAGCGGGCAGTATCCAGATGGGTGAGGTCGATGTGGCAGCCAAAGGCCCGGCGGCGCGCCGTGCGCTGGGCCTGCATTTCGTGCCGGAAGAGCGCCTTGGGCGCGGCGCCGTGCCCACGCTCAGCCTGGCGCACAACCTGCTGCTCACGCGCACCGAGGCGATTGCCTGGGCGGGCTTTGCCGGAGGATGGCTACAGCTAGACCTCTTGCGCGCGCAGGCGCAGCGCATCATTGAGCGCTTTGGCGTCAAGGCCAACGGACCGGACGCGGTAGCGCGTTCGCTGTCGGGCGGCAATTTGCAAAAATTCATTGTGGGGCGGGAGATCGATGCCCAGCCTGCGCTCTTCATCGTGTCACAGCCGACCTGGGGGGTGGATGTGGGCGCTGCGGCACAAATACGCGGCGCCATATTGGCCCTGCGCGACGCCGGTTGCGCGGTCTTGGTGGTCAGCGAAGAGTTAGACGAGCTGTTTGAAATTTGCGACCGCTTGCAAGTGATTGCGCACGGCAAGTTGTCGCCCTCGATCGCGGTAGGCGAAGCCACGGTGGCGCAAATGGGTGAGTGGATGAGCGGCTTGTGGGAGGCGCAGGCATGATCAAGCTGCAAGTGCGTGCCCAGCCTTCGGGCTTTTGGACGTTTGCCTCGCCACTGCTGGCGCTACTTATTACCGTGCTGCTGGGTGTTTTGCTGTTTAGCCTGCTGGGCAAAGACCCGGTGCGTGGTCTGCAAATGTTTTTTTGGGAGCCGCTCAAAAGCAGCTACGCGCTGGGCGAATTGGTGGTGAAGGCCACACCCTTACTACTTATTGCTTTGGGCCTGGCGGTGTGTTTTCGCTCGAATGTATGGAATATCGGGGCCGAGGGGCAGTACATCATTGGCGCCGTGTGCGCCAGCGGCGTGGCATTGCTAGCCGAGAAAGACACCGGTAGTTGGATGGTGGTCGCCGTCATTTTGGCCGGGGTGCTGGGCGGCATGGTCTGGGCTGGTATTACCGCGCTTTTGCGCGACCGCTTTAATGCCAATGAAATTCTGGTCAGCCTGATGATGGTGTATGTCGCGGTGCAGCTGCTAGGCCTCTTGGTCTATGGCCCTTGGAAAGACCCGCTGGGCTATAACTTCCCGCAAACCAAAAACTTTGACGCGGTGACCCGTATTCCGCGCCTCATAGACGGCTCACGCATGACGATTGGCGTCTTGTTTGCCCTGGCCGGCGTGGGCGCGGTATGGGTGTTCTTGTTCCGCACCCGCGCCGGTTTTGCGCAGCAAGTGGGAGGTCTGGCACCGGCGGCGGCGCGCTATGCCGGCTTTTCGGCACGCCAGGCTTTGTGGACTGCGCTGCTGGTATCGGGCGGCATGGCCGGTCTGGCCGGAGCGCTAGAAGTGGCCGGACCCATAGGGCAGCTGACGCCTTATGTGCCGGCGGGCTATGGTTTTGCCGCCATCATCGTTGCCTATGTGGGGCGGCTGCATCCAGTAGGACTGGTGTTTTCCAGCCTGCTGATGAGCATGTTTTACATCGGTGGCGAGCTGGCGCAATCGCGCCTGGGTCTGCCCAAATCACTCACCGGAGTGTTCCAAGGCCTTTTGCTGTTTAGCCTGCTGGCCTGTGACACCTTGGTGAACTACCGGCTGGTGCGCCAGTCGCAAGCCGCCACCGGAGGGAGCCGCTGATGGAGTCCTACGCACTGCTGATCGCCGCCACGCTGAACGCAGGTACGGTGCTGGCCATCGCCTCGCTGGGCTTGTTGATCAACGAGAAGGCGGGCATTGTCAATCTGGGCGCCGAGGGGATGATGCTGTGCGCTGCAATTGCCGGTTTTGCCACGGTGGTGCATACCGGCAGCGATACCTTGGGGTTTGCCGCGGGCATGCTGGCCGGGGGGCTGATGGCCGCTATTTTTGGCGTGCTGGTCATC
>Ga0136641_1001159_pt1 | contig 11061 bp, 11 predicted proteins | sample EliLak1302023Y_FD_115312 | JGI IMG/M metagenome (GOLD analysis project Ga0136641, IMG submission 115312) | Freshwater microbial communities from Elizabeth Lake, Yosemite National Park, California, USA - 13020-23Y | ecosystem: Environmental > Aquatic > Freshwater > Lake ... | reverse complement strand
GAATAAACACACCAAAGGTGCCTAGCGTTATACCAATCAAATCATTAGCGCGCTCGGAGGTGAATTTAATAGGTCCAGAGATACCAACGAATCCCTCAACAATAAAGAGGAATATATTTCTAATTGATGGAGTGCCGATAATTTCATCATTGCTGCGAAACTTAATTAGTAGAAGACTGGCGATGAAAAATACCAAGAGGGCGCCAGCGAAGCCAATGAGCGGTTGCAAACGAGTGCTTGGGTCAGATTTCGCGTAGAAAGTCTTTCTAAAGATTATAAGAACAGCAATACTCAGAATAGACAAGGCAATTTGTACCAAATGATGATGGGTGCGGAAGAGTTCTGTCGCAAGATTCACAGTTAAGATAACTATTGCTAGGACCCAGGCGCGCCGCTTGCGCCTTGATAGGCCGCGAGCCAAGATCATCAGAATTAGCCCGGTAAAAATCGCTGTAGCCAGCGCTGATCCGTTGAGAAAGACGGGGATGAAATTGTTGAGCTTGTGAACCGGAGCGCGGAATTTATGGAAGACGTTGGCGAGTATGTCGAATAATCCGACCAGGAAAGTTGCGCGCCCGATCCAGATTGGAACCCAGCGTTGCGATTTCATTATCTAAATACTCCCGTGTGTCCTAGTGAATAGCGGCCGGGTTGCGGATAAATCGCCAGTCCATGCGGCTCTTTCCCTACCTTTATTTTACGCAAAAATTTTCCATGGACAGTGTCAAACACATAGACCACACTGTCATAACGACCAGATACCCAGAACTGGGTTCCATCGGCCGAGATCCCACCCATATCGGGAGAACCTCCTCCGGGAATCTTCCACTTGGCAATCACCTTGTTATCTGAAAACCGAAGGACCGAGACACTGCCTTCGCCGCGATTTGTAATCAGCATGGTTTTAGAATCGCGCGATACATACATACCGTGTGCTTCAATTCCCGTTTTGATTAAAGTAAAAGAGCCGAACTTATTTGATTTCATTACCCAGATTCCATTAGAGGCCATGTCAGCGATGTAGAAAGTAGATCCATCGGGAGAGATCTTCACATCCTGTGGCATCGGCATGGAGGTATAGGTATGCGGGAGGTTGGCCGATTTAAGCACTTTCATCTTCGCGGTATCGACAAGGAGCACCTTGCTGGAAAATTCGCAGGTTACGACGAAGAAGGCGCCATCCGCGCTCCAGTCAGCGTGATTAAGGCCGGCACATGGGACGGGGACGATCTTCTTGATGGCCATGGTGTGTGGATCGCGAAAAACCATCTGCTTGTCGGCTTCTGCCATCACAACGGCGTATTTCCCGTCAGGTGTGAAGTACAGGTTATACGGATCGTGCACGTATACGGATTTACCAGGCAGGCCAGTCTTTGGGTCGATCGGAGTTAAATAGTTGCCTTCATTGTCATTGACCCAGAGCGTCTTGAGATCCCAGGAAGGAACTACATGCTGTGGACCTTTAGGGGTCTTAAAGGTGCGAATTACTTTGAAGGTTTTTGGGTCGATCTCGGTAACGGTGTTGCTGGTGTGGTTTGGAACGTAGACGCGCTCTGGGAAACTTGCAACGACGGGGCTCAAATTATTGGGTTTATCAGCGGCATAAATATCTTTGGGGTTTGTCACCGGCGGCATTCCAGGTAGCGGAGATGAGGCTTGGGCATTAGTTGGGAGTAGCGCTGCGACAAGTGTTAATGCAATCAGAATTTTCTTCATGCTAATTTACGCTCCAAGTAAGGTAGTTAGAGTGACAGGGGATAAACCTTGAGCATGAAGATTCGCTAGGAGTGCGGGCATAGCATCGATAGTGTCTTGATGCCCAAAGTGCAGACTTACGATGCTGCCTTTCTTTATAGCCTTACTAATGTCTGCAAGCACGACGCGCTTGCCGACATCTTGATAGTCATGAGAATCGACGTCGTAAGCGATGCACTGGTTATAGCCATATTTAAGTGCGCCTTTACGAATGATTGCATTTGAGTATTGAGTTCCAGATGGACGGAACCACTTTCCATGATTTCCAATTAATTTCTTTAGCTCAGCGGCGCATCCAGCTATTTCTGAGTCAACCTGCCGAGCGTTGAGAGTTTTCATCTGGTAGTGGTTCATCGTGTGATTTCCAATGTCATATCCAGCATCAAGTATCTGCTTCGCCACTTGCGGATAACCCTGTAACCATTTGCCGATGGCAAAGACAGAGATTGGTGTCGAAGAACTTTTAAGTAGCGCCAGCAGTTTTTGCACCAAGACGGGATCGCCAGCGCCGTGAAAAGTTAAAGCAACCTGGGACTTCTTCCGCGAACCGTTTGCAATGTCGGGATTTGCGGCAAAGGCCGGGTCAATTCCAAGTTCTAAGTCCGAAATGCCCGATATCAGGGAGGCCCCAGCTACTAATGCGCTGTTTTTAAGGAATTGGCGTCTATTGATGGGCATAGCCCAAGGATACTTCCTGCGTTGCGCTGCACGGTCAACCCGCGAGTTGCTAGGGTAAGGCAAGCACTCAGTGAGGCACCTTCCGGCGTGGGAAGATCGCTTTGACTAGTGACCTAGGGCATACAGGGGGTCGTACCTTGAGCGATGACGATGACAACGGCTTAGATGACATTGTTACTGAAGAGATGCTGTGGGAACGGATACCCGAAACAAATGGTTTAGAGCGCGCAAATACTTATTACGAGTTAAGCGCTCGCATTTATGCACGGGGTCAATATGACGAAGCGCTGGCGCTCGCTGAAACCGCGCGCGATATTTACACAGAACTCGGTCCAGTCGTGCCCGCAGATGGTTTAGCGCAGGCTTATTCCGCCATTGGGTACAACCTCAATCAATTGAAACGCAATTCTGAAGCCGCCTCCGCGATGAGTAAAGCTGTAGACCTGCTCCGCGAATCTAAGTCCCCACTTGCTATAGATCTGGCGTGCACACTTGGGGAATGGTGCTTTGGCGCAAAGGACTATGAGAAGACCATCTCTTGCATGCGCGAGTGCGTTCAAGAACATCTAGTAGATGGCAACGATTCTGGAGCCGCCAACGATCTTCATCTTATTGGATGCGCCCATCGCGAACTTGGTCAACATGAAAAATCGCTTGAAGCATTCCGCGAGGCACGTGTCTTGTTTAAGAGTTTGAAAGAAGTGATCAATGTAGCCCGCTGCGACCAGAAGATTGCGCATGCGCTTATTGAGCTTGGATTAGGCGAAGATGCGCTGATTGCCGCTCAAAAGTCTCTCGATGTATTCGTAACAGCTCATGATCATCGCCGCGAAACTTACTCACTTCTTGAAGTGGGCAAGGCCCAGATCATGACCGGAGAAGAGCAAGACGGACTAGATACTCTCGAGCGCGTGCTCGAAATTGCTACTGAGAGCGACTGGAAAGATTTTGACTTTATCGTCGAAATCGAGCGTCATATCTCTAGCAGTTTGCGTCAACTAGGCAGACTAGATGAGGCCGATGAGATTGATCGCCGCCTCACTGCAGTTACTGAGGTAACTGAGGATTAAGGTGTTGCATCGCCCAGGCATACATGGCGATTGCACCAGCAGCAGAGGCGTTCATTGATCTGGTAGATCCATATTGTTGGATTGCCAGCACGACAGCGCAAATATCAACTGCCTCATCTGACATGCCAGCACCCTCTTGCCCAAAGAAGAGAACGCACTTCTCAGGCAGTGAGTAATTCTCCAGTTGCACGGAGACTGGGAGATTGTCAATGCCGATGATGGGTGTCTGGTTTTCGCGACACCAAAGCGCAAAATCTGCAACGGTCGGATGATGGAGCACGTGGAGATATTTATCGGTAACCATCGCGCCGCGACGATTCCAATCGCGCTTACCAACGATGTGAACAAAACTGACATTAAACGCATTGGCGGTACGTACGACCGACCCGATATTCAGATCGTGTTGCCAATTTTCAATAGCAATTTGTAACGGATGACGTTTGGTATCTAAGTCGGCGACTATCGCTTCAACTTTCCAATATCGATAGTGGTCTAAGACGTTGCGGCGGTCGCCGTTTTCCAACAACTCGGGATCAAACTGGTCGCCCTCTGGCCAGGGTTGATTGTGAGGTCCAACACCCACCACGGGGAAAAACTCACCCGGTCCAATTTCTGCGGCCATCGCTCAACCTTAATCTATGGAATCCCTTCAACCCGAGGCATAATCTCCCCATGCGCAAGGGTTCGAATGTGATCGTGTGGGCTCTCGCCTCCACACTTCTCTTGACGACTAGCGCTCCTGCGCAGGCGTTCTCGATTCCCACGCTATTTATCAAACTGGCCGCATCGAAGAGCTTGGCGAATCCGGGGATTATTGTCATCGACCCCGCGACAAATCAAACTATTTTCTCGCTCGGACCAGATGTAGGGAGAGCGCCCGCTTCAGTGCTCAAGTTATTCTCGATGGTAACGGCCCTCAATGCGCTTAGTCCTGAGCTAGTTTTCAGCACCTCTCTCCACGAGACTGCAGATCCTAAAACATTCCTCTTGATAGGAAGTGGCGACCCCTGGATCACGGCGAGTACTTTTGAAGAAGTTAAGTATCAACGCGCATTTTCACCAAGACTGATAGATCAACTGTTGAAGGCACACCCTGGACTCAGGACCATCACATTGGATTACAGCAATGTCTACGCAACAGATGTGCAGGCGCTGAAGCGCTACTTTGCGGGTCGGTTGACTATTAACCCGGTGAGGGTGAATTCCGCGGCCGCCGCTACTACTGAGATCGCTTCTATTAAATCACCTCCACTTGCAAAGATAATCGAGTTCACGCTGCTCTATAGCGACAATGTGCTCGCTGATCGGCTAAGTCGATTGGCCGCACACACAATGGGATTCACAACCGACGCAATTGGGTTGCGCGCAGCCTTTGCGAAGACCTTGATCGATTTAGGAATATCAACAGCGGGCCTACATCTTTACGATGGCACAGGCCTTTCGCATCAAAACCGCGTCACCGTTCGGCAGATCGCAGAATTGTTACTTGCGATCCGCTCAAATCCGAAATTCGCGGTGATTTACGCGGGGCTTCCTACCTCTGGAGAAACTGGAACCCTCAAAGACCGATTTATAAATGACGCTCCAAACGCCGTCGGACTTATTCATGCCAAGTCGGGGTGGATTGATAACACAGTTAGTTTGGCGGGATTTGTTACGGTAGGCCCTAACGAATATGTATTTGCCGTAGTCGCGAATCACATCCGCAACCTCGAAAGCGCTCGCCAAGCCGCACGGGTGACCATCGATGAAATGTTAGGAACGATAGCCAAGCCCTGAAGTAGCAAATAGGTGATTAGAATTGCGAGATGAGCCAGATAGGCGCCTATGTGGCACTAATGAAGTTGCGAGTTGTCGAGCTTTTGCTCGTCACGACTTTGCCTGCGTTGTTTATGGCAACGTACGCTCAAAATCACGCACATAGATTCCCCCCGTTGGGCGTCACGATCGCAACCCTAATTGGTGGAACTCTGGCAGCTGGTGCATCAAATGCATTCAATATGGTGATCGAGGTCGAATCGGATCGGCTTATGAAGCGTACGAGCAAACGACCATTGGTGAGCGGTGAGGTAACCGAGAGACAAGCAGTTGCTTTTTCGCTTGTGATTACGATCCTCTCACTTCTTATCTTCTTAATTTTCACTACCGTTCTGGCAACCATCCTGACCTTGCTGGCCATCTTGTTCTATGTTGTCGGTTACACCATCTGGCTTAAGCGACGCACCTCCCAAAATATCGTCTGGGGCGGTATCGCCGGATGCATGCCGGTAATTATTGGTTGGGCAGCGATTACTAACTCACTCTCAATGACTGCCTGGCTATTCTTCTTCCTGATTTTTTTCTGGACTCCACCTCATTTTTGGGCGCTGGCGATTAAGTACAAGGAAGATTATGCGGCCGCAGGAATCCCGATGCTTCCAGTAGTTGCTTCGATTAAATCAGTGCAGAAGCAGATGTGGTTTCACTCGATACTAATGACAGTAACTTCGTTCCTCGTGTTAGCCAGTGCGGATTTGCCTTGGTGGAGCTATGTGATAACCGGGTTGCTTGCCGCGGGATTCGGTTCGCAATTGCTTAAGATCTCCGGTCCAGAATCAGAGCGCGCCGCCCTCAAACTATTCCACTGGTCTATTACCTACCTCAGCGTCTATTCGTTAGTCCTGGTTCTAGCCACCCTGGCGGCCAAGCACACGGTCTAGCCGGTCCCCAGGCGACTTTCGCCCACCCAATTCTCAGCGCCCTCGCGTAGGGTTATCAAATGACCTCTGCTATCTCGGTAACTGATCTCACCAAGGTTTATGGTGAGCGCAGCGCGCTCTCGCATGCAACCTTCGAAGTTCCCCTAGGAACGGTTTGTGGCTTTGTGGGCCCCAACGGGTCCGGTAAGACGACGACAATTCGCATGTTGCTCGGCCTCATTACTCCGACCGGTGGCACAGGAACGGTGCTGGGCGAGAGCATCACCCACCCCGAGCGATATCTCCCAAGCGTTGGTGCAATGATCGAAGGACCAGCCTTCTACCCAGGCCTCAGTGGAGCGGAAAATCTCAAAGTATTAGCAACTCTCGGAGGTTTTCCTTCGGCACGAGTTGCAACGCTGCTTGAGAAAGTTGGCTTATCAGATCGCGGCGGATCTAAGTACAAGACATATTCCTTGGGAATGAAGCAGCGTCTTGGTATCGCGGCTGCTCTACTCCCTAATCCAAAGTTGCTTGTGTTAGATGAGCCCACAAATGGTCTTGACCCTTCTGGAATTCAAGAGGTACGAAATCTAATTAGAGATCTAGCTAGCGAAGGTACAAGCGTCTTCGTATCTTCACACCTCTTATCAGAGCTAGAAATGATTGCGGAGTCGCTCGTAATGCTACGAGAGGGCAAAGTCCTCTTTGCCGGTCGAACCAAGGATTTATTAGCTGCGCAGGTGGCGACTCTTGTCGTGCAACCTGAATTTAGCGTTGATCTCAAAAAGTTGGTGGACATTGCAATCCGCCACGGCCGAGAAGCAAGCGTTGATGAGGGAGCCGTGCACATTGTGGCCGACGCTGATTGGTCCGCGACATTCAATCGCCTGGCATTTAATGCCGGTGTAACACTTTCTGCGCTTACCGTCACGCAGCCAACCCTTGAAGAAACTTTCTTTGAAATGACAGGTGAGTAATTATGTTTAATGTTATGCGCGCTGAACTTCGAAAACTTCGTCGGCCTACACTTTTAGTCTCAACGATTCTCGTCGTTGCAGCACTTACGGCACTTTTTACTTCAATCGTTTACCTGCGCGCCAATTCTGGCGAGGGCAACGGGCAACGCGGAGAAATTATCTCCCCTGCAATCTTGAGCCAAGCTGCTGGCTTGGTTTATGGATTTAAAATTGTTTCATTCTTTCTCGGGATAACTGCGCTCTGCGTATTCGCCTCCCAGACCGCGCAGGAGTACACCTTAGGAACGCTACGTAATCTGCTAGTTAGACAACCTTCGCGTATGAAAATTCTCTCCGGAAAATACCTCTCCATGATTATCTTTGCGATCGCACTTGTCACTATCGATGCCATCGTAGCTATCTCTGTTTCGTATGGCCTGGCCCCCCACGCGAAGGTCACGACAACCGCCTGGTTCACCTCTGCGGCGCTATCTCTCTTAGGCAGGACCTTCGTCAATGTGCTCATAACCACTATTGCCTTTGGAACCTTTGGAATGATTCTCGGTTTACTCTTCCGCTCTCCGATCAGCGCGATCTCTTCGGGAGTTATCTGGTCGCTTATCCTGGAAACGATTTTGGCTGGCGTTGTATCCAGTACTCAAAAATGGTTGCCCGGTCAGAACTTCGACAATATCGCGCAAGGCGGCTCACTCACCGTGAGTTATCAGTGGTCGTTAGCTATCTCGGCTGTCTATTTAGTCGCAGGATTTGCGATTGTTGCGCTTCTCTTTAAACGTAGAGATGTAGCCAACTAGAGACACAGCCAATTCACACCCAGTCAATAGACGGTTCACGAGCTGTTATCAATTATCCTTAATTGTTACTTCCTCGTGAATGGTTGGCTATTTTATGTTTAATCGACGTCTTCGCATGGTTGCGCTATGCGCGGCAGTACTGATGTCGATTCCGACGATTTCACTGGCAGCCACACCAACACCTACTGCGAAACCAAAACCAAAAGTTTCGGCGCCCACAAAGGCACAGATAGCTGCGGCACAAGCATCCGAAAATGCTAAGGCAGCGGCAGCTGCGGCAGCGACCTCACAATTAAATTCTGCACAAAATTTATTGCAACAACTGACCGCGGTCACTGTTCATAAGCAAGCGCTTCTCGTCTCGGCTCAAGGCGCACTTGCCGTCGCGACTAAGCAATCAAACCTGGCGACCGCGCATGCAGCGCTCACTCAAGTAGCTGTTGCCGAAGCCAATAGGACGATTGGTCGGATGGCCGCTAATGCATACATCATGGGTGGGGGCTTCACGACCCTTAATACCGTTTTAGAGTCAAATGGCCCACAAGATTTAGTTGATCGACTCAGTCTTCTCGACCAAGTAGGAGCCACAGATTCGGTGGCGTTAGAGAGATATAAGAGCGCCCTCGTAATAGCAAAAGCTGCACAAGCCGCAGCCACTGCAGCGAAGGTTGCCCAGGCAAACGCAACAGCAAAGGTGGCGGCGGCAAAAGCAGCGGCAGCTGCGGCGCAATCTGCACAAACGGCCGAGGTTGCAAAACTTCGCGCCATTCAAGGCAAACTAATGGTTGAACTTGCAACGGCTCGCAATTTTAGAATCACCCTGCAACAACAATTAGCTCTCTCCCAACTAGAAGAATCGAGTGCGGGTACCGCTGCGCATACCAAGGGCCAGGCAAAAATCTGGCCAGATCGCGGTTTTAAAGGTCGGTCTACAACACGAAGTACCGACGCAATTCGTACCAAAGCCGTTGCCTATGCTCGGACACAAGTATTGGCGCGTAAACCATATGTGTGGGGAGCGCAAGGCCCTAAGAGTTTTGACTGTTCTGGATTGGTTTACGCCGCTTATCGCGCCGCTGGCTTGGGGTATCCAAATTGGTCACGCCTCAATGCCGCTCTCTACTTCGTGGATACTCAAAGAGTAAAACTCGACAATTTGATTCCAGGCGATCTCCTCTTTTATTCATACGATGGTTCGATCCAAAATATTCATCACATCACCATTTATGCCGGAAATGGCATGATGTGGGAAGCAAACTCAAGGCGGACGGGTCTGATTTTCTCGAGCATGTATAGCATCTCTGGTCTAATGCCTTCAGGTGGTCGGGTTTAACAATTAGGCTTGGGGGTATGAAGGCGACCCTTGGTATTCGACAGGCGGTACGACCCTGGGTACAAAACGCTGATGCGCGAATTCTTTTAGGGGTATCGGGCGGCGCCGACTCCATGGCGCTAGCTATTGCAACGCTGCTGGAATGCAAGAGCGCGGGGGTAGATCTCGTTGCAATTGTCATTGATCACCAACTGCAGGATTTATCTGGTGCGGTAGCAGATCGAACTCGCGCCGAGTTGTCGCGGATCGGCTTTGAATCGGTAGAAGTCATGACCGTCGTTGTTGATCTTCTCGATGGAATGGAAGCTTCTGCCCGGCGAGCGCGCTACCAGGCATTTGAAGCAGCAATTTCAAAGTATCACCCGGACTATTTCTTTCTAGCCCATACTAAGAATGATCAGGCCGAATCCGTTCTCCTGGGGTTAGCGCGCGGTTCGGGGACCCGTTCACTCTCGGGGATGGCGGAGGTCAATGGTCTCTACATCAGACCTCTGCTCGATATAGATCGAGAGACGACAGAGGCCACTTGTGCTGAAAATGGAGTCTCACCGTGGGTCGATCCCCAGAACTCAGATCTGCACTACGCCCGCGTTCGAGTTCGTAACGAGGTATTACCGGTTCTAGAGAGAAATCTCGGCCCCAGGATCAGCGATGCTTTGGCGCGTAGCGCCAGGATCCTGCGGGAGGATGCCGACGCTCTAGATCTGCTAGCTAGCGAATTTTTATCCGGCGGCGAACCCTTGGAGGTGGAAAAGTTGGCCCGATTACCTAAGGCGATCCGAATTCGCGTCCTTCGACTGGCAATTTACGCTGCCGGGGCTCCCGAGGGCTCCCTGAGCGCGGAGCACCTGGCTCCGGTTGAGGCGTTTATCACCGATTGGCACGGCCAGGGGGAGATTTCCCTCCCCGGTGGTGTGAAGGTGGCTCGAATTTCGGGCAGACTTTCGCTCTTACAGCAGATCTAAAAAAAGGAGCATCGTGGATTTAAGCACCGCAGGCGCAGATATCGATCGCGTCATAGTTACGGCCCCAGAAATCCAATCTCGTTTAAAAGAACTCGCGCTGCAGATCGAGAGTGATTACGTCGATCGCGATCTCCTAGTCATTGGAATTCTTAAAGGCGCTGTGATGACCATGGCAGATTTAGTGCGCGCGCTTAATCGACATGTTGAAATGGATTGGATGGCGGTCTCCTCATATGGCTCCGGGACAAAATCCAGCGGTGTAGTTCGAATTCTTAAAGATCTCGATCGCGATATCACAGGACGCCATGTCTTAATTGTGGAAGATATTCTCGATACTGGATTGACCCTGGCTTGGCTGAAATCGAATTTACAATCGCGTGGAGCTGTGACTGTAGAAATCTTTACCATGTTGCGAAAGCCGGATGCCGCAAAGGTAAATGTTGATGTCAAATATGTTGGATTTGATATTCCCAATGAGTTTGTCGTCGGGTATGGCTTGGATTATGGCGAAAAATACCGAAACCTTGATTTTATTGGAATCTTGGCAAAGGGCGTTTACTCCTGATTTACCGGAAATAAATTCAATCCGAATTCCGTTACCCGAGAGAAGATAATAGAGAAGAGCAATGGTAGATAAAAAAATAAAACTTCCACGTAAGCGACTTCGCAAGTTGATGCGCGGTCCGCTCTTTTGGATCGTGCTGGCCCTGATACTTGTCGTTGCCTTGGGGAGAATCTCTGGAAGCGGCGCCGCTTACACCACCGTTGATACATCAACCGTTCTCGCAGAAATTTCACAAAATAAAGT
>Ga0136641_1001158_pt1 | contig 11062 bp, 10 predicted proteins | sample EliLak1302023Y_FD_115312 | JGI IMG/M metagenome (GOLD analysis project Ga0136641, IMG submission 115312) | Freshwater microbial communities from Elizabeth Lake, Yosemite National Park, California, USA - 13020-23Y | ecosystem: Environmental > Aquatic > Freshwater > Lake ... | reverse complement strand
TGTTGCCCCACGCATGCTTGCCGAAGTATGCGCGCACGCCCGCGAGGAACTCCGGCTCGCCGACCCACGCCACGAGCTGGCGTAGTGCCGATGCGCCCTTGGCATACGTGATGCCGTCAAAGTTCACGCGCACGGCATCAAGGTCGACCATGTCAGCGGCGATGGGGTGGGTGGACGGCAGCTGGTCCTGGCGGTAGGCCCACGCCTTGCGCTGATTGCTGAAGGTGGTCCAGGCGTCTGTGTATCGCGTGGCGTTGGCGTTGGACCAATGTGCGGCCCACTCGGCAAACGACTCGTTGAGCCACAGGTCGTCCCACCACGTCATGGTCACGAGGTCGCCGAACCACATGTGTGCGAGCTCATGTAGGATCGTGTTGGCCCGCTGCGCGTATGCGGCATCGGTCTCGCGTGACCGGAAGACGAAGTCCTCCAGGAAGGTCACGCAGCCCGCGTTCTCCATCGCCCCGGCGTTGAACTCCGGCACGAATAGCTGGTCGTACTTAGGGAACGGGAACGGGACGCTGAACTGCTCCTCGTAGTAGGCGAAGCCCTGCTTGGTGATGAGCAGGATGTCGTCGGCGTCGAGGTACTCGGCCAGCGACGTGCGGCAGTACACGTCCATGGGGTACGTGCCGAACTTGCCTGTGTAGGAATCACGCACGCGGTGATAGGGCCCCGCGACGAGCGCCGTGATGTAGGTGGAGATGCGCGGCGTGGGTTCGAAGGTCCAGCGCATGACGCCGTCGCGCACGGGTGTCGGCTCAGGAGTGGGGGAGTTGCTGACCACCTGCCAGTGCGCGGGCGCGTCGACGGTGAGGGCGAACGTCGCCTTCATGTCCGGCTGCTCGAAGCACGCATACATGCGTCGCGCGTCGGCGGACTCGAACTGCGTGTAGAGGTACGTCTCGTTGTCGACGGGATCGACGAATCGGTGCAGGCCCTCGCCGGTATTCATGTAGACGCAGTCGGCCTCGATCACCAAGGTGTTGTGGGGTTGCAGGCCATTGAGGTGCACGCGCGCCCCGGTGAAGGCGGTGGCGGGGTCAACGGCGGTGCCGTTGAGGGTGATGGTCCGCACGCGCTCGGCGATGAGGTCGATCCAGGTCGACGCGGCTGTGCTGTCGAAGACGACCGTGGTTGTCGACGGGAAGGTGGTGCCGCTGCCGGTCAAGTCAAGCGCCACGTCATAGGACATGACGGTGACGGCGGCGGATCGGTCGCGCGCCTCGGCGCGGGTCAGGTTCTCGGTCATGGGCGAATCCTGTCACCCCTGGTGACTAGTGTTCGAAACATGGAGGGTCGCCACGTTGTTTACGAGCTGGCTGGCGCGTCGCTTTCCCCCATTCCTCAAGGCAAGGGTCGGCCCGTTCTCATGCGAGGGCTCGACGACACCGCTCACCTCAAGCGATGGGTAGACGCGGGCACTTTGCTCGGTCTCGTACGCGACAACGACTTCATTCCCCACGACACTGACATCGATATTGCCGTCATCCTCACGCCCGATGAGGGCCTTGCACTGGACCTGCCAGCCGGGGATGTGGTGCGCCAGGTCAGGTGGCAACACTTGCCAATGCAATTTGCCTACTGGCACGACGGCGTGATCGTTCACCTGTACTTATACTACTCCGGAATAGAGGAGGGCTATTTAGTTAATTGCAATACCAACTGTGTCCTTCGTATTCCTGACAAATATACCCAAGCGGAATTGGACACCTTTGAGTGGTCGGGCTTGAGCATCCCCACGCCCTCTCCGGTGGAGGAATACCTCGAGTGGACGAATGGCTCGGATTGGCGCACTCCCAAGTCGGACAAGGGCCTGTGGACTGACGACCGTCCGAACATCTCTGAGGTGTCAATTTCGGAAACTTGGGAACTTCCGGGGATTCACGCCACCCTCGCGAACTACCTTGATCAAGCTCGAACATCGCTTCCCTCCTGGAGCAATGATGTTGAGAGCCGGCCAGACACGGCCACGTACCTTGTCGAGGCGGTCTCTCGTCTCAAAGTTGCAGTCGCTCAGCGGGATCAGGCGATTGTTGAGCGCGATCGTGCGCTTGCGCGGGTAAAGGACTTATCCCAGTAGTGCAGCACGCCACTCATCGGCTCGAGTAGCGATGGTGTGCTCCCTCTTCACGTTGGCGAGATTCACGGCGGCTTCGCGTTTACGCGTCTTGAAATCAAGTAGCACTTCTAACTGCTGTGTCCACGTCTCGTGGTCACCTGCCGTTCGGCCCACCCCAGACGCGGCAAGGAGTCGATACTCGGGAAGATCTTGCGCGACGAAGGGAATCCCACTCGCGGCGTACTCCAAGCCCTTCAATGAAGACTTGGCGTGGTTGAACGGGATATCGACCATCGGGACGAGTCCGATGTCAAAACAAAAGGAGTCACGAAAATACCCGTCAATCTTCTTCAATGGTGACGTGGTGACACGCAGCGGGTCGACCCCGGCAACCTCAGCAAACGATGGCGCATCATCAACGTGTCCGGAGTGGTGAAAGCGAAGGTCGTGATCTTCTAGGAAAGCAGGAAGCCATCCGCGAAGCGACTCAATGTCGCCGGTGCGCTTACCCATGTGCCCCACCCAGCCGAGAACGGGCGCCACATTCTTGACCTGCCTGACGTTCATTACATCCGCACTAATTGAATTGCGCACGAGACGCACGTTGTGTCGAATGTTGGAGTATGCGTCGAACAAGAAGGCTGTCGAAGTGGTGACCGCGTCTGCTTGCATGATCACGTCTCGTAAATGATCAGTGTTGAAAACATGCGAGGCATCCGCATCAGCCAATCGCGCCGCTTCACTCCATTCCGGAATCTCCTCGGCCCAGTCGTCGATGTCGACAATGATGCGTTGCCCCAGTTCTTGCGCCGCCTTCATCTGAAAAGTGGTGTTGCGACCCATGAGACCTTTGAGAACGACGGTGTCGTAGAAGAACGAAGCGCTTGCAGGTGACGTCACAACTCCGAACCCTTCAGATCCGGTCCATGCTGGGCGCCCAACATCGACCCTCCCGGGCAGTGTGCGGCTCGGCAAGACACACCTGTAGTAGGCAACTCCGTTGGGCGACAGGGGAAATCCTTCTCCGGAGAAGAAGTCCGTGACGAAGGCGATTCCAGGCACATCGCGATGGTAACCGGCCGCACACCGTGGCAAGGATGTCCTGCGCTAGCGTCGGCGCCATGGCTACTGACGCAAAGATCTGGGTCGACCCGATGTGCCCGTGGGCGTGGATGACTTCACGGTGGCTGGTCGAGGCGGCCCAGCATCGCGATATCGACATCACGTGGGGTGTGATGTCGCTGTCTGTACTCAACGACGGTCGCGAGCTCCCCGAGAAGTACGTCGAACTCATGAAGCGCGCGTGGGGCCCCGTGCGGGTGCTCATTGCTGCTCGCGAGACGGCGGGGCAGCAGGTCGTCGGCCCGCTCTACGAGGCGCTCGGCATTCGTATTCACAACGAAGCCCGCGGCGAGGACCTCGAGACCGTCATGGCAGAGGCGTTGGCTGCCGTTGGTCTGCCTGCGGAGCTCATCGAGGCCGCATCGTCGACACAGTACGACGATGCGCTCCGCGCCAGCCACGCAGAGGGCATCGACCTTGTCGGCAGTGATGTCGGCACGCCGGTGCTCGGCCTGCCCGGACCCAATGGCGAGACCGTTGGGTACTTCGGGCCTGTGGTCACGCCAATCCCACGTGGTGACGACGCCGTGCGCCTATGGGATGCGATGGTCAACCTGGCATCTGTCCCTGGTGTGTACGAGGTCAAGCGTTCGCGCACCGCATCGCCGTCCTTCGACTGACGTGCCCGAAGGTCACGTCGTCCACCTGCAGGCCCGGCGCCTGCGGCGGGCCTTTCGTGCCGACAAGGTCCGAATCGACAGTCCGCAAGGTCGTTTCACCGACGGAGCTAAGCGCGTCAACAAGCGCGTCGTCACTGATGTGCAGGCATACGGCAAGCACCTGTTCATCGACTTCGACAACGACCTGTCGGTTCATGTGCACCTAGGGCTCTATGGCAAATGGCGGATCGGCAAGGGCGGTGCACCCGACCCTGTCGGCCTGATCCGCCTTCGCCTCCAGGCACCTGCGGCGTACGCCGAGCTCCGCGGACCGACCGCGTGCGATGTGCTCGACACCGAAGGCGTGGCCACCGTCCTGTCCAGAGTGGGTCCCGACCCGATCCGTCGGGATGCCGACCCCGATGCCGCGTGGGCGCGAATCTCACGCAGCAAGGCACCCATCGCCACCTTGCTCATGGATCAGAAGGTCATCTCCGGAGTCGGCAACATCTATCGGGCTGAAGTGCTGTTCCGTCATGGCATCGACCCCTACCGGCCGGGTCGGCAGATCGACGTGAACGAGTTCACCGCGATGTGGGAAGACCTCGTGGTCCTCATGACCGACGGCACTAAGCGAGGACGCATTGACACCGTGCGCGAGGAGCACATGCCGGAAGTCATGGGCCGCGACGCACGCGCGGATCGACACGGCGGCGAGGTCTACGTCTATCGACGTGCTGGCAAGGAGTGCTTCCTATGTGGCAGTGACGTGCGCATTGCCGATCTGCAGGGCCGGCACCTGTTCTGGTGCGCAACGTGCCAACGCGACCGCTAGCGTGCACGACATGAGTGATCTGAATGCCGCCATCCCAGCGTCCGCACAAAACCTGGTCGACGGCTGGCGCAACGACCTTGCGTCGTGGGCCCTGCCGCAGGAAATTCTTGACCAGGCTCCCGAGTCACCGTGGTCGCACCCGGTGGCGATGTTCACGGTGGGTGAGCAGATCGAGGATTCCATCTCCCACCGCATCGCGCGCGAGGCGCTGCCGCCCGAGGGCAGCGTGCTCGACGTCGGATGCGGGGGAGGCCGCGCATCGCTTGCACTGGTTCCGCCAGCATCGATGCTCGTTGCGGTTGATCACCAGCAGGAAATGCTCGATGCCTTCGCCGCCGCCGCGGTGGCGCGAGGCGTGCGTTCGCACCAGTACCTCGGCGATTGGCCCGATGTCGCCGACGATGTGCCCGAGTGCGACGTTGTGGTGTGCCACCACGTGGCCTACAACGTTGCTGACATCGGCCCCTTCCTGCGGGCCCTCAACGTACACGCGTTGCGTCGCGTGGTGATCGAGGTCCCCATGCATCACCCGCTATCGAATACCCATCTCCTGTGGAAGAAGTTCTGGGATCTGGAGCGCCCGGTGGTTCCGACGGGGCATGACTTGGCGGCAATCTGTACCGCGTTGGGATTCGACGTGCACACGGAGTTCTGGCCGGACGTCACCTGGGGCCGTCGAGTCGATCTCGGCGAAGCGGAACGAGTGCGCTTCACGCGCACGCGGCTGTGCCTGCCGGAGGAGAGAGCCCCCGAGGTGGCTGCAGCGCTCAAGGAGCTGGGCGACATGCGGTCTCGAGATATGGCCACGATCTGGTGGGACGTGCGGCGCTGACGAGTCAGTCAGGCGGTTGGCGCGGGCGACTCGGTGCTCGCTAGAGCCTTCTGCTCGGCCGCCCACGCACTGTGCTCGCGCTCGGCCCACGACAGGGGCGCGGTGCCCGTGACCATCGCCATGCGCGCGGTGGTGTCACCCAATGCCTTGTAGATGTGGCCCACGACCACTACGACGATGGCCAGCGAAAGCCAGTCATGCACGAACGTCGCGCCGGTGCGCAGGAAGTCAGGGAAGTAACTGTTGAACGTCATCATCGCGCCGGTCCCGAGCATGAGAATGATGGAGGCAAGGGCGAATGCGGCATAGAGCTTCTGGCCGGCATTGAATTTGCCGACGGGAACGCCGGTGCCTCGCGCCCGTGCCCGCTTGGACTTCAGCCACTGCCAGTCGTAGGACGTGAAGCGGTTGAAGCGCTGGGCATCCATGCGAAACGCGCGAGTAAACATCGCCAGGATGATCGGGATTGGCAGAGCGAATCCGGCGATGATGTGGATCATGCGCACAATGGGGCGGTTGCCGACCACGCCACTGAGGACTGGTACGTAGAGACACGCGGCCGTGGCGATAAGGATGATCATCAGCACGGCGACGGACCAGTGAAGTGCTCGTTCGGCTCTGGTGAATCGGGCTAGAACGGCGTCAGACGATAGGGGCATCGCTGCGTCCGTTCGATTGGCCGACCCAGGCGTCGACGTCGTAGCCGAGTTTCTCCCAATAGCCGGGAACTACGGACTTCGCGACAGTGATGCCGTTCATCCACTTGATGGACTTGTATCCGTACATCGGCGCGGCATAGAGACGGACAGGCGCGCCATGCTCAAGGGTCAGTGGCGCGTTGAAAAGCGAGGTCGCGACGAGCATGTCGGGCCGCATCGCCTGATCCATGGTGAGCGACTCGGTGTAGGCGCCGTCGAAGGAACTGAAGTTAACCGCACCGGCGCCAGACTGGACGCCAGCGGCAGCGAGAACATCGCTGAGCAGCACCCCTGACCACGGCACGTTTGCCACGCGCCAACCCGTCACGCACTGGAAGTCCTTGGTGAGCCCTGTTTGCTTCATGGAGGCGAGGTCGGCCAGCGTCAACGTCATCGGCTTGTCAACGAGACCGTCGACGGTGAGCTTGTAAGTATCGGGGTTGTAGTCCGGATAGCCGGACACGACCGTGTAGATCCGAAAACCTCCCGCGCCCGGCAGGATCCCATTGACCTCCGGGACGGTGTTGTTGACCGCGGTCGTGAGCCCGGCGGAAATCCAACTACCGGCGGCTACACCCGCGACACCCAGACCCACCATGCCCAACACCACGCGGCGACCGACGGGGGAGCCGAGGCCGGGAACCTCGGGCCTCACCTCCAATGGCGTGCTCTCCACTTCACTCACCCCTCTATTGGAACACAGTTCAACGCCGGGTGCCCAGATGGGTTCACAAGAGATTCCCAGTTTCCTCTCACGTCTCTCACACGGCGAGCCGATGCCATTGGTCCCGTCAGAAGCCGCTCCCGGCGATGGCACTCAGGTTCCGTAGAGAGATGAAGGGGATAGTCATGAATCGTCGGCTTCGTTCCGGTGTCATTGCGCTCGTGGCGGGGAGCAGCGTTTTGGCAGCTGTCGCACCTGCGCTGGCGGCCACGGATACGCATCCGCCGCGTCCCCGCCACGACGGAGACCGTGGAGGCAGGCAGGGGGATCAGTTCGGTCGTCTGGATGCCCCGAATGGCCGTCGGGCCCCGGTTGTGCGGCCGAGAGAAGGCGCCATCGATGCGATCAACACCGCCGCGTTCTACTCCTATGACGGCACGGGCAACAACGTCGCCAACCCCACCTGGGGAGCGGCAGGAACTGCACTCATGCGTCTTGCGCCGTCGGAGTACGCCGACGGTGTTGCGGCTCCGGCGGGCGCCAACCGCCCGAGCCCTCGGGTTCTCAGCAATGCCCTCAGTGCCCAGAGTGATGATGAGATCAACAATCGCAATCTCACGGACTTCGTCTACGTGTGGGGACAGTTCCTCGACCACGACATCACCCTGAGTCCGTCCGGCACCGAGTCACTGCCCATCACCATTCCCACGGGCGACGCGTCGTTCGACCCGGCAGGCACTGGCACCAAGACCATGAGTTTTAAGCGCACGATCGTGGCGTCAGGCACCGGCACATCGACAGCCAACCCGCGCGAGCAGGTCAATACCGTCACGGCGTACATCGACGGCTCTCAGGTCTATGGCTCCGATGAGGGCAGGGCGAAGGCCCTGCGCACCATGTCGGGCGGTCAGCTCAAGACAAGCGCTGGCAACCTCATGCCGTTCAACACCGGTGGGCTGTCCAATGCCAACGACTCGCACATGCTGCCCGACACCAAGCTCTTTCTGGCCGGCGACGTGCGTGCCAACGAGAACCCTGACCTGGCTTCACTGCAGACCGTGTTCATGCGCGAACACAACCGAGTGGCAGCCGTGCAGCAGTCGGCGCATCCGACGTGGACCGATGAGCAGCTCTACCAAGCGGCTCGCCAGATGGTGATAGCAGAGCTTCAGGCGATCACGGTCAACGAGTTCTTACCGGCTTTGCTGGGCAACAACTCGCTGCGCCGCTACAGCGGCTACAAGTCCAGCGTGAACGCCACTATTTCGAACGAGTTCTCCACGACCGCCTACCGCTTCGGGCACAGCCTGTTGGACGGTGAGTTGGGCCGTCTCAACAACGACGGCACGCAGGCGGCGCCCCCGATCTCATTGGCGCGGGCCTTCTTCAACACGTCGGTCTTTGATGCGGCGCTGCCCAATCACGCAGGCGACATCGACCCGTTCCTGAAGGCTGCAGCATCCGGTAACGCGCAGGAAGTCGACATCCGCCTGGTCGATGAGGTGCGCAACTTCCTGTTCGGTGCTCCCGGGCAGGGCGGACTGGACCTTGCCTCACTGAACATTCAGCGTGGCCGCGACCACGGGCTGGCGGACTACAACCAGACCCGAGTCTCGGTCGGGCTTCCCCGCGTGACGTCCTTCGCTCAGATCACGTCAGACACCACGGTGCAAGAGCAGCTCAAGCAGGCGTATGGCTCCGTGGATGAGATTGATCTCTGGGTCGGTGCGTTGGCCGAAGACCACCAGCCCGGGTCCAGCGTGGGACCGCTGACGCAGCGCATGCTCGTCGAGCAGTTCACTCGGCTGCGCGACGGGGATCGCCTGTGGTTCCAGAACATCTTCGGGGGCCAGCAGTTGGACAAGTTGGAAGGAACTCGACTCTCTGAGGTCATCAAGCGCAACACATCGTTGACGAGCCTGCAGCCGAACGTCTTCTTCTTCACCGGCTGACGGTGGGGCCAGACCTTCCGGTCCGGCGTGCCTGCCCCGGGGTCTGCCCCATCGGTGTGACGATGGGGCAGGCCCATCCTCAGGAGGCACAGTGAGCCGCACGATCGTCGATGTCCCCACCCAGTTGCGCCGCATACGCACCTGGAACCTGGTAGCTGGATGCGCCCATCTCGTGCAGTTGGTGCTGATCCTGATGCTGGCCAATGACTTCGCCCTTCCCGTCACGGCTACGTACATGGAGGGTCCACCCGGCACTCCGCCCTCGGATCCGGTGACGCTGTTCGACTCTCGCATCGCGTGGGGCGTCGCGCTGTTCTTCGCCCTATCGGCCCTGTTCCACTTTATGGTGATTCTGCCGCCGTTTGCCAAGCGATATCAGGCGGGCTTGTTGGCGCAGCGCAATTACTTCCGCTGGGTCGAGTACTCGGTTAGCTCGTCGGTCATGATCGTGCTGGTAGCGCAGATCTGCGGCATCTCCGACTCTGCAGCCCTCATCGCGATCTTCGGTGTGAATGCGTCCATGATCTTGTTCGGCTGGATTCAAGAGAAGTACGAGACTCCTGGCAGTGGCGGCTGGATGCCCTTCATCTTCGGCTGCATCGCCGGCATCGTCCCGTGGCTGGCGATCCTGCTCTACGTCATCGCGCCCAGTGCACGCACGAACGCGGAGCCGCCGGCCTTCGTGTACGGCATCATCATTTCGCTGTTCATCCTGTTCAACATCTTCGCCCTCGTGCAATGGCTGCAGTACAAGCGCGTGGGGCGTTGGTCCAACTACCTCGTGGGCGAGCGGACCTACATCACGCTCAGCCTCATCGCGAAGTCCGCCCTCGCCTGGCAGATCTTCGCGGGGACGCTGGTTCCGCCGAACTGATCGTGGCCAGCTCACAAGGGATTGAGCGGGTCGGAGCGGGTGACCGGGATCGAACCGGCATGGCCAGCTTGGAAGGCTGGGGCTCTACCATTGAGCTACACCCGCGAGATGCGCCCCAAGAATAGTCGGCAATCCCGGACCCAGAACCAGCCCTGTGTGCAGCACATCACACCGGCCCATGGGGCGGGCAAGTTGCACCACTCGCCGCTCGGACTTAGGCTCCCCTAACTTAGGGTTGCCTAACCAAGCGGTCGCGGCGGCCAAGGGTTCCTGGAGGAGGATGAATGTTCGCCAATTATCTGATCGGCCTGCGTGAGGGGTTCGAGGCTGCCCTCATCGTGGCGATCCTGGTGGCCTACCTCGTCAAGACCGGCGATCGCCGGGCCGTGCGGATGGCATGGCTCGGGGTGGGCGTAGCGGTGGCAATGTCCGTGGGTGTCGGGCTGCTCCTCACCTTCGTCAACGAAGCTCTCAGCGATGCGGCGGCCACGGCGTTTGCCGGCGCGATGTCGCTTCTGGCCGTGGGCCTCATCACGTGGATGGTGTTCTGGATGGCCTCCCGCGCCAAGGGCATCAAGCAGCACCTGCACGGCGAGGTGGACCGGGCCCTGGCCGCCAGCGGAGTGGCCGTCGCGGCAGTCGCCTTTGCGGCGGTGACGCGCGAAGGTGTCGAGACCGCCCTCTTCCTCTGGGCGGGCATTCGCTCGTCAGGCACCACGACCGCGCCGCTCGTCGGCGCCATCCTGGGTCTGGCGACGGCGGTGCTTCTGGGCGTGCTGATGTACCGGGGTGCCATTCGACTCAACATGGCGCGCCTGTTCCTGTGGACGGGTGCGGCGCTGATCGTCGTGGCGGGCGGAGTCCTGCGTTACGCGGTAGCGGAGTTCCAGGAGCTCGGCTGGCTGCCCGGCGAGCACAACACGGCTTTCGACCTGTCCGCAGCGATCCCCCCGGACGGCATCGTCGGCACGATTATCCGAGGCACGGTCAATCTCACGCCCACCATGAACTGGCTCGAAGTGGTCGCGTGGATCCTCTACGTCGTCCCGACGCTGGTCATCTTCTTCCGAGTGATCAAAGGTCGCCCGAAGCAGTCCCAGAACACCGCCAGCCGCGTGGCTGTCCACTCGTGATCGGCTGAGGGGACGGTCCGGACCGCAGTACATCGTCGCGAGGTCAAGCCCCTAGAATCTCGTGGGCTGTGAAGCTCCGGGGCGTAGCGTAGTGGCTAGCGCGCCTGCTTTGGGAGCAGGAGATCGGGAGTTCGAATCTCCCCGCCCCGACGTCTGACCAACTATCCGCGCACGTGAACACTGGAGAACGCGAGTGAAGAGCGACGTCGAGACCCTGTCCCCGACCCGGGTCAAGCTGACCATCGAGGTGCCCTTCGACGAGCTCAAGCCGAGCCTCGACGCCGCCTACGT
>Ga0136641_1001157_pt1 | contig 11063 bp, 15 predicted proteins | sample EliLak1302023Y_FD_115312 | JGI IMG/M metagenome (GOLD analysis project Ga0136641, IMG submission 115312) | Freshwater microbial communities from Elizabeth Lake, Yosemite National Park, California, USA - 13020-23Y | ecosystem: Environmental > Aquatic > Freshwater > Lake ... | reverse complement strand
TCTTTGAATGCCTGCATTACCATGTCTCTCCACGATTCTTACGAATGATTGCTTCGTTATTAAAATTGGGTATCTGTTGCCAACTTTCGCCTCTACAGATCTGCGGGTCGTAACTACGAGTACCTGGACACAGAGGACGATATACAGGATAGCCAGGCAACACACTGGAACAGCCTGTAACTGCTAACAGTGATAAAACGGTAAGCCAACGCATAATAACCTTTCGTTTTTAGTTGACAACAGTGTTAGTATACTATATAATCAAGTCACTGTCAACAACATTTGGAGATTAATATGGCTAAAGGTAGATATTTGGATAAGGATGTACTAAAAGAATTGGACGAGTACCGAAGGCGTATATATGCCGAACGGGAAGACATTTATCGAAAACACAAGATTGATGTATTGGACACAGATACTTTGAGCTCATTATCCGTTTACGAAGTCGTTAGTCAATATGACGCAGACTACAATCCAAACTTTAGCCGAAACGGTGAAGACGCACTAAGCAATGGCGTTAAGATTGAGCAGAAGTGTAGTCGTGTTGAAAAGAAAAAGCGTAGTGGTGAGTACCCTCCAGCCGCATACCAATTTCATGCCCAGGGTGACTTAGAGTATCCGCGATACATCTTTGTCAGCAGAGACAAAGTAACATTGGAACCTATCACTGTGTATGATATCAGCGCAACAAGCAATGTTGAGGCTGTACAAAAGCACCTGCTCAACGAGCGAGCCAAATGGGAAACCCGTTGCCAAATTGACAAAAAGTATATGAAACGTGATGTAATTGACATTAACGAATCATTGCTTAAAGACACGCTCACAGTTACAGAGACATTGGATATTAATGGCTGTCGTGTGGTCAGGGCATAAATACGTGACTATGAAATATACCAAACAGCAATTTTTAAACTTATTCAACATTGACAAGACCGTTACACTGGCAGACTTTTCAACGCGAGTCAGTGTGCTTAATGGTAGTGACACCAGCGGGCAGTTTGTTGTGCGCAGTGATTTGGATACCTTTGTCAATCGAGTTAGTAAGAAAGATGACCGTAAAACTCGGTTGGCATTGTACAAGCAGACCCTGTACAGACTGTTGGTCACTGATGCAGAACTTGTACTGGGCGATTGGTTTGATCGCACAGCCGGACTCAAAGAAGATGTCAGCCATTATTTTCAACTGCCCAGCTCAAAAGTCCTTGTAGGAGATACCTTTGCAGGCCGCACAGATGCCAAGTATGGACGCATCTGCAAGAACATCAACTTTGAAAAGTTCTACACAACAAAGAAGTTGTACAGTAATGACTTTGAATATACATTTGGTCTGCTCAAAGCCATGTTCGAAGACTTTAAGATACGCAACAGTCTAGTGGGTCCTGCCTTCTTTGATCATATTTGTAAGACACAGAATGATTACGGACAGTTCTGGGCAGACTTTATGATGGGCTGTAACCGTGCTAGTATTTTTAATCCTGTTACTTATAAAGGTATATTGGATGAGCTATTACCCGGTGAAACATTGTTTGCACCTTGTATGGGTTGGAACGCTTACCAAATAGCTTTCTATTCCAGCAAGTTCTCTAACCTTATCGCCACAGATGTTATACCAGAAGTCGTAGCAAACGGCGGCCTGTTACACACAGAATGGCAACAGTATTCAGATAACAGTCTATTTGACTTGCCAAACAAGCATGTGGACCTGTACTGCTGTCCCAGCGAAGACCTAGATTCTAGACACGGTTTTAGTGCAAAATATGCAGAACAGGTTGATGCTGTACTGTTTAGTCCTCCTTACTTTGATTTAGAAATATACGACAGTCCGGATCAAAGTTTTACCAATTATCCAGACTATGCCACATGGTTGCAGGCCTATTGGGAAGAGACTGTTCTGACAGCCAGACGAGTGTTGAAATCTGGAGGTAGGTTTGCATTTGTCATAAGTAACTATCGTAACAAGGCCAAAGAGGAAGTTACTATCAGCCAAGACATGATGGCAGTTGTCAGCAAACACTTGACACCTATTGGACAGTACAAAGTTCAATGGAGTGCAGTGGCAGGCAGCAGACAAGCCAAAAAGATGCGAGATGGTAACTTTGAAGATTTGTGGTTATTTGAAAAGAATTAAATGAAAGTTTTAGTAACCGGATCTGAAGGATTCGTAGGTAAGAACATGATGGCCTATTTGGGACGACAACCCGATTGGGTCGTCAACGGCTGGGATTGGGATCCTGACGACTTACCCGATGTGACTCCTTACGATTGGGTTATCCATCTAGGAGCAATCTACACTGCAAATGTAGAACAAAGTCTAGTGCAAAACTTTGAATTTAGTCAGTGGTTGTTTAACCAATGCCAACACGAAGGTGTGAACATGCAGTATGCCAGTACCAGCAGTGTGTACGGCTTAAACAAAGACTTCAGTGAGTATGCTCCCGTTAGTCCACAGACCCCTTATGCATGGAGCAAGTATCTATTTGATCGTTGGGTGTTTCAACAACCACAGTATACTTTTGTACAAGGATTTCGATACTTCGGCCTCTACGGCAAATGGCAACACCTTAAAGGTGATCGTGCTAATAGTTTACACAGATGGCGTGAACAAGCTCGTAAGCAAGGCTACATTGAACTGTGGCAAGGTGCTGAAGATATCTATAGGGACTGGACTTGGGTGGGAGATGTATGCAGTCTACATTTAGATTTTATCAACACAGTAAAAGGCTCTGGGCTATGGAATGTGGGCAGTGGACTGCAACATGACCTACTGAGTCTTGCCAGTGAGATAGCAGAGCAAGAAGGTGCTGAGATAAAGTTTATTCCCCGTCCGGACAACATTAATCAAAAGATACGAGCTAACATTGCGCACTTAAAAGAAACAGTGGGCAAACGCAAGTGGCTTAACATTTACGAATGGCTGGACTTAGAGACATGAAACGAGTAATGGTGAACGGCACATTTGACATAGTCCATAGAGGGCATGTTGAAATGTTAAACTATGCAAAGAGTCAGGGAGACTACTTGTTAGTGGCCATTGATACAGATCGTAGAGTAAAAGAACTTAAAGGCGACAATCGTCCTATTAACAATCAATCGGATAGATTGTTCATGTTAGAGAACCTACAAGCAGTAGACGGTGTAAGATTTTTTGACAGTAAAGAAGATCTAATTTACATTATGGAACAATACAAGCCCGATGTCTATGTCAAAGGCAGTGACTGGAAACATGACAAAGGATCAACAGCAGAACAATATTGCAAACAGGTAATTTATTATGACAGAGTCGAACCATATTCAACAACAAAAACAATTCAAGATATTATTGATCGGTGACAATTGCGAAGACATTTATCAATACGGCACAATAGATAGACTAAGTCCGGAAGCTCCTGTGCCTGTGTTTGTTCCTACCTACACAGAAACACGCGATGGTATGGCCGGTAATGTGTTTAACAACCTAGAAGCACTGGGATGTTATGTTAATTATCTGCACGGCAAAACCAGTACCAAAACTAGAATCATTGATGCTCGTAGCAAACAACAGATAGTTCGTATTGACAACGACATCCAATCAGAACCTATCCAATTTGAAACAGATATACCTGATATATACGATGCTGTTGTGGTCAGTGATTACAACAAAGGCACAGTGAGCTACGAAGTTATTGAAGAGCTGATTGCATTAAGTATTCCTATCTTTATCGATACAAAGAAAACAGACTTGGCCCGTATGCAAGGTGCATGGGTAAAGATTAATGATCTAGAGTACAGCAAGATTACCAGCGAATGTTCTGGATTGATTGTTACACATGGTGCCCATGGCGCCAGTGTGGTACATCACGATATCACTTGTCCTGCTCCTAGTGTAGAAGTTGCAGATGTCACAGGCGCTGGAGATACTTTTCTAGCCGCACTGGTCTACCAATATTTAAATACACTAGATATCAAATCAGCAGTTGACTTTGCCATACTAGCATCATCTGTAACAGTACAGCACTTCGGATGCTATGCGCCAACCATGGAAGAAATTGTATGAACATACTACTAACCGGCTACAAAGGATTTATTGGCAGTCACATGCTGACAGCATTAGAGTCTGCTGGACATAATGTCAGCACCTACGAATGGGGCGAGATCCTGCCCAGTGTGATTGATCAAGATTGGGTTATGCATATAGGTGCCATCAGCAGCACTACCGAACGAGACATTGACAAAGTGTTGCGTCAAAACTTTGACTTCAGTCAACAGCTTTATGACGCTTGCAAAACTTTCGGGGTTAACTTCCAATACTCTAGCAGTGCTAGCGTGTACGGGCTGACCAGCACATTTAGAGAAGACGCACCTGTTGATCCACGAACACCGTATGCATTTTCTAAATATTTGTTCGAACGATATGTAATGCAACATCCCATGGGCGCCGCCTCTCAGGGGTTCCGTTACTTTAATGTCTACGGCCCCGAAGGCGAAGAGCACAAAGGTGATCAAGCTAGCCCTTACAGTAAGTTTACAAAACAAGCTGTAGAAACTGGTGTGATCAAACTATTTGAAGGCAGTGAGCAATATCTGCGAGATTTTGTGCATGTGAGTAAAATTATAGAAACTCATCTAAAGTTCTTAGATGTCAAAGAATCGGGTGTTTGGAACATTGGCACAGGAACTCCTAAAACTTTCGTAGAAGTAGCCGAAGAAATAGCTGCAAAACATCATGCTAGAATAGAGCATGTGCCCATGCCCGAAGTGCTAAAGGGCAACTATCAAGCCTATACCTGTGCAGACACGACTAAATTAGAAACAACTGTAAAAAATAGTTAAATACTTGCATGAGAATTGCAGATTTTTTAACTAAAGAAGACCTTGATGCACTGGATGAAAAAGCTAGTCGCAAACTGTGTTTAAGCACTACTCCTAATGGAGAATTGGGTGCTAGTAACCTTGCCAGTTGTAAGAGTCAAGGCCTAAGACGCAGAGAAGGCAAAAAAAGTCACTTGATGGGCAAAGACCCAGAAAGTCGTATGGTCATGGGCGGACACAAGGTCAAAGGCAAAAAGTATGGCGGCAAGATACCAGATTGGGGAACACGAAAATGAGATTTAACGAATTCAAACGACAACTAACAGAAGGATCAGATCCTCAAGTGTTGGCCATGCAGAAAGAACTAAAAGCCGCAGGTGCAGATCTAGGGGACTTTGGTCCCAAGCATGACGGGCTTGATGGCATGATGGGTCCTTATACTCGCAAAGCCGCAGAAAAGTTCCCCAATATAGCCAAACAATATGCAGATGTTCTTAAGAAACCTGATGCGGGTCGTGCGTTCAGTGATGTGAGTAAACTAGATCTAAGTACTATACAAGATCCGGACTTTAATAAAAAATTAGAAAAAATAGCACAAATGTTGGGCACAACTCCGAAGGCATTGTTAGCTGTGATGAAACAAGAATCTGGCGTTAACCCTGCTATACAAAATAGTATCGGTGCTACAGGCTTGATTCAATTTATGCCTAAGACTGCCCGTGCATTAGGCACTACCACAGACGAACTTAAAAACATGGACGGTGTACAACAGTTAGACTATGTGTACAAATATTACAAGATGACCGGTGTTGGCGACGGCAGTGTCGGCGACTTATACATGGCAACATTCATGCCCAAGTATGTAGGAGCCAAAGACGACACAGTATTAGGACAACAAGGTGCAGAAGGATTCTCTGGTAAGGTATATGCACAAAATAAAGGATTGGATAGAGACGGTGACGGAACTATCACAGTTGCCGATGTTAAACAATCTGTTGCAAGATTCGTATAAGTACGAGATGAATTTAATCGGTAAACTGTTAATTGCTCCTCCTAGCGTAAAAGGAAACTTCTGGGCCAAGACTGTGATATTTGTCACAGAAGATCACAATCGTGGCAGCATGGGTATTGTGCTAAACAAAAAGAGTCAGATGACTATTAATGAGTTTAGCAAACAATGTGGAGTTGAACTAGACATGGAAGGGGAAGTGTTTATAGGCGGCCCTGTTAATACCAAAGCACTAACTCTATTACACAGTACAGAATGGGCTTGCGGTAATACCATGCAGGTCAACGAAGAGTTCAGCATCAGTAGTAGTCACGATATACTGCATAGATTTGCCGCAGGCGACTTGCCCAACAAGTGGCGATTATCCGTGGGACTATGTGCTTGGGCACCCAAACAGCTCGAGCATGAATTCAAGGGTATTGGTCCTTACCCGCATGAATTTAGTTGGTTAAAGACCACACCCAACTATGAATTAGTGTTTAACTTGAACGGAACAGAACAATGGACACAATCTATTGAGCGTTCTGGACAAGAATTTGTACAAAATATATTTGCTTAAAATTGAAAACAAGTGTATAATTAAATGTTTTCAAATAAAACTATGGTAGACACAAAATGGATTGCTTATTACTCAACGCCGACGGAGCTCCGGTAACCTTCTTGCCTCTTAGCCTCATTGATTGGCAAGAGTCAATCAAATATCTAGTTTTAGAAAAAGCCACAGCACTTGCATACCACGACAATTGGATCGTAAGATCAGCTCGTTGGGAAACGCAGGTTCCTAGTATTCTAATGCTACATGATTACCAAAAGCCCAAGCACACAATACGCTTTAGTAAAGCCAATGTGTTCTTACGGGACAACTATACCTGCGCCTATTGTGCAGTTGATCTAACCAAGAAAGAATGCACATTAGATCATGTGTTACCAACTAGTCACGGTGGTAAGACTACTTTTGAAAATACAGTCTGTGCCTGCGGTCGTTGTAATGCCAACAAGGGTAACGATGCCCGTATCAAGCCCAAGTTCAAACCTCACAAGCCCGACTTCTACGAGCTCATAAATAAGCGTAAGAAGCTAGGATGGAATGTAAAAAATACAGACTGGCTCGAGTACTTACAATGAGACATTATGAAGAAAATTTGGTACAATTTCCTGGGCTTTGTATGCTTGGGAATGGCTTATATTGGAGTCGTCACTCCTGGTATTCCCTTTAGCATATTCCTAGTGGGCGCCGCCTACTGCTTTGCCAAAGTTAACCCCAAGATGCATGCGTGGTTGTACAATCACAAGTATTTTGGGCCTTTCCTAAAAAACTGGAACGATCACAAGGTTTTCCCACAACGAGCCAAGTGGTTCATGGTCGTCATGATGGACAGTAGTTTAGTTATCATGTGGTTCACAACACACAATGTCCTAGCAGTGGCCTGCACAGCCGTTACCATGTTGCTGGTGGGCATATGGGCCTGGCGTTTTCCTGCAACTTTACAAGAATGGCAACGCCGCAAGGACGCTGGAGAAAAGATAGGTTGGATACGGTAAATACTGTACTATGACAACAGTACTTACAATCCGTCCAGGAGTATCAGTTCTCCCAGGAGTTACCCTACAAGGTAACGGTCCTGTAATTGATTACAATTTACCAGTTACATTTACTTTGATATAACCACAGATTCAAGATAATGGTACCTGGTGCTAAAAGGATATAAACAATGACAACAGGTTTAACAATTAATCCCGGAGTAGCAATAAACGCCGGTGTAGTCTTAAATGGGTTTGCATCCGGTTTCACCCTAAGTTCATCAGACTTTACTAATGCTAATGGTGGCACCGGTATAACTACTAACGGTAATACAGGATTTACTACTACTGGTCAATATGGACCAGGTGAAGCATTTTATGGTCCTAATATAAGTTTAAACAACGGCGGTAGTCCTGCCAAACTTGCTGAAATTCGTGCGTTCTGGACTAACAATGGATTGAATACTAATAATGCTTATATGTTTAATGTCACTTGGGGAGCCGGTAGCACACTTAGTTCAGGTGTAGTTATTATGGAATTTTATGATTACGGTGACAATAATGCATATTTGGATATGGGTGTTGTGGATACCAGCAATCCTATCTGGCAAACATCCGGAACTGATTATTTCAACGGTCCAATCTATACACTAGCTGGCACATGGAACTTACCTGCTACATTTACATTAATCACACCACTTATTGTCAATGGACAAGCCTGGTGTTAAATGATTGTACATCGTCCTGCTAGTACCCGAGGCAATCCTCAAGCCGAATTCATTAATAGCTATAGGACTTTCAGTTTTCCTAGTTACTTTGATATCCGCTATATGTGCTATGGCGATCTTGAAACAATCAATGATGATCGTGTACATTACGCTTGGCAAGTACCATGGCATGAACATAAAAACATGGAAATCTTTGGCTATGTTGTGGAAGGCAGCTGTCATCATGCAGACAGCTTGGGTAACGATGTAGAAGTACCAGCAGGTGCTGTACAAAGAATGAGTAGTGGTCGAGGCATCAGACACACAGAAGGCAACACTGCCGATACTCCTAATCGTTATCTACAGCTTTGGATACAGCCCAATGAACTGGACACAGAACCCTGCCACAATTGGCATCAGTTTACCCGTGAAGACAAGCTGAACAAGTTCTGCAATATTACTGAAAAACTACCTATCAAACAGGATGCTAGACTGTTAGCCGGTATTTTTACTGAAGATTACTATTATCCAATTGTCATTAACAGACACTATTATCTCTATGTGGTCACTGGCACAGCTACTATCAACGAGCAAGAAGTTGTAGAAGGTGACGGCTTGAGTTTTGAACATGAGATCGGTATCACTATAAAAACCACTACAGAATCAGAGATCATATTGTTTGACTTACGATAAATATCAAATAAGCATAACTTTGATAGTAGGATAAACAATGACACGAGCATACATAGCAGAATATGGTGGGCTAGGAGCAAATCCAGACGGCCTCTATGCCTTTGGCACGGGTTGCATCTATGACAGTCATGGTAATCTCTATGTGATTGGCTCAGTTAGCGCCTATGGTGCCAGTGGACCTGGGCAAAGCGGCAATGATTTTGCCGACAGTGTGATGTTGAAATACAGCCCAAGTGGACAATTGTTATTCCACAAAACCTGGTGGGATCACAACAACATGAACTGCGGTTCTACCAATGTAGCAGTCAGCATAGACGATCAAGATCGCATAGCATGGGTTGCCAACAGTTGGACTGATCCGGGCTGTTGGTACGGTTGGATGAACACTGATGGCATATTTGGCTACGGTGGACAAGCTCAGACAGCCGCTGGCATTCACCAAACTAGCCCCACAGACATCTCATTAAACAACAACGGCTTTGCCGCAATGAGCACTACTTGTCAATTCACCAATCCTGATCCAGTAGGACATATAGGTGATATTCAAAATATACCTGCTGTTATATCAGTTCCTGATTTTATCAACAGCGGCGATCCGGGATTTACCACAGGCATTGCGGGATACAACACTGACGGATCATTAGGGTCAGGAGCGTTCAACGCAGTTGTGGTCGACAGTGGTGGCTATAGCTATGCCATTGGCAACATAACAACCAACAATATACAAAAATCTTTGTTGGTAGGATTCCGTCCCGATGGTACTGTATTATGGCAGTACACTTTAGACTCTAGCACAGCCACAGGAGCAAATTATGGTGTCTACGGAGAATCATTGAATATAAACGGTGGTTATCTATACACAGTTATCAACGACAATGACACCGGCGCCGTATATCTTGACAAGTTTGAAACTGCCCCAAGTGGCATTGCCAATATTTGGCGTGTGACCATAAGTGCCGCCGGCCCCACAGCCGCAAGAGGTTATGACATAGACTTTGATTCAGCAGGACATGTCATAGTAAGTGGACTATTGGCCAACAGCATTAATAGTGGAACTGCCAGCGGGTATTTGGCCATAGCTAAATTTAATCACAATACCGGTGCATTGTTGTTTGTCAACACCTTCTTTGTAGGTAATGCTAACGGTAGCAGAGAAACTATATTTGCCAATACTACCAATGAAAGTTTTGTAGGGCACCGTGTGGCCAGTGTGTATCAAGATCGTATTGCAATCAGTTGTATGAGCGTGGATGATCTTACTGACACTAGTATAACATATAATCCTAGAATCTTAACTGCACAAGTGCCAGTTGATGGAAGCCTAGCAGTGAGCTTGAATGGTCCTCCTAGCAACAGCACAGTTTATGTAAGTTTTACTGATATTTTCTCTAGTAGTGTAAGCACTGGTACTTACACTGCCAGCCCTACAACATTCACAGTGATTGATCTGTCAGCATACATACTGCAAAATTTTACCACCGTTACCAGCGAAACCAATGCAACTGATATATTAGCTTTTAGTAATACTGATATAACATTAGGCACATTTGGCACTAGTGGCATTAGACTCAAACCCGGAATGAAACTGCGTTCAGGTGTACGCATTGTGGCCAGCCGTGGCGGCATAAGCATTGACGAAGGTCTGTTAACTGAAGACGGTTTTGTCTTGGTCACTGAAGATAATGTCTATGCATTAGAACAAGAACTTGCAAACTCACAAGCAGTATTGTTCGGCGAGCATGTACTGTTAACAGATGACGATTTAGTCATAACCGATGATAACGACGAAGCTATTGTACAAGACATTTAACAATTTAAAAAATAACGGAGCAACGAAATGACAGCAAAAAGAATATCTGAACTACCTTCATTAGGTAGTGTAGCGGGCACACTAGTAGTACCAACAAGTGATGGCGTTACCACTAGCAAAATGACTGTACAACAGATCAAAGATTCCATGGAATCCATGGATAGACTTGTTAATGGTTCTAACCAAGTTGTGCTTGGCACAGATGGTATATTAACATTACCATTTGGTAGCACTATCAATGACACTCCTAATGCACCTGGCTCGGGTAATGGTAAAGCCGTTGAGATCAAACCAGGTGGTGTCAGTCATGGTAATCAACTATTAAGAATATATCCCACAGTGCCTAGTCCAGACGGCAATCACCTACACCTAACTTCAGGCGATCTCTCAATCACTGATTTGTTCCTAGGCGATGACAATCAATTTGTGCAGATTGCCGTCGACGGGAAAGTGTGTATTGGCACCTATGGTACTGCTGGGCATTTTTGGCAGTTTGGCACAGATGGCAAGCTAACATTCCCAGACGGTGCCACTA
>Ga0136641_1001155_pt1 | contig 11073 bp, 9 predicted proteins | sample EliLak1302023Y_FD_115312 | JGI IMG/M metagenome (GOLD analysis project Ga0136641, IMG submission 115312) | Freshwater microbial communities from Elizabeth Lake, Yosemite National Park, California, USA - 13020-23Y | ecosystem: Environmental > Aquatic > Freshwater > Lake ... | reverse complement strand
CTTAAGGCAGCAAATCCGAGTAAGACTCCAGTTAAAAGCCAGTCACCAATAGTGAAATGGTCTTGAATTAACCAACGTAGTGCCATGAACATTAAGCCAAGACTTAAGGGTACTAACAAAGTGTCTGGTAATAAACCAATTGCTAGAACATGTGGCATGGGCGCTGCGACGATAGTGAGGACAGCCATAAGTCCACAAGCGTTAGCTGATGGTAGCGAGCTGGTGAGATATCCCGGGTTGCGACCTTGGATGAAGTGATGTATCTCCAGCGTGACTTGATAAACCAAAAGGCAGGAGATTGCCCAAAGCAATTCGGGGATTAAGCGAATTAAACCTTCTGAAGAAGTGAGGGCTACTAGTGGCCACTGAATCCAGCCCACCAAAGGCGGGTGATCAAAATAGCTCCAAGCTAAATGTCGGGCATAGAGTGCATAGTGCGCCTCATCAACTGAAAACCCAATTGAAAAACCCAGGGCAAAATGCACTAACGCTGCTATGCAAACGCAGATTGCTGCCCAACTTGAGGGTGATTGATGGCGCATCAGCTGATTTTAGACTCACTAGAGCAATTCTTTGGGACAATTGGCAATATGTTGAAAGACGTTTTACGCCCCCTGATACTCACTACGCTGATCGCATTGGCTGGCTGTGCTGGTTTTGGCGGGGGTTCAGTTCAAGATGAAACAGGGCAGCCTTTTGATTCTAGTAAGTTTCCAGCGCAAGAAGAGCTTCCTAAATTTTCCGCCCAGACCGCTCGTGACGGTATGCCTAATGGCTGGAATTTTTATCGCATAGCGCCCTATAAGAAGAATACGGTTTACCGTCTTGAAAACTATCAAGGTAGAACTGTACTGAGCGCTGATTCCAAAACATCAGCCTCGGGTCTAGCCGTGAAGTTACGCCCAAGACTGGCAAATAATTTATGGTTACAGTGGGAGTGGAAGGCATTGAGCGCTATTCCTGAAGCTGATAACGCTGAGCGATATCACGACGATGCGCCTCTGCGAATACTAGTTGCCTTTGATGGTAATAAATCGAAATTGCCGTTGAAAGAAAAGATGACTTTTGAGATGGCTAATCTGATTAGTGGTCAAGAGATGCCTTATGCCACGCTCATGTATATCTGGTCTGGAAAATCTCCAGTAGATACGATCATCAATAGCGTACATACCTCGCGCATTAAGATGATTGTGGTTGATTCTGGTTGGGATAGCCTAGACACTTGGCACAAACATCAACGTGACCTTGCTGCTGATTACAAGCGTGCTTATGGTGAAGCTCCAGGTGAAGTGATTGGGGTTGCCTTATTAACTGATACTGATAATACAAAATCAGAAACTCGGGCTTTCTATGGCGATATCGCATTGATTCGAAAGAATCCCAAATGAAGATAGTTTAAGCATGAGAAGGGCGCCAGCGTTTTAGTAAAAGTGCGTTGCTCAATACACAAAAGCTCGAAAGCGCCATGGCGCTACCTGCCAGCATCGGCGAGAGATAACCAAGAGCCGCTAAAGGAATCCCAGTGGAATTGAAGATAAAAGCCCAAAACAAGTTTTGCTGAATCTTTCTCCAGGCCCTTTTAGAAATATCAATAGCATCTACAACTAAAGTGGGATCTCCACGCATTAACGTAATACCCGCAGCCTGCATTGCAACATCAGTACCTGTAGACATGGCCATACCAACATCTGCCAGAGCTAGAGCGGGTGCGTCGTTAACACCGTCCCCTACCATCGCAACCCATTGACGTTCACTATTCCTTGAGAGTGATTGCAGCTTACGAATGATGTCCGCTTTATTGTTTGGCATGATTTGTGCAAAGACTTCATCGATACCAATCAAGTGACCCACTCGATTTGCTGCTGCAGAATTATCACCCGAGAGCATAACAGTTCGAATATGTAGCCGATGCAAGGAAGTGATTGCTGCCTTTGCATTACCTTTGAGCTCATCACCAAAAGCAATGATGGCGATTGGCGATGATGTAGATTCATTCATCAAAATAGAAACGGTTTGTCCTGCATCAAAACAAACTTGTGCTTTTTGAATGATGTCTGCGTAATGAATGTTCGAGCTGAGCGATGCAACACTTTGTAAGCAAAGACTTTGACCCATCCAAGGCCCAGCACTGGGCTTGCCGCTAATACCGATACCTGGTAACGCTTTACTGTCAGAGGGTGAAATGGGGCTGAGCCCCTGTTGTTTGGCAGCATCGAGCAAAGCCTTGGCTAGAGGATGTTCGCTGCCCAATTGCAAACCTGCAGCGCTAGTGAGGATGACATCTTCATCTGCTGAACTGGAAAATGTAATTAAATTGAGGAGTCTAGGTTTGCCAAGCGTCAGTGTTCCCGTTTTATCAAAGGCAACAATATTTAAGCGATGTGCAAGCTCAAGAACTTGGGGATCTTTAATAAGAATGCCAAAGCGAGCTGCAATGCCAGTTCCTGCCATGATTGCCGCAGGCGTTGCTAAGCCAAGAGCACAAGGGCAAGCAATTACCATCACAGACACTGCTCTAAGTATTGCGATCGATGCAGAATCCAAATAAAGCCAATTAGCTAATCCAGCAATGATGGCAATCACTATCACGCTGGGCACAAATACTCCACTTACTTGATCTACCAATTTTTGGATCGGAGCTTTTTGAGTTTGTGCATCCTCCACTAAAGAGATAATTTGGGACAGCACGCTTTCTATACCAACTGCTTGTGCTGCAATCACCAGAACACCCTCACCATTGAGAGAACCTCCAATCACTTTTGAATCTATGGATTTTTTAATGGGGGCGCTTTCTCCGGTAAGGAGGGATTCATCTATATGGCTAGTGCCAAGCAGAATCACGCCATCCACCGGAATGCGTTCCCCTGGTGAAACTAGAACGCGGTCTTTAGGAAACACTTGCTCTAATGGCAGGTCGCGATATTGATCTAATGGAGCGCCTTCACCAATAGCAATATTTGGGTTGAGTACTTTGGCATGCTCTGGCCAAAGTTTCTGCAGTGCTCGAATGGCTTCACTAGTTTGTTGCTTTGCACGAGCCTCTAACCATTTACCTAAAAGGACCATACAAATGATGACAGCTGAGCCCTCAAAATACAGCTCATGCGCTGTATGAGGTGAGGCTATCATTTGATAAATACTTAAGCCATAAGCCGCACTGGTACCTAGCGCGACTAGCAAGTCCATATTGCCAGTGCCAGACATCAGCGATTTAAAGCCTGCCTTGTAGAATCGCCATCCCAAAAAGAATTGCACTGGACTTGCTAATAGCAGTTGCCATTTTGGGGGCAGCATCCAATCGATGCCGAATGGCATCAGAAGCATGGGTAAAAATAATGGAGCCGAGAGGGCAAATCCCAATATGACTCGCCCTAAACCATCTCCACCCCAAAAGGAGTGTGAATGATTTGGCTGGCTATTTATGTGTGGGGTGCTGAGTTTGGCCTCATAGCCTGTTTTTTGGACCAGAGCGATGACACCATCAATCGAAGTCTCTGAATCCGCTTTTAGCCGCACTTTGGCCTGTTCAGTAGCCAAATTGACGCTAGCAGCCTCCACTCCTGGAATACGTTCAAGAGCCTTCTCAACCCTGCCTACACACGATGCACAGGTCATTCCACCTATATCGAGAGTAAATAACTCAGAATTGATCTCTTTAGCGCTATTCATATGGAACATAATCTACTGCATATGAACAAAGTCACTTCAAAAGGGTTGATATGTTGAGCCTAAAAGTATCTGGTATGACCTGTGGGGGCTGTATTAAGGCAGTGACCAAGGCGATTCAAGCGCAGGATCCGCAAGCCAAGGTGCAGGTTGATTTGGCGTCCCAGACTGTGAATCTAGAGACGTCTTTGCCGGCTGCGCAAGCAAGTCAGATCATCACGGATGCAGGCTTTCCTGTTTCTCAATAACCCTAAAGTCAGATTTAGCAATTTTTTGCAGGTGCGGTTAATCTACCCACTATTCAAATAAAAGAGATTGGGCATCCTTTGATAGGGTTGTTCTTCATAGGAGAAAATTGTGTCGCTTACTGTAGAGACTGTGCAAGCAGCATTAAAGGGTTTAATTGACCCAAATACGCAAATTGATTTTGTAACAGCAAAGAGTGTCAAAAATTTACGAGTGGATGGCGGAGAGATCAGTCTTGATATCGTGCTCGGCTACCCAGCTAAAAGCCAGTTTGATTTCATCCGGAAATCTGTGATTGGGATCCTACGTGAGTTGCCTGGCGCAAAAAATGTCAGCGTGAATGTCAGTAGTCAAATAGTTGCTCACACGGTACAACGCGGTGTGAAATTATTACCTGGCGTTAAAAATATTATTGCGGTAGCTAGCGGTAAGGGTGGAGTTGGAAAATCCACGACGGCTGTGAATCTCGCTTTGGCTTTAGCTGCTGAGGGTGCACAAGTCGGTATTTTAGATGCGGATATTTATGGTCCGAGCCAGCCTATGATGTTGGGCATCACTGGCAGACCAGAATCGATTGAAGAAAATACGATGGAGCCCATGGTAGGACATGGTATTCAAGCCAGTTCGATTGGTTTTTTAATTGATGACGACGCGCCTATGGTGTGGAGAGGGCCAATGGTCACTTCTGCACTGGAGCAATTACTTCGACAAACACGATGGCGCGACCTAGATTACTTAATTGTGGATATGCCACCGGGTACTGGGGATATTCAGTTAACGCTGGCTCAAAAGGTGCCGGTCACAGGTGCGGTCATTGTTACTACACCGCAAGATATTGCCTTATTGGATGCGCGTAAAGGTTTAAAGATGTTTGAAAAGGTCGGCGTACCAATTGTTGGCATTATTGAAAACATGAGCACCTACGTTTGTCCTAGTTGCGGTCATGAAGAGCATGTTTTTGGAACAGGTGGCGGCCAGAAGATGTGTAAAGAATATGATGTTGATTTCTTAGGCGATCTACCATTGAATTTATCGATTCGTGAGCATGCAGATGCTGGTCGTCCTACTGTAGTGGCTGACCCAGATGGAGCTATTAGTACCATCTACAAAACGATTGCTAGAAGAGTGGCTATTAAAGTAGCCAGTCTCTCAAAAGATATGAGCAGTAAATTTCCTAATATTGTGGTTCAGAACACCTAAGGTCTTATGCGTTTTGCCGTTCTCATGCGCAAGCAGTTTGTTGATAACCCCTGGATTACCTATCGGTGGGTGCCTCAGGAAGTCTTGCCTGATTTTAGTGAATCTAGCCTTCAGTCTGGTAAGCCCAAAGACCGCATTACTGGCCACTTTTTGAGTCGCGATGAGCAAGGCGAATCTTGGCATTTTTCAGGTTTTGAGTTAGATCTATTTCCAGACGAAGCTGAAGGCTACTATCTGAATGTCTCTTCACCAAACTCTTGTTGGTTTGTAATGTGGCGCTTAGAAGAAGACATTGAGCGTTATGTTGAGGCGCAATCACTTGAATTCGCAAAAGTAGAAGCGAGCTTTGCTGTTCCACATCGAATCTGTGTGAGCTATAACGAGGCGGCGCGCTTATCGGACGGTGGAGAAACGGTTGATACAGTACCGATGAGTGATGAGCATGCGTCGTGGTTACAAGATTATGTCAATGAGCACTATCGCCCAGAGCCCAAAAAACGGCATCGTCCTGAATCTTTTAAGGGCGCCAATCGCCCAGTGGAGGACTGATGGCTGATGGATTTCTCAATCGCTGGTCTCGACGTAAGTTAGGTGAGAATCTTGAACCTGAGAAAAAATCGGACGAGCAGACTAAACAAGAATTAGCCAATAACTCTAAGGTAACGGAACCTTCTGCGGATGCCCAAACTGCTCTGCCATCGCTGACTCTGGATGATGTAGAGAAGATTGACCAGTTTGCGCCAGATTTCTCTGCATTTATGCAGCCAGGCGTAGATCCTTCCGTTCAACAAGCCGCCATGAAAAAAATGTTCACCGATCCGCACTTTAATGTCATGGACGGTCTCGATATTTATATTGGCGATTACTCTAAGCCCGATCCCATTCCTTTGGAAATGCTCAAGCGCATGGTGCAATCGGACATGCTCAATATCTTTCGCAAAGAGCCTGATGAAAAAACTCAGGCTCCTGCTAAGGGCCCTGAACAGGCCGAGCAAACCAGTCCCGAACCCGCTTTACCAGTTGCTCAGCAGATTGATTTAACATCTACCCATTCAGAAGCTGGACTAGAGAGCAGCGCTAGCGCCCCGGTTGCAGCGGAGAAGAAAACGACATAAGAAGAGTATTGATGAGCCAAAAATTAGTTTGTAACTGCAATGGAACCATGCCTTTGGATGCAAAAGCCTTAGGCGTTCCAGTTCATACTACACTGTGCCGTCAGGAAGTAGGGAGTGTCATCAAGGCATTTGAGGGTAGTGATTCCCTAGTGATTGCTTGCACTCAAGAGAGCGCATTATTTGATGAGCTTGCAGGCCAATCTGAAAAAGCCTTGTTTGCTCCTCTGCGGTTTATTAATATTCGCGAGGTTGCTGGTTGGACGCAAGAAGCGAAAGAATCTGGTCCCAAGATCGCAGCTTTACTTGCATTAGCAGATATGCCCGAAGCAGATCCTGTACCCGTAGTGAACTATGCCAGTGAGGGCCGTCTGCTGATCGTTGGTCCCGGTGCTCAGGCTTTGCCTTGGGCTGAAAAACTGAGTGCTTCACTCGATGTCTCCGTTTTGTGTACTGAACCTAGTGCATTACCGATTGCAAGAAACTTTCCTGTTTACTCTGGAAAGGTCACCAAGTTAGATGGCTATTTAGGTAACTTTTCAGTTGATTGGGATCTGCAAAATCCGATTGATCCCGAAATGTGTACCCGCTGCGGTGCCTGTGTTGAGGTATGTCCATCCGGCGCCATTGATGAATCGTTTCAGATTGATTTAGACAAATGCAAATCGCACCGTGAGTGCGTCACTGCCTGTGCTGGAATTGGTGCAATCAACTTTGATCGAGTTGAGCTTAAGCGCAACTCTGAGTTTGATTTAGTGATGGACTTGCGAACAGACCCGCAGATGCGTATGAGTCAGACTCCTCAAGGCTACTTTGCTCCAGGACAAGATCATTTTGAGCAAGCTATCGTGGCTAGCCAGCTATTGGGCATGGTCGGCGAATTCGAAAAACCAAAATACTTTGCCTATAACGAAAAAGTATGTGCCCACGGCCGTAACGGTGAGGTAGGTTGCAGTGCTTGTATCGATGTGTGCTCTACCGCGGCGATTACTTCACTATTCAAAAATGGGCAAGGTACAGTTGAAGTCAATCCCAATCTTTGTATGGGTTGCGGCGCTTGCTCTACTGTTTGCCCCTCTGGCGCTATGCGCTACAACTATCCCAGTGTCCCGCATCAAGGCAAAGAGCTCAAGACCTTAGCTCAGGTTTTTAGTGCTGAAAGTGTCAAGCGCAAACAATCTACAGCGCCTAGCTTGTTACTCCATACGTTGACAGCAGGTGCCCAAGCCCTTGACCTACTGGGACGCTCTGCGCATCTCAAACCAAAACAAGTTCAAGGTTTACCAGCTTATGTACTGCCTTATGGCATAGAGCATATTGCTTCTACTGGCTTGGATTTATGGTTAGGCGCTCTCAGCTACGGCTTTGGTGAAGTTATTCTCTTGCTCACGGGTGATGAGGATCTATCCTATCGTGCCGCCCTGCAAACGCAAAGCGAGTTAGCGAATGCCATTCTGAAGGCTTATGGATTTGACTCCCGAATTTCTTTAATTCAGATGAGTTCACCCCAAGACGTAGATTCAGTTTCTCAGGCGATGGGAGTATTGCGTCAACGCGGTGCTTTGTCTGCTATTTGCACCCCAGCTAGTTTTGGTTTAAGTACCCAAAAGCGTGAAACAGTTGAAGCGGTGCTAGAGCATTTGGAGAAGCAGGCCAAAACACCGCTCTCAGTTGGTGGACTTGCCTTACCTACAAGCTCTTTCTTGGGCGGCCTCACCATCAACAAAGATGCTTGTACTTTATGTATGTCCTGCGTTGGCAGTTGCCCGGAAGGGGCTTTGCTAGATAACTTGGATGAACCTAAACTTTCTTTTATTGAGAAGCTTTGTGTTCAGTGTGGCATTTGTGTCACAACCTGCCCAGAACAAGTTTTGGCGCTAGCCCCTCGTTTACAGACTGTTGAAGAGCGAAAACAGAGGGTAGACCTGAATGAAACCAAACCATTTCACTGTATTAGCTGTGGCAAGGTGTTTGGTACATCCAAGATGGTGGATTTGATGTTAACCAAACTAAGCACCCACGGTGCATTTGCAGGGGCTGCCGTGGATCGATTAAAAATGTGCGGTGAATGCCGTGTTGTAGATATGGTGAACAAAGAGTTATGAGCGAATCAACAAAAGAGATACCCACGACAGAGGTCGGAGATGTAGGATTGCCAGAGGATTTAGCAAGATCAGATCTATATGGTTTGATTGCGAGATTTTTTCATTTCTCGCCCGATCAAGAGTTGCTCGATCAAATTGCTGCGTCTATTCCGAATAATCAAGAAGCTCACGATGAGAATTCCCCTTTGGCTAGGGTCTGGCAAGAGGTAGTAGCAGCGGCAAAAAATAACCCCGCCAAAGCTTGGCAAGACGAATTTGATCAGAACTTTATTAGTGTGGGTAGACCCAACATTATTTTGAATAGCTCTTTTTATATTGCGGGCCACTTAAATGAGAAGCCTTTAGTTGAATTACGTCGCGCTTTAGGTGCTCTAGGTCTGGAGTCTGCAGAAGAGATTACCGAGACCGAGGATCACATTTCGGCATTGTGCGAGGTGATGCGCTATCTCATCGCAGGGGATGACGTGGAGGTCTCTAACCTTACAAACCAAAGGGTCTTTTTTAATGACCATATCCGCTCCTGGTACGACGAGTTTTGTGATGCGATTGAAGCGATTCCAGAGTTACACCTCTACCATCCGGTAGCCGCCTTGACTAGAGAGTTTCTTGCGGTTGAGGCTCAAGGCTTTGACATGGTTTGAGACTGATCCATTACTAATGGAAAACCCTGATGCATTTTAAGGTCCTACGATAATGCTAAATATGCCAATACCTATTACACTAATTAAATGACAATTCGCACTAAACAGGAGCAAGCCATGAACGCCAAATCCACTACAGATTTAATCGAAAAAGATAAGCCTTCCAGAAGGAAGTTTTTCATCGGAGCGGGCGCCACTGTTGGAGCAGTTGCTGTTGCATCACAAACCTCGATTGTTAAAACAGTGATCCAGGAAGTCGGCAGTACCGTTCAGGGCAAAGATGAAGGTTATCGCTTGTCTGCACATATTCGTAAGTATTACGAAACAACTATGCTGTAAACCCAGTTTATTGAGCATTTTTCCAAATAATTAAACAAAAACATTTTCAGGGACAACATATGAGTCTGACTCGTAAATCTAATACCCCACAGAGCGGTCGTTCTTCACCCGCATCACGCCTGATTGGCAGCTTGTCACGTGGATTGCAATCTGCGGTGCCAACGATGGATCGTAGAGCCTTCTTAAAGCGCTCCGGTCTTGGTGTCGGTGCAGGCATTGCAGCTAGTCAACTGAGTTTTGTTCAAAAAGCAGTTGCTGAGCAAGATCGATCAATGTTGGATGGTAAGGGCAAAATTGAAGTTAAAAGAACCATTTGTTCCCACTGTTCCGTAGGTTGCGCAACGGACGCTACGGTTGAGAATGGTGTTTGGGTTCGTCAGGATTCCGCTTTTGACTCCCCAATCAACATGGGTGCTTACTGTGCCAAGGGCGCCTCACTGCGTGAGCACGGCCACGGTGAATTTAGACTCCGTTATCCGATGAAATTGGTTGATGGCAAGTACCAGAAGATTTCTTGGGATCAGGCGCTGACAGAAATTACTGCGCAGATGAAAGATCTCCGCACTAAATACAGTCCTGATTCTCTATTCTTTATCGGGTCGTCCAAACATAGTAATGAACAAGCCTACTTGCTACGCAAGTGGGTTTCTTTCTTTGGAACTAACAATACTGACCATCAGGCCCGTATTTGCCACTCAACTACCGTTGCTGGCGTTGCCAACACCTGGGGTTATGGCGCCATGACCAACAGTTACAACGACATGATGAACTCCAAGGCAGCCATGTACATCGGCTCCAATGCAGCAGAAGCTCATCCAGTGTCGATGTTGAGCTTGCTCAACGCAAAAGAAAACGGTTGTAAAGTTATCGTAGTTGATCCTCGCTACACCCGCACTGCTGCCAAGTCTGATCAATTCGTCCGAATTCGTTCGGGTACTGATATTCCATTCTTGTTTGGTGTTCTGTATCACATCTTTAACAACGGCTGGGAAGACAAGCAGTACATCAACGATCGCGTTTACGGCATGGATGACATCCGTAAAGAAGTAATGGAAAAGTGGAATCCAAAGAACGTTGAAGAAGCTTGCGGTGTTCCTGAGGCACAAGTGTATAAAGTTGCCGAGACTCTCGCCAAAAATCGTCCTAGTACTGTTGTCTGGTGTATGGGTCAAACTCAGCACACCATTGGCAATGCCATGGTGCGCGCCTCCTGTATTTTGCAGTTGGCGTTAGGTAACGTTGGTAAGTCTGGTGGCGGCACGAATATTTTCCGTGGTCACTGTAACGTACAGGGCGCAACCGACGTTGGCCCTAACCCAGATTCCTTACCTGGTTACTATGGTCTTGCCGCTGGTTCATGGAAGCACTTCGCGAGTGTATGGGGTGTCGACTACGAGTGGATCAAGGGTCGCTATGCCCCTGACATGATGGAAAAATCAGGCACTACGGTTTCTCGTTGGGTTGATGCTGTTCTTGAAAAGAATGACATGATCGATCAAGAAACCAATGTGAAAGGTTTGTTTTTCTGGGGCCACGCAGCAAACTCCCAAACCCGCGGCTTAGATATGAAGCGCGCGATGGACAAATTAGATTTACTCGTCGTCGTTGATCCATACCCAACAGCGGTAGCTGCGATGGCTGCAATGCCTCCTGCAGAAGGTGGTTCTGTCAATAAGAATCGCAATGTCTACCTCTTGCCTGCAACGACTCAGTTTGAAACCTGTGGAACGGCTACTGCATCGAATCGCTCATTACAGTGGCGTG
>Ga0136641_1001154_pt1 | contig 11076 bp, 9 predicted proteins | sample EliLak1302023Y_FD_115312 | JGI IMG/M metagenome (GOLD analysis project Ga0136641, IMG submission 115312) | Freshwater microbial communities from Elizabeth Lake, Yosemite National Park, California, USA - 13020-23Y | ecosystem: Environmental > Aquatic > Freshwater > Lake ... | reverse complement strand
GCCCGCCCATGCGCAATTTGCGAAGGCAGAAGATGCCATCAAATACCGCAAAAGCGCCTTGACCGTGATGGGTACGCATTTCGGTCGGGTAGCGGCGATGGCTAATGGGCGTGCGCCTTACGACGCCAAAGCTGCCGCGGAGAACGTTGCACTGGCCGAAACCATGTCCAAACTTCCATGGGCGGCGTTTCCCGAAGGCAGCGACAAGGGCGAAACCAAGGCCAAGCCCGAGATCTGGTCTGACAAGGCCCGTTTTGCCGAATCTGCGGAAAAGATGCAGGCCGAGTTGGCCAAGCTCAGCGTCGCTGCCAAACTGGGCACGCTCGATGCCCTTAAGCCGGCGGTGTCCAACGTGGCGGCCACCTGTAAAAACTGTCATGACAATTTTAGGCAATAGTGCGCCTGCAATGCTTGCTTCTGGGCTTGCGAAACCCTAGGCGTCGACCACAGGCGTCCAAGCAAAGGGGCCTCGCGCGCGCCGCCAGTCTGGTGGCCCTGTGCCTACCGCTTGGCGCTTGCAGCCCCACGCTCAATTGGCGTAGCGTGACGCTGGAGGGCGTGCAGGCCGCATTGCCTTGCAAACCCGATCAAGCCCAGCGACCTGTGCAACTGGCGGATCTGGAGCTGACGCTCTCGATGGCCGGTTGCGAAGCAGACGGCGGCCTGTATGCCGTCAGCCACCTCCGCCTTGCGCAAGGTGCACAAGCCCAGCCGCTTATCGATGCCTGGCGCGCCCAAGCCCTGCAGGCTATGCGCGGCACTGCAGCGCCTGTGTCCACTCCATTAGCAGCGATTGGCACGCGACCGGCGCTCACGGTTTATCAGGCCAGCGGCAGCAACCCGCGTGGACAGGCGCTGCAAGCACGCTGGACCTGGGTGCAACGCGACCGAGATATTTACCATTGGGCGTTATATGCCCCTGCGATAAGCGCAGAGATGGAAGAGCCATTCTTCAACGCCATGCAATGGCAATAATTGCGCAGAGGCTGGTCGCAGAGATTGCTTAGATGCCTTTTTCAAGGTGCCTGCACTGTCCGCGCCTTCATCCGGAACACGCATAATCGGGTGATACTTCCGACCAGCTTTCATGCCCATCGATATTTTGATCATTGCCCATGCGCCCTTGGCCAGCGCATTACGTAGCTGTGTCTTGCATGTGTTCCCGGAAGTGGCGGACAGCTTGCGTGCCGTCGATGTGCTGCCTGACGAAGCGCCTGAAGCCACGCAGCAGCGTGTACAGGCTTGCCTGCATGCCAGTGCCACGCATTCGGTTTTGATGCTGACGGATGTGCTGGGCGCCACGCCTTGCAATATTGCGCAAAAAATGGTCGACGGGCAGCAATGCAAATTAGTCGCTGGCGTCAATTTACCTATGCTGCTGCGCACCGTGAATTATCGCAACGAGTCTATGGATGCGCTGCTCGCGCGCGCGCTCCATGGCGGCACCCAATGCATTGTGGAAGTCGCCCCTGTGCCCTCACTTATGTAACCGGCCTGAGCCCATGATTCAAGTCACCACCACCATTAACAACAAATTGGGTTTGCATGCCCGCGCTTCGGCCAAGCTGACCAAATTGGCCGGCAGCTTTCCCTGTGAAATCTGGATCAGCAAAGGCGAGCGCAGAGTCAACGCAAAAAGCATCATGGGTGTGATGATGCTCGCCGCCGGCCTAGGCTCAGAAATCCACATCGAGACCGAAGGTGAGCAAGCGCAAGAGGCCATGGACGCATTGCTGGCCCTGGTGGCGGATCGCTTCGGCGAAGGCCAATAAGCAGCGAAGGTCTTGCGGTCATGACTTTCTCCATCCACGGACTGGCTATATCACGCGGTGTGGCCATCGGTCGAGCCGTGCTGGTGGCTTCTAGTCGCATGGACGTGGCGCATTACTTCATACGCCAGGCTGATGTGCAAGCCGAAATTGCGCGGGTGCGCGCGGCACGCAACCAGGTCATGGAGGAATTGCAGCGACTGCAACTGAGCATCACGCAGATGAGCCCCAAAGACGCTCCGCATGAGCTGGGCGCTTTGCTGGATGTGCATTTAATGCTCTTGCAAGATGCCGAGTTGGAGATAGGCGTCAAGCGGTGGATTGTCGAGCGCTTTTACAACGCCGAATGGGCGTTGACCGCGCAACTCGATGTGCTGGTGCGCAATTTCGATGAAATGGAAGACCCGTATTTGCGTGAGCGCAAGGGGGACTTAGAGCAAATTGCCGAGCGTATATTGCGCGCCATGCGCGGCGTGGCTAATCCTGTGGCGGTGCCTCCGCGCAGCAGCCCAAAAAGCGCGACACAAGACTTGTTACTTGACGACACCGTGGACGTGCCCTTGGTTTTGGTGGCGCACGATTTGTCGCCCGCGGACATGCTGCAGTTCAAGCAAAGCGTTTTTGCTGGGTTCATCACCGATGTGGGCGGCAAAACCTCGCACACGGCCATCGTTGCGCGCAGCATGGACATTCCTGCGGTGGTGGGCGCGCGCACTTGTAGTCAGTTGGTGCGGCAGGACGATTGGATCATTATTGATGGCGATGCCGGCGTAGTTATCGTCGATCCATCGCCCATTATTCTGGCCGAATACAGTTTCAAAAAACGCCAGTTGGAACTAGAGCGTGGTCGCCTTTTGCGCCTACTCAATACCCCCGCCGTCACACTCGATGGTGAAAAAATCCAGTTGCTAGCCAACATCGAAATGCCCGAGGATGCGCAAGCGGCGCTCAAAGCTGGCGCCTTGGGTGTAGGCCTTTTTCGCAGCGAATTTTTGTTCATGGGGCGCCGCGGCCATCTGCCCAATGAGGAAGAACAATTTACCGCTTACCAGCGTGCCGTGCAGGACATGCACGGCCTGCCCGTCACCATCCGCACCGTCGATGTGGGCGCCGACAAGCCGCTCGATGCCAGTACGCACGACGCTGCGCATTTAAACCCTGCGCTAGGCCTGCGCGCCATCCGCTGGAGTCTGGCGGACCCGGCGATGTTCCTGACCCAATTGCGCGCCATCTTGCGCGCTGCCGCCTTTGGCCAGGTGCATTTGCTAGTGCCTATGCTGGCACATGCCTCTGAGATCAAACAAACCTTTGCACACATTGCCACCGCGCGCAGCCAGCTGGACAAGCGTGGTCTGGCCTACGGGCCGGTAAAAGTAGGTGCCATGATTGAAATCCCGGCTGCTGCCTTGACCTTGCCCTTATTTTTGAAATACTTTGACTTTTTGTCCATCGGTACGAATGACCTGATCCAGTACACCCTGGCTATCGATCGCGCAGATGAAACGGTGGCGCATTTGTACGACCCGCTGCATCCAGCCGTATTGCAATTAGTGGCTGCCACGATTGCCGAAGGCCATAAGCAAGGCAAAGAAGTGAGTGTCTGTGGCGAAATGGCCGGTGATGTCAGCCTGACGCGCTTGCTCCTGGGCCTGGGCTTGCGTAGCTTTTCGATGCATCCGGCGCAGATATTGGCGGTCAAGCAGGAAATATTGCGCGCAGACGCCAAGCGCCTAGTGCCCTGGGCCCAACGGGTGCTGGATTCTGAAAATCCGGCCTTGCTGATGGCCGGCGGCGGTATTTGACAGCGCCATACCCCCAGCGACGTATCTAGGGGGACTCGGTCTGCTGCATGCGTGAACCCAGTAAGGCCGCGCCCACAATGAGTGCCGCAGCCAGCACAATCGTCGGGCTGGGCGCTTCACCTCGCATCCATAGCAAGCCCAATGTGGAAAGCAATGGCGTGAGGAAGGACAAAAGGCCTATTTCACGCGCATCGCCGCGTTTGAGCGCGGCATCCCACAAATAAAAAGCGCCTCCTAGTGGCCCCAGGCCCAGTACTGCTATCAGTAGCATGGCATGGGCGTCCAAGGCAGTAGGAAGCTCCAAAAAGCTGTGACACAGCAGGGACAAGAGCCCAGATAACAAACCGAAAACACCAATGGATGCGGTTGCAAACGGCATCACTCTTTGCGTCAGCAGCGAGTAACTGGCCCACACAAACGCCGAGGCCAGTGCCGGTATATAGCCCCAGGCAAAACCGTCCCACACACCGTCATGCTGCGCTGCTGGGCCGTCCAGGATGGCTAAGGCTGCGCCGCCAAAGCCCATGAGCGCGGCCAGCACCTGGACGGCGCGTAAACGCATGCCCGGCAAAAAAACCGGCGCCAACAAGACCATGCCTAATGGCCACAAATAGTTCACGAGGTTGGCTTGTACCGGGGGTGCATAGCGCAAAGCCAAGAAGAGCAAAAAGTGAAAACCAAACAAGCCGTAGACGCCTAGCGCTAGCGTCGTCAGTGGCAGGCGCAGCGCAGACAGCGCCTGAGCACGCGCAGAGCCACCACGCAGAAGCTGTAGAAGACATAGGCCTATGCCCAGCACACTGCCCGCTAGCAAACCCAGGCCGGTGAGCAAAAAAGGCGGCACGCTTTGCAAGGCCAGACCCAGCGGCGCCAAGCTGCCCCACAGTGCAATCGCGCCCAAAGCCAATAGCGTGGCATGGTGCCTAGTGGTGGTCGGCACGAATGCATTGCGCATGCCGCTGCCTTAGGCGGGGCGCTGGTCGGTGCTGTTGCCTTGCCACAAATTGATGCCGCCTTCCGCGGTATGGCGATCTATTGCGGCCAGCTCCTGCGGCGTGAAGTCCAGCTGTTTTAGGGTCTCGGCCAGCTCGATGATTTGCGCTGGTTTGCTCGCGCCAATCAAAGCCGAGCTAACCCGCTTATCGCGCAAAACCCAGGCCACCGCCATTTGCGCCAGGCTCTGGCCCCGGCTTTGCGCGACGGTGTTGAGTGCGCGGACATGCTCCAGGTTTTTCTCGTTCAGGTGCTCGGCGCTGAACGAGCCGCCGCCAGGCCGGTTGATACGTGCGTCCGCAGGTATGCCGCTCAGGTATTTGCTGCTTAGCAAACCTTGGGCTAAGGGGCTAAAGGCAATGCAGCCCATAGCGCAATCGTCCAGGGTGTCTAGCAAGTCCTCTTCAATCCAGCGGTTGAGCAGGTTGTAGGACGGTTGATGAATCAAGGCCTTCACGCCCATGGCGCTGAGTATCTGGGCTGCTTCGCGGGTTTTGCGCGCAGAGTAACTGCTCACCCCGACATACAAGGCTTTTCCCTGCTGTACCGCAGTGGCCAATGCACCGCAAGTCTCTTCTAGCGGCGTGTCCGGGTCGAAGCGGTGGCTGTAAAAAATATCCACATAGTCCAGGCCCATGCGTTTGAGACTTTGGTCCAGGCTGGCCAGTACGTATTTGCGCGAGCCGCCACCCTGGCCATAGGGGCCGGGCCACATGTCCCAGCCGGCCTTGCTTGAAATCAGCAATTCATCGCGGTAGGGTTTGAAATCACGCCGCATGTGCTCGCCAAAATTGGTTTCCGCGCTGCCGTAGGGCGGGCCGTAATTGTTGGCGAGATCGAAATGGTTGATGCCCAAGTCAAAAGCGGTTCGCAACATGACGCGCTGGGTTTGGAACGGCGTGGTGTCGCCAAAGTTGTGCCACAGACCCAAGGAAATTGCGGGCAACTTCAGACCGCTTTGGCCGCAAGTGCGGTAAGGCATGCGGTCGTCATAGCGTTGCGGGTCTGCTTGATAGCTCATGGCGCGGCAAGTGATGACCAGTGATTTAGTTAGAAAAGGCTGCGATACCGGTCATGGCCCGGCCCAGGATCAGGGCGTGTATGTCGTGCGTGCCTTCGTAGGTGTTAACCACTTCGAGGTTCACCAAATGGCGGGCTACGCCGAACTCGTCGCTGATACCGTTGCCACCCATCATGTCGCGCGCCTGGCGGGCGATGTCCAACGCTTTGCCGCAGGAATTGCGCTTCAGGATAGAGGTCACTTCCACACTGGCAGTGCCCTCGTCCTTCATGCGGCCCAGGCGCAGGCAACCCTGCAAACCTAGGGCAATTTCCGTTTGCATATCCGCCAGTTTTTTCTGAATCAATTGGTTAGCTGCCAAGGGACGGCCAAACTGTTGGCGGTCTAGTGTGTATTGGCGAGCGCGGTGCCAGCAATCCTCGGCGGCGCCTAAAGCGCCCCAAGCGATGCCGTAGCGCGCGCTATTGAGACAGGTAAACGGGCCTTTGAGGCCGCGCACCTCAGGGAAGGCGTTTTCTTCCGGGCAAAACACGCCGTCCATCACGATCTCGCCGGTGATGCTGGCGCGCAAGCCCACTTTGCCGTGGATGGCTGGGGCCGAGAGGCCGGCCATGCCTTTTTCCAAAACAAAGCCGCGAATCGGGCCTACTGCGCCGCTCTCGCTCACTTCCTTGGCCCAGACCACAAACACGTCGGCGATGGGGCTGTTGCTGATCCACATCTTGGCACCACTGAGTTGGTAGCCGCCGGCGACCTTTTGCGCGCGCGTTACCATGCTTTGCGGGTCCGAGCCATGGTTGGGCTCGGTCAGGCCAAAGCAGCCGATCAGAGCGCCAGTGGCTAGCTTGGGCAGGTATTTTTGGCGTTGTGCCTCGGTCCCGAATTCAAAAATCGGCAGCATCACCAGCGAGCTTTGTACGCTCAGCATGGAGCGGTAGCCACTGTCCACGCGTTCCACTTCGCGCGCAATGAGGCCGTAGGCCACGTAATTGAGGGCTGGGCCGCCGTAGGCTTCGGGAATCGTCGGCCCCAGCAGGCCCAACTCGCCCATTTCGCGGAAGATCGCAGGGTCGGTCGATTCATGGCGAAAGGCTTGCGTTACGCGGGCTTGTAACTTGTCCTGACAATAGGCGGCAGCGGCATCGCGCACCAGGCGCTCTTCGTCGCTCAGTTGCGCATCGAGCAAAAATGGGTCGTTCCAGAGAAAAGTGGCGTTTGCCATGGGGGCTCCAAATGGGGAAGACACCCGATGCTAACGGACAGGCGGCGACGGGCATTGTCCCGTGGCGACTTATTGCAGGCTGATCTTGCCGTACCAGGCCTGGGTCTGGCTCTGGGTGTTGTCGCTGTCGGTCATGATGCCTATGCCGACCAGCGCGCCCGGCGCTTCGCCAAAAGCCGCTTCGAAATCGGCACGGATATCGCGCTCGTAGTTGCGCCATTGGCGTAAACCTTGTGGGCCCGATTCGATCACGATTTTGCGTATCCGATCGGTTCGCGCGTTGTGGATGATGCTGCCCACCGGACGCTCATTACACCAGACGTACATCAAGGTGGCATAAGGCATTTCCTTGCCGGTAACTAAGCGCGTGAGCTCATTGAGCGCCGCGTCTTTGGCCGAAAAGCTGCCCCGATCGCCTTCAAACGCAAGTACCAGCCGCACTGGGGAGTCATCGCCGTGGCGCGTCGCCATATCCGCGCCTTCTATGAGGGCGGGTACTAGCCAGGAAAAATGAACCTGCTTGAGCTTTTCGGGACGGATATTCAGATCGGTGCGTAACATGCTGGCAGAGGCATTGGCTTGTGCGCGTAAGGCGCTGCGAAAGCCCCGCGCATCGACCGGCGCCTGTTGATCTAGTGTGTAGCGTGTGGACTCTTTGTTGGGGAATTGCATGCTGTCCCACCGACTTAACGCAGCACTGTCCCAGCTGCTGCGCTCTGGTGTTGCAATGCTTAGGTCCGCCACCTTCTGGGGCGCTGCGCAACCGGCCAGCAGGCCCAGCATGGCCATCTCTGTGAATGCCCGAAAAAGGCCGTTGAGGCCGCAGGCGTGAATATTTCGAAAAGGCGCGAACGATGCCATTTTTTCAAAGTCGGCACCCAAAAGCGCCGCTAATTCAGAGGTACACCATTGTGGCGCATCCCTGTGACAGTGACAAGATCAGCGCAAAGGCATGCTCAGGCTTAGGCCGAGCATCCAGTTCTGGGGCATGGCGGGCTCATAGCTTTGCGGCGGACTGGCGGCTTGGTTGACCAGCACAGAGCCCACGTAGCGCGCATCACTGATGTTGTTGAGGCGCCCATACAGACTTACAAGCCCCTGATTCCAGCCCCAGCGTTGGCTGAGCGATAGATTAAAAACACTGCGTCCATCGGCCGACTCCGTGTTCAGGTCGTTGGCGAAAATACGACCGGCCTGTTGCCACTCCAAGGCGATGCGGGTGCCCAAGGCCGCTTTGTTGTTGGTAAATGACTCGCTTGTCCACGCTATTTCCGCAAAGGTAGAACTATCCGGTATGCCTGGTATTTTGTTGCCAGATGCAATAGTAGTGGTGCCGGACTTGAACGTTTGAGAATATTGCGCATTAATAGAAGATGCCGACAAACTAGCGGAGATGTGATCGCTTAGCTGCGAACTGGCCGCAAGCTCCCAGCCAATGCGCGAGGTGCCGGGCGCATTCTTATACGAAGTTTGCCCGCTAGCGCTGGCTGCTGTGACGATTTCATCACTCGAATCAATCTGATAAATCGCGAAGTCAACCCGCGCGTTACGCATGGGAATCCACTTTGCGCCGATCTCGTAGTGCTGGCTGCTTGAGGCATTTAGAAGCGGATTGAATAGAGCCACTGGCGCTGTCGTTCCCGAGTACGCCATTTCCGCGAGCGTGGGGCTTTCAAAACCTTTGCCGTAGTTAGCGTAAATATTCAACTGTTCGTTAGCATGCCAGGTCACACCCAACACGGGACTACTAGCGCTGAAGCTGGCATTGCCGGATCCATCTTTGCCGTCCAGCAAATAATTGTCATTGCTATTGAACGCTACATTGCTTTGGCGCAGTCCCCCCACGATGGAGATCTGTTCAGAAACATGGGCGGTACCTTGCACAAAAAAATCACCGTTTTGTGCTTGGTTGTCCTCATCACGCGTCAGTGAACCAGCCTTTTTCTCGCCAAGCAAACTCGCTCCGCCTTGTCTGCGCTCTGAGGACTTGTCGAACTCATAGCCGGTGGCCCACTCGACGGGGGTTCCCTGCCATTGGGCCCGTCCGTTGTATTGCAGGCCTGCGCCGTAATAGTTGCGGTTAAGGCCTACCCACGTGGTGCTGGCCAGGTATTGCAAGTTATCCCGAGTCCCGTAATAGGCGCGTGCCGTAAAAGCGTTGTCTGCATCTATCGCATACTTGATAGATGAACCCAACTGGTTCTGTAAGACGACTTTGCGCGTCATTTTTTCAATCGCGCTATTTCCCGCTTGCGTCGGGTCTGCGATCAGCTGCGCGCGCGTTAAGCCCAGGGGGTCCTGCGCCAGCGGCATATCAAAGCGGTTGAACACGACATTGACTTTGGTTTGCTCGTTGGGCGCAAAACTGAGCTTGCCGTTGAACTGATTGCGCTCTGCGGCGCTATTGGCGCGGTAGCCGCTGGTGGAGAAGGTGCCGTAGTCGGCGACCAGGCCGTAGCCGCCTACCGAATCAGAAAACTGGTAATCAGCCCGGCGCATGCCGTAGGAGCCTACGTAATACTGGTATCCCACGGTCGGCTCTTTGGAGGCATCTTTGGTGAAGGCCTGGATCACGCCGCCAGACGAATTTCCATACAGTTGTGCCAAGGGCCCGCGCAGTACCTCGATGTGATCGGTCGAGGTCAGACTCACAGACGAGGACTGACCTTGGCCATCGGGCGTTGTGGCTGGTATGCCATCGATCAGCAAACGGATACCGCGTACGCCAAAGGCCGAGCGCGCGCCAAATCCGCGGATGGAGATTTGCAAATCCTGGGCATAGTTTTGCCGCTCCAGGATGGTTAGACCTGGCGCGCGGACCAGCGATTCGGATAAATTGATCTGCGGGCCACCGCCCTCAATCGCTTGACGGTCGATGCGTTGTACTGCAGCGGGCGCATCAAAACTACGCATCTCCGCGCGAGATGCGCTGATCACCACATCCTCTAATTGCTGCGCATAGACGGGCGCAAGTCCAAGGGTCGCGACAGCCACTAGGCAATGGCCGGGGCGAAAAAATTCAGGCATATAGCGCGACTCCAGATGGGGCGTGGGGGGCATGCGGAAACCGTCAAAGTGGCCAAGGCGCTGCAGAAATCCGAAATTGATTTTAGGTTTACACGTGGCGAAACCGGGCTGAAAATTTTTTCAAATAGCCACTGAATAAATAGATAAGTGGGGCACCCAAAAACCTAGGGTTTTCACTATGGAACAAATTTCCCTAGAAAGTAAAGTGCCCTCAAGCGCTGCCTGTATGGGCTTTTCATACAGGGTTAGGTGCTTCCGGGTTGGCTGGTTGTGACGGACCCCCGGATGATTTGACCAATGGAGACACTATGAATCACATCCTGCGCAAGTTAGTGCGTCGCACGGCAAGCTCTCTGGCAATTGGCATGGCTTTCAGTCTGGGGGTGGGCGGTGCCTTTGCCCAGGTTGGCTCCGATGCAGCCAACTTGCAAAAACTAGGCTCGTTCAAACGTACCGACACAGCTCCGCCCAAGCGCATTGCGCAGGGCGGCGCTTATGCCGACAACCTGAAAAAAATGCTGACTAACATCAAGTTGCCAGACGGCTTCAAGATTGAGCTGTTTGCCATCGTGCCTGATGCCCGCTCCATTGCGGTCAGCCGCAACACCGCAGCGGTCTGGGTCAGCACCCGTAAGAACAATGTGTATTTCGCCAATGACCGCGACATGGACGGCGTGGCCGATACCGTGGAAGATTTCAGTCCTAGCGTGAAGTTCGATATTCCCCACGGCCTGTGCTACACCGACGACGGCTTCCTGTACGTGGTCGAGCGCAACCGCGTCATGATGTTCCCTGCGGTGGAATACTTTACCGAAGGCTCGGACACCGTGGCATTTGCCGTGGTGAAGCAGGGCGATCTGATCCCCGCTGACGAAGAGTCTTACAACCACACCGCACGTGCTTGCACTATTGGGCCGGATAACCGCCTGTACATCACCTTGGGCCAGCCCTTTAACGTGTCCCCGCCCGAGAAGCAAGCCTTGTACAACAAGGTCGGTATCGGCGGCATCGTTAGCTTTAACCGTGATGGCGGCGATCGCAAAGTGGTGCTCACCGGTCTGCGTAACTCCTCCGGCTTGGCCTTCAACCCGAAGGACAAGTCCCTCTGGTGGACGGATAACCAGGTCGATGGCATGGGCGACGAAACGCCTCCCGGCGAGCTGAACAAAGTGCCCGTGGGTGCTGACGGCAAGTTGGTAACGGGTCTCTGGTACGGCCACCCCTACTACGGCGGTGGCGATG
>Ga0136641_1001153_pt1 | contig 11090 bp, 8 predicted proteins | sample EliLak1302023Y_FD_115312 | JGI IMG/M metagenome (GOLD analysis project Ga0136641, IMG submission 115312) | Freshwater microbial communities from Elizabeth Lake, Yosemite National Park, California, USA - 13020-23Y | ecosystem: Environmental > Aquatic > Freshwater > Lake ... | reverse complement strand
CCCATTGATACGTTTGCTTTGCTCTTATTGGGTACAGCGCCCGGAACAGGGCGCTCGAGTTCATTGCGAAGACGCTTCGTCTTGGCTGTCAGCAACTTCTTGTTTAAGCCATTCACGAAACAATCGTACGACTGCCTTATGTTCGGCGTCTTTGGCCACATCAACGAACCAATAGCCGTAGGGGCCGTCCATGTGCACCGCATTGAAACGGCGTAATACGCCAGAGGCCAGCTCAGGCCTAATCATGTGCTGATCTACGATCGCCACCCCGGCACCACTGATCGCGGCGTTTATCACTTGGTCCAAGGTGCTGAAAGCCACGCCGGGTTGGGGGTTGATGTGGCTGAGATGGTTATGTTCAATCCAGCGCTCCCACACCGGCAATCGCTCCTTACCATTGAGAATGTGTAACAAGGTCTGGGTGCTAAGGGTAGGTGGCAAGTCATTGAGCCACAAGCTGGGATGACTGACCATCGCATGCTTTTCCAGCATCAGGAGTTCGCAATCGACTTTAGGCCAGGGGCTTTGACCAAATACGACCAGCCCATCGTGCGTTTCACCGTCGCGTATCGATTGAACCCAGTTGGTCGTGATCCGGAAATCCACGAAGGTATACAAACTACAAAATTTCGATAGCCGCGGAGCCAGCCATCGTGTGGCAAAAGTCGGCGGAATATTGAGTGCGATCTGCAAGCGACGCTGATCACTGTAGATGCGATCGAAAACTTGTTCCAACTCACTAAAGGCGGTTTGCAAGCCCTCGGCCAGCAGTTTGCCAGTTTCCGTCATCTGAATGCCCTGGTGCACGCGAAAGAACAGGGGACGCCCCATTGCGTCCTCCAGTAACTTGACCTGACGACTTATCGCCCCCTGCGTCACATGCAAAACTGCACCGGCTTTGGTAAAACTACCCTCCTGCGCAGCTACATGGAAGGCGCGCAAGGCATTCAAAGGGGGAAGTCGTTTCATGGGAATACGCGCTCAGAACAAACCCAACTTAGCTGCAAGCTTTGCAGCGCCGCTGCCCCCTTGCCTAGGCTGACCAGGCGAATAGGGTATAGGTAATTTAAACATATTTGTGGAATTATAACATATTTTTAACGATTTAAAATATAAAAACGATTTTTACTTGTGCTAAGTATTACTTTGCAAGGACGCAGCGGTCTGGCGAGCCATGCGTGGAGTGATCTGACCTCCCTGCACTCCCACGTGCGCCAGCATTTGCTAGCTAGCGCCGGCCCTAAAGTACGCTAGCGCCTGCGCGCCGCCCGTACCCCGTTTAAGCCGCCGATCGTTCCCAGCACCTTGCCCAGTCGCCCCGAGTCGGTCACTTCGATGGTGAAGGTCATCCACGCGACGCCTTTAAGGCTTTGGGTTTGCACGCCGATGACGTTCATTTTTTCTTTGGCAAACACCTCAGAAATATCACGCAGCAGGCCTTGGCGGTCTAGGGCTTCTACGGCTACATCCACCGGATAAACGCTAGCCCCGGTGGCGGCACTGGGGGACTGGCCCCATTGCACTTCGATCACGCGGTCGCCGCTGCGTTGCACCATATTGCGCAGGTTGGAACAGTCGGCGCGGTGCACGCTCACGCCTTTGCCGCGCGTGACAAAGCCGCTGATGACATCGGGCGGCGCGGGCTTGCAGCATTTGGCCAGTTGCGTCATCAGCGAGTCCACCCCCACCACTAGCACGCCGCCTTTGCCGGTGGGCGCGGCGCGTGGTTTTTTGAGGTGAACGACCGCGTCTGCATCAGGCGCAGGCTCGGGCGGGCGCAGCAAAATTTCGATATTGCGCAGAGAGAACTCGTCTTTGCCCACCACTTCGAATAAATCGTCTGCGCTGTGAAAGCCCAATTGGCTGGCCAGGTCTTCCAACTTGAGCGCGGTTTTGCCTTCGCGCTGCAAGAGTTTTTCCACCGCTTCGCGGCCCTTGGCTACCGTTTGGTCCAACGCCAGCGCATTGAAATAGGCCCGCACTTTGGCGCGTGCGCGGTGGCTGACCAAAAAGCCTAGCTCCAGGTTCAGCCAATCGCGCGAAGGGCCGCCCTCTTTGACCGTGGTTACTTCCACGGTCTGGCCATTTTTGAGTGGCGTATTTAGTGGTACCAGCACGCCATCCACACGCGCGCCCCGGCAGCGGTGGCCCAGGTTGGTGTGTACGCTGTAGGCAAAGTCTATGGGCGTGGCGCCTTGGGCCAGCTCCACAATCGCCGCGTCGGGCGTCAAGACGTAAATGCGGTCATCCAGCAGCGCAGCATCCGTCGCACCGGACGCGTTACCAGGCTTTGCACCCGCGCCCGACAACTCGCGCTCCCAGGCCAGCAACTGGCGCAGCACGGCAATCTTCGCTTCGTAAGAACCGGTGGCTGACACACCGCCATAGCCCTTGGCTCCCGCTTCTTTATACACCCAGTGCGCGGCCACTCCATGCTCGGAATGTTGGTGCATGGCGGTGGTGCGGATTTGCACTTCTATGGCCTGCCCCTCTCCATCGCGCACCACGGTGTGCAGCGACTGGTAGCCATTGGCTTTGGGGCGGGCGATGTAGTCGTCAAACGCTTGGGTGACGGGCGTGAAGCGGCTGTGCACCCAGCTGAGCGCCGCATAGCAATCGGGCACCGAGGGCACTATGACGCGCAGCGCGCGGATGTCGTACACCTGTTCAAAGCCCAGGGACTTGCCACGCATTTTTTTGACAATGCTGTAGATGTGTTTAGGTCGGCCTTGCACTTGCGCGTGCAGCCCTTGGGCTTGCAACTCATCAGCCAGGGTTTGGCGTACCTGCTCCACCGCCGCTTCACGCGCGCTGCGTTTTTGGTCCAGCAAGCCTGCCACTTCACGGTAAGTGTCGGGCTCCAGAAAGCGAAAGGCCAGGTCTTCGATTTCCCACTTGATGTCCCCAATGCCCAACCGGTTAGCCAGGGGGGCAAACACTTGCAGGGATTCGGCAGCCAGACCCGGCGGCACGGGCAATTTGCTGGCCGCGAAATGGCGCAGGGTTTGCAAGCGCGAAGCCAGACGCAGCATGACAACGCGCAAATCGCGCGAGAAGGCCAGCAGCATTTTGCGCACGCTTTCGGTTTGCGCGGCTGCGGTCTGGGCCATAGGCGCGGCGGGACCGGCCCGGCTGGCAGCGTTTTGGGCGATGCGCGCCATGCGCTGCAAGCGCACCAGCTTCGTAGTCTCCTGCGCCAGATCGGCGAAATTGTCGCCAAAGGCCTTGCTAATGACTTCGTGCGGTTTGTTCAGGTGCTCACTGGCATAGACCAAATAGCTGGCCGCTTGCATGGCTTCTGAACCGCCAATGCCCCGCAATATCGCAGCGACTGCGTCCGCATGGTCGAGCATGTTTTCCGCAGTGTCCAGGTGTGCGCTGGCGAGCAAGGGCTCGGCAAACGCACGGGCCCGCGCTAGCGCGTCCGCCTGTACCGGCAAGGCGTCTATAGTGGCGTTCATGGCAACACCTTGTGGCTTAGCCTCAAGCGGCCAATAGGAACTGGGCGACGGAGTCCACCTGGTCCGGCGCAATCAAGGTCGGTGCATGGCCCACGCCGGCAAACTCCACTAACTGCGCTTGAGGGCCGCGTTGCGTCATTTGCTGCGCGGTCGCTGCCGACAACAGATCAGACTGCTCCCCGCGCAGTAACAAGGTACGCGCGCTGATGGCATCGTAGGCCTGCCACAAAAGTGCTTCGCCGTCTTTGGCTTGCTGCTCGGTAGTACTGCCAAAGGGCAGCGCAATAGCCGGGTCGTAATGCAACACAAAAGCCGTACCGCCCTGTGGGTTGGGGACAGGCTTGAGCATCGGCTGGGAAAGCGCCAACCATTGCTCCGGGGTGTGCGGGCCAAAGCTGCTGCTGATCGCCCACATCGCATCGGCCGCCTCTGGTACCGTAGCGAACTGCCCGCTTTTGCCCAGGTACTGGCCTATGCGCTGCAGCGCCTGCCATTGAATCACCGGGCCCACATCATTGAGCACCAAACGGCGCACCGACGCGCCTACCGAAGGCGCATAAGCGCAAAGCAACATACCGATCAAGCCGCCCATGCTGGTGCCCACCCAGTCCAGCGTGGCGGGCTTGAGTTGGGCCAGCAGTTGCAACATGTCGGCCACATAGGTAGGTAATTGGTAGCCCTGCGGATCGGCCAGAAAATCGCTTTTGCCACGGCCCACCACATCGGGGCAGACCACGCGCAGCGGCGATTGGGAGCGCTCTACCAAGGCCTGGGCCAACACGTCAAAGTCCCGCCCCTGGCGCGACAGACCATGTGCGCAGACGATGCTGTGGCTGGCTTGCGGATCGCCCCACTGCCAATAAGCCATGCGGTGGGGCACCGGGGCGGTGCAATCGAGGTAGAGTAGTTCAGGTTGCATAAGTCAAAAGGCGCAAGGCTTGGTGGGTGGCCGTAAGGGGCGCGTAGCGCAGGCCCTCGATAATGGCTACATCCTAATCGTACCCAGCCATTGAATTGGAGAAATGCTTATGCTCAAAGGCAAAACCGCCCTCGTCACCGGATCCACCAGCGGCATCGGCCTAGGCCTGGCCAAGGCCTTGGCCGCCCAGGGCGCGAATATCGTGATGAATGGCTTTGGCGAAGTGGACGCCGCCGTGGCTCAGGTGAAGGCCCTAGGCGTGCAAGTGAGCTACCACGGCGCGGATATGTCCAAGCCCGATGAGATAGAGGCCATGGTGCGCCACGCCGAGGCCACGTTTGGCAGCGTCGATGTTTTGGTGAACAACGCGGGGATCCAGCATGTGGACCGCGTAGAAAATTTCCCCCCCGAGCGCTGGGACGCGGTGATCGCCATCAACCTGAGCAGCGCGTTTCACGCCAGCCGCTTTGCCCTGCCGGGCATGCAGGCGCGTAACTGGGGCCGCATCCTCAATATCGCCTCGGTGCACGGGCTGGTCGCCTCGGCCGAAAAATCTGCCTATGTAGCCGCTAAGCACGGTCTGGTCGGTTTGAGTAAAGTGACGGCGCTGGAAAACGCTACCAGTGGCGTCACCTGCAATGCAATTTGCCCCGGTTGGGTGCTGACGCCCTTGGTGCAAAAACAAGTGGATGCCAAAGCCGCTGCGTTAGGCATCAGTAATGAAGAAGCCAAGCGCCAGTTACTGGCCGAAAAAGAGCCTTCATTGCAATTCACTACCCCTGAAGAACTGGGCGCATTGGCCGTGTTTTTATGTTCTAGCGCCGCGGACAATGTGCGCGGCGTAGCCTGGAATATGGACGGCGGCTGGGCGGCGCAATAGGCTTTTCTTTCGCCTAGCTATTGGAGCGTGACCATGGCCAAGGGTATCTGAGAGGTCAGCCAGAATGTGTCGTTTTTGATCGTGACCTCTATCGGATACAGGGCCGAAGGCAGTTGCAACTGCGCTTGATGGATGGGCCCAGGCGACTGCAAGCGCGCTAGCACCCGTACCGGGTCCAGGTGCGGTCGTGACGGCTCTGCCATCTGGAGCATTAGTTCCTGCGCCTTGAGGCTTTGCGCAATCGCATCGGGGTCCGGCCATTGCCAAGATTGCAAGCGGATGGGACGGCCCCCGGGCAAAGCCAACACCCCGCCCGCTGCCAACTTGGCTTTGGCTTTTTGCAGGGTCGCTTCCCAAGGAACAGGCAGCATGTGCGCGTGGTTTTGCAAAAATGCGGGGAAGGGCGTGCTGGGAGATAGCAACTGGTGCAGCACTTGCGGCACATTCAGACTGAATTGAAACACGAGATTCTTGCCGTCCTCTGGGACTATGGCTAGTGTGTTGGGATGTGCGACGCTTTGCGCCGATGCCCATGCGCCACAGGCCGCAAGGCCTACGCCCGCCCCAGCAGCTTGCAGCATGCGCCGCCGCAGCAAAGGCGCATCGAAGCTATTAGGGCGCAACCGTCCCACCTAGGTATTTGTTGTTATTGAAACTAGAGTTTTGCCTGAAAAAGGGAATCAACGTGGTTTTGCCAATGTAAGCACCTTTCATCAGCACATGCAGCGTAGATTTGTCTCTGCTATCCGCGCTGGCGTCGGGCTGGTAGTCCGGCACGGTGTGCGCGTGGTAGTGGTAGCCGATGCCGTCATGATCGTGGGCTCCGAAGCCATCTAATGCGCTACCCTTTCCCAACATGGCAGTGTCCGTGCTGCGGTAAATGCCGAACAGCCCGATACCGTCATAGCCAAAGCCGATCAGCGGCGGATGTGTCTTGTTGAAGTAATCACTATCGTTATACAAAGCCAATGCGTAGCCCGATTGGTAGCCGTCCGCATGGCAATGGGGCCCACCGCCGCCGCGTCCAATATGGCAACCGCTGGCGGACAACTCGCCTAGCAGATGCGAGGGCATCAGCATGTTGTTGAACACCGGGAACATGACCGAGCCGTCGATCAGCAAGCCGTTGTCCGCGGTATCTGCATAGCTGTATACGTCCTTGGAAACATTGCGCCCGTTCACCGTTCCGTTCACGTCGCTCCAGAGACTGCGCGTCAGCGTGTTGTCCGCCACCACACTGACTTGGCCATAGTTTTTCATGGGTATCGCTGTGACATAAGCCTCTAGATTGGAAAAGCGCGTCACTGCTTGGCTTGCGTAGCTGGACGTAAGTCCATCGCCTGGCGGCCTGGGAATATCCTTCAAGCCATTGGGAGAAGATTGATTGCCGTAGCTGACCACGATCATGAAGGGATGGTATTTACCGGCTGTATCTTTTTCGTTGGTGAAATACACATAAGGCACCATGTTTTGCCCCGGTGTTCCGTCGGCAATTGCGTCGCTGACCAATTTGGTACGCAACGCACCATCTCTAAATGCAGCGTACAAGGCAGTCGAATAACGCAGGCTTTCACCGCTGCCCTCCACCGCAGTTTTGATACTTGCCAACATGGCATCAGCATTGGCCTTGGTCGTCACATTAGTCCCTGGCGCGCTGACTTGGTTTAGGTAAGTCGTATTCACGCTGCTGGTGATACTGTTCAACAAGGTTGCAGCACGGTCGTTGATCTTCAACGGCGCGTCCGGATTAGAGACAAAGTCAACGGCCTTCGGATTCATGAAGCTTGGAATGCCCAGTTCCAGCGGTGAAGTGAAGAAGTACAAAGGCGAGGCATTAGGCGCATCGGCTACCAAGTTTAAGGCGCTACCACTTAGCTTGACGTAATAGCCAGTCGCCGCAAAATTAGTGTCCAAGGTGTAGCTGGCCGTGCCGGTGGTGCTGGTGAGGGCCAGGCCATACAGGTACCGATTTTTAGCCTGCAATTTTTTCGTACTGCTGTCGTAACTGAAAGTTACATAGCCATACCGGGTGGATACATTGCCGAAGTTGTTGCGAAACCTCAGCTGATAGGACTCATTGGAACGGGCATCGATGGAATTGTTAGGGTGCAGATGGGAATCCATACGGTAAAACCCGTCGCTCTGGGCCACCAGTTGCACCAACTTGGCCAGGAAATTTTGGTAAGTGGCGTTGCTTGCACTGATTTTTTCTGTACTGGCGCTGTAACCTGCTGTCGCACTGAAAGGCTCAGCGATAGTCAGGAAATTTACGTCACTCCCGCCGGTGGGGGTATCCCCAATCAAGTAACGCCCTCGGTTGCCCAGAGTACCTGCAGCCGTAAGCGTTCCCGGCGAGTAACTGGCCTGAACCGCGTTCACAAAAGGCGCGGGGGTGGAATAGCTCACACTGTTACCCAATGCCGGTGCAGAAGGTATGACGGTCGCAAGCGCCGAACTGGCACTGTTACCAGCGCTATTGGTAGCAATCACACTACAGCTGTAACTAAGGCCATTGGTCAAACCGGAAACCGTGATGGGGCTGGCGCTTGCCGAGGCACTTAGTGCGGCCGATGTGCCACTGACGCAGGACGCGGTGTAACTGCTGATCGTGGCTCCGCCGTCGGACGAGGGGGCGCTAAAACTCACGGTGGTCGCAGCATTGCCTGCGTTAGTGGACACACCGACAGGTGCGCCCGGCACGCTTACGGTGATGCCACTGCCTGATCCAACGGTGCTGCTCGACCCGCCACCGCAGGCGTTGATGAAAAGCACGACCAATACGAAGATGGTTCTATAAATTTGCCGCCACATCGTAATTCCAACTTTCATAAATCAGTCAAAAAGTGCTTCATGCGAAACACTGAAATCTGTTGCCCATAAGGGCCAGCATGGCGACTTCAATTCCTATTTTTATACTTTATACGGCACACATTGCTGCAGTAAGACACAGCGCCTACGCCCTCTGCAATAACACCACCGCCCGCGCCTCGATCGCCAAGCCCTCGCCCACCGGGCCCATTTTTTCGGCGGTCTTGGCTTTGACATTCACACAGTCCGGCGCGATGCCCAAAATGTCTGCGATGCGTGCGCGCATCGCACCAATGTGCGGCGCGAGTTTGGGTGCTTGCGCAATGATGGTGCTGTCTACGTTGCCAATCGAATAGCCTTTTTCGCGAACGCGGCGCGCGGCCTCGGCTAGCAGCAGGGCTGAGTCTGCGCCTTGGAAGGCAGCATCGGTATCCGGAAAATGCGTGCCGATGTCACCCATACCCGCAGCGCCCAACAGTGCATCGGTGATTGCGTGGAGCAATGCATCTGCATCCGAATGGCCAAGCAAACCTTTGCTGTAAGGCACCTGCACGCCGCCCAGCATGAGTTTGCGGCCCTCGACCAATGTGTGGATGTCCCAGCCTTCGCCGATTCGAATAGTGCGCATGGTGTTTCTTTCTAGTGGCTAAGCGCCCGCATTCGCCCGTACCGCCAACACTGCTTGCGCCAGCGCAAAGTCTTGCGGGTAGGTGACTTTAAAGTTGTGGGCGCTGCCCGCTACCAGCAAGGGGTGATGGCCCATCATTTCCATGGCACTGGCTTCGTCGGTAACGCCGGCAAAGCCATTGGCGGCGGTGGCGGCCAAGGCGGCATGTAAATCGCCTAAGCGGAACATTTGGGGCGTTTGGGCCAGCCATTTATCCTCGCGCGGCACGGTCGCCTGCACACGCCGGCCGCTCTCGCTTTTTAAAGTATCCGGCAGCGGCAATGCCAAGAGGCCACCGCACGCATCTGGCAGGCAGGCGTCTATCAGGCGATCGACCAGCGCCGCAGTGATGAGGCAGCGTGCCGCGTCATGCACCAGCACCCAGTCGGCCGCGCGCACGCCGCGCGCCTGCAAAGCCTTCAAACCCTGGAAAACACTTTGCGCCCGGGTGCTTCCACCGCAGAGCACGCGCTCAAAGCGTGCGGGCCAGGCCGTGCCTTGCGGCCAAGCAAAGTCATCGCCCGGGGACAAGACCACCACACCACCTGCTACGCGCCGCACCGTAGCCAATGCGCCCAAGGTGTGCAGCACCATAGGCTGACCGGCCACCTGCTGGTACTGCTTGGGCTGCGCGGTGCCAGCCCGGCTGCCTGCACCGGCGCAGGGCACCAGCACAAAGCAACGCGCTGGGCTAGCAGGGTCCGAGGGGGTGAAATCGCACAGGTGCGGGGTGGGAGTGGCGGTCATGGTATGCGGGCCATTCTAAAATCAGGCTTGTTCGATGTTTTCACCCCCGTACACCCCCCACCAGGGCGCACGGGGGTTTTCGTATTTTTGCCACCCCATGCACCTGCCCTCGCTAGCCACCGGAAAACGATTCACCCTGCCGCGCCCGCCCGGTTCTGCCGACGCGCTATTGCTGGCACAACTGGCCGAGCGCGAGAAAGCAGCCGGTCGCATCACTGCCATCGTTACTTCTGATGCCACCGATGCGCAGCGCCTCTTGGAAGAAATCAACTTCTTTACCCCCGATCTGCGCTGCGCCCTGTTCCCGGACTGGGAAACCCTGCCTTACGACAGCTTTTCGCCCCACCAGGACTTGATCAGCGAGCGCCTGGCCACGCTATGGCGCATCAGCCAACGCGACAAAGCCCAGGGCGCTGACGTGGTGCTGGTGCCCGCCACCACCGCCCTTTACCGCCTGGCGCCGCCGCGCTTTTTGGCGGCCTATACCTTTGAATTCAAAGCCAAGCAAAAGCTGGACGAAGCCAAGCTCAAGGCGCAACTGACCCTGGCCGGTTACAGCCATGTCACGCAAGTGGTCAGCCCCGGTGAATACGCGGTGCGCGGCGGTTTAATCGACTTGTTTCCCATGGGCTCGCAAGTGCCTTTTCGGGTGGATTTGTTTGACAACGAGATCGACAGCATCCGCACTTTTGACCCCGACAGCCAGCGCAGCCTGTATCCGGTCCCCGAGGTGCGCTTGCTGCCCGGGCGCGAGTTCCCGATGGACGAACCGGCGCGCGCCAAATTTCGCAGCCGCTGGCGCGAACTGCTAGAGGGCGACCCCACCAAAAGCCGCATCTACAAAGACATGGGCGCCGGAGTGGCTACGGCCGGCATCGAGTACTACCTGCCGCTGTTTTTTGAGGACACGGCCACGGTGTTTGACTACCTCGGCGAAGCGGCCACGGTGGTGCTGCACGGCGACCTAGAGGCGTCGTTTGCGCGCTTTTGGCAAGACACCAAAGACCGCTACCGCATTGTGCAAACCGACCCGGAACGCCCCGCCCTGCCGCCCGAGGCTTTGTTTTTGACAAGCGAGCAGTTTTACGCGCAGTCCAATCGCTATGCGCAACTCGCTCTGCGCCCAGCCGCTGCAGATGCGCAAGAGGCTACCGCCTTTGCCGAATTAGCGCCTATGCCCATGGTGGCGGCGCAACGCGGCGCGGACGACCCGCTGCTGGCGCTAAAAGCACACCTGGTGCAGGCCGCAGGTCAAGGCCAGCGCGTGCTGGTGCTGGCCGAAAGCACGGGCAGGCAAAGCAGTTTGCTGGACTTTTTGCACGCCAGCCATTTAAACCCGCCAGCTTTTGACTCGCTGGAAGAATTTCTTGCAAGCGACGAAGCCCTGGGCATTGCCACCTCGCAACTGAACACCGGTTTTCGCTGGCTGGAGCGCGGCATAGATTTAGTCACTGAGACTGAACTCTTTGCCACCGGCCCGAGCACACGCCGACGCAAAAAGCAAGAACAGGTCAGCGATGTGGAAGCGTTGATCAAAGACCTGAGCGAGCTCAAAGTAGGCGACCCGGTGGTACATGCTTCGCACGGCATAGGGCGCTATCTGGGTTT
>Ga0136641_1001152_pt1 | contig 11096 bp, 10 predicted proteins | sample EliLak1302023Y_FD_115312 | JGI IMG/M metagenome (GOLD analysis project Ga0136641, IMG submission 115312) | Freshwater microbial communities from Elizabeth Lake, Yosemite National Park, California, USA - 13020-23Y | ecosystem: Environmental > Aquatic > Freshwater > Lake ... | reverse complement strand
GGGCTTTTGAACCTGGCCTTTATCCTGCTGCTGGTGGGGTATGGCACCAAATCCGGCCTGGTGCCGCTGCACCATTGGCTGCCCGATGCCCATGCCGAGGGGCCGGTGCCGATCACCGCCATGCTCTCGGGCCTATTGCTGACCACCGCCATGCATGCCGTGCTGCGCGCCAAGAGCGTGGTGGGCGCCCATCCAGGCACCATTGCGCCCGGCACCTTCCTGCTGGTGCTGGGGGTGGCGACGCTGCTGGTGGCGGCCTTTGGACTGTGGCGGCGGCGCGATGCGCGGCGGCTCTTTGCCTGGTCCTCCATCAAGCATATGGGCGTGGCAGCCATTGCCTTTGGCCTGGGTGGGCCGGCGGCCAATCTGGCCGGGTTGCTGCATCTGATCGGCCATGCCTTGGTGAAGAGTGCGCTGTTCATCGGCCTGGGGGCTGCGGTGCAACTCAAGGGTTCGCAGCGTGTGGCGGATATTGGCGGGCTCATCGCCTCGCATCCCGGGCTGGGTTGGGGGCTGGGGCTGGCCGTGCTGGGGGCGGCGGGGCTGCCGCCCTTCATGCTCTTCGCCTCGGAGTTTCTGTTGCTGACCAGCGCGGGGCGGCAGGCGCCATGGTTGCTGCTGCCGCTGCTGTTGGGGCTGCTGGTGGGGGCGGCGGCGCTGGTGCGCGCGGCGCAAAGGCTGTGCCTGGGGCCGGCCACGGCGGATCTGCCCGATGCGCCAGCGCCGGGGCTGTTGGTGCAAATTCCGCTCTGGAGCCTGCTGTTGCTGGCGTTTTGCGGCATGCTCGCCATGCCGGCGCCGATCGCCGCGATGTTGCGCGCGGCTGCGGAGGTGCCGGGATGATCAGGAAAAACCTCTCCGCCACCGAATGGCAGGCGCTGGCCCTGAACAGCCCGCCACTGCTGGCGATGTGGGCCGATCCCACCACCGTCTATGCCGCCTTCATGGATGGCGCCGCGCCCGAATTGGTCAGTTGCCCGGCACCTGATGGCCGCTTCGCTTCGCTCTCCGCCCAGCATCCGGCGGCGGCGTGGTTTGAACGCGCCATTTATGACCTTTGGGGCTTGGAGGCGGTGGGCAGCATCGATGGCCGGCCCTGGCTGGATCATGGCCGCTGGCCGGTGCTGAACCCCATGTCGGGCCGCCCGGTGCGGCATGGCACCGCGCCGCCACAGCCTGAATTCCTCGATGCCGTGGGCGCGGGGGTGCACCAGATTGCCGTGGGCCCCGTGCATGCCGGCATTATCGAGCCCGGACATTTTCGCTTCCATGTGGTGGGCGAGACGCTGGTGCGGCTGGAGGCCCGGCTCGGATACACCCATAAGGGCACGCTCGGGCTCATGCTGGGCAAATCGCCGCGGGCCGCGGCACGGTTTCCGGCGCGGCTTTCGGGCGATTCCACGGCGGCGCATTCCCTGGCCTTCGCGCTGGCCGCTGAGCAGGCGGCGGGCATCACCGCGCCGCCGCGCGCCGTGGCGCTGCGCGCCGCCATGGCCGAGATCGAGCGTATCGCCAACCACCTCAATGATTGGGGTTTCATCTGCAATGACGCGGCCTTCCCGGCCGTGCATGCCCGCACCGGGGTGCTGCGCGAGGCCTTGCTGCGCGCCTGCCATGTCGCCTTCGGCCATAGGCTGATGATGGACCGCGTGCTGCCCGGCGGCGTGGCCACCGATATTGCCGCCGGTGGCCTGGGGCTTATTGCCGATGCGCTGGCCATGATCGAGGCTGAATTGCCGGCGCTGGAGCGCATCACCGCCAGCCATGCCAGCCTGCAGGACCGGCTGGTGAGCACCGGCATCATCGCGCCCGAGCTCGCGGTCTTGCTCAATGCCGGTGGCGTGGTTGGCCGTGCATCCGGCCGGGCGGTGGATGCCCGCGCCGTGCCGGGATACCCGCCATATGATGAGTTGGAGGTGGTGCCCGTCACCCGTGTTGAGGGCGATGTTGCGGCCCGCCTGGCCGTGCGGCAGGGCGAAATTCGTGAGAGCCTGCGCATGCTGCGCATCATCGCCGCCGGCATGCCGGAGGGTGAGATCATGACCCCGCTGCCAGCCCGGGCCGGTGAAGGTTTTGCATTGGCCGAAGGGTTCCGCGGTGAGTGCTTTTGCTGGCTGCGGCTTGATGATGGCGGGCTGATCCAGGGCGCCTTCCTGCGCGATCCTTCCTGGCTGCATTGGCCGCTGCTCGAGGCGGCGGTGCAGGGCAATATCGTGGCTGATTTTCCACTGATCAATAAAAGCATCAATGGCTCGTATTCGGGGGTGGATCTGTAGATGCTTTGGCCCAGGCTCGCCAAGAACCTCATCTCGCGGCCGCTGACCGAACCGGCGCCCGCCACGCGGCCTGATGAGGTGGCTGAGCTTTCTGCCATGCTGGAAGTCAGCGCCCGCCGCAGGCTCGGCCGCTCGCTCGCGCTGCGGGCCGTTGATGCCGGCAGTTGCAATGGCTGTGAGTTGGAGCTCAACGCCACCCAGAATGTGGTGCATGATCTGGAGCGCTTTGGGTTGCGTTTTGTCGCCTCGCCCCGCCATGCCGATGTGCTGCTGGTGACCGGCCCCGTCACCCGCAACATGACCGAGGCGCTGCTGCGCACCCGGGCCGCCATGCCCGAGCCTTGCTTTATCGTGGCGGTGGGCGATTGCGCGATTGATGGCGGCGTTTTCAAGGGCAGTTATGCGGTGGAGGGTGGCCTCGGCGAGGCGGTGATGCGGCCCGATATCCGCATCCCCGGCTGCCCGCCCACGCCGACGCAGATCATCCAGGGCCTGCTCACCCTATTGGCCGCGCAGGAGTAGTGCGAAGGAGGGGGTTGCCTCCTCCGGCGGCACCGCGCCCAGCACGGTGATGGCGTCGTTGAAGAAGGCGCAGAAGGCATCGGCGTGCCAATGCTCGGCCCTGCGGGTTTGCACCAGTCCCCAGGGGTTGTCGGCGGGGCGCAGGGAGCCGGCATTATAGGCGATGGCGACCAGCGGTGGGTCGAAGCCGGTGGGAAGCCGGCTGGCCAGGGCTTGGCGACGGATATAGGCGGCGCCGGCGGCCAGTGCAGTTTCGGGCTGTAGCAGCCGGGCGCGGTCGAGCTTTGGGTCGGCCAGGGCCTCGCGCGCGGTCGAGATCAGGGTTTGCATCAGCCCGGGGGAGACGCGGTCGGGGGTTGTCTCGTCATCCAGGTATCCGGGTTCTTCGCGCAGGGCATCGGCGCGGCCGCCGCTTTCGGTGCAGGTGCAGGCCAGGAGCAACTCCACCGGCACGCGCTGCGCCTGGGCGGCGCGCTGCATGGCGGCGCCATGGGTGGCCCAGGCGCGTGCCACCATGGGCGTGCCGGCCGCCGGGCGCTGGCCATCGATCAACAGGCCAGCGGCGGTGAGCTGCCAGCGGCGCGGGGCATTGCCGAGCGGGGCGCCATGCGGCTCGGTCAGCCGGGCGATGAAGGGTTGCAGCATGGCGCGCCAATCGGCGGGCGTGGTGCTGGGGGGCGCGGCCTGCATCAGCCGGCGCCAGCTTACCGGGCCCAGAATGCCATCGGCCAGCAGGCCCTGGACCTGTTGGAAGCGTCGCACCGCATCGCGCGTGGCGGGGCCGAATATGCCATCGGTGGCCAGGCTGCCCATGCCGGCGCGGCGCAGCGCCTGTTGTGCCTGCCGGACATCGGCGCCGGCAATAAGCGGCAGGCGAAAGGACAGGCTGCGGTCGAGCGGGATCATGGTGTGGTTCCTGGCGGTTGGTTGAGCAGCGCCTGGGCGCGGGCCTGTAGCAGTGGCGAGAGGCTGGCCTGGGCGGCGCGCATGGCCTCGCGCGCTAAAACGGCGGAATGGGTGTTATCGGACAAATTCGCCGAGCAGATCAGCGCCTGTGCCTGGCCCGCCGCCAGCGCGGGGTGGGGATTGGTTCGGCGTGCCGCGGCGTAGGCTTGCGCGGCGCAATCCAGCATCGGCCGGGCGGCGCTGCCGGGGCAGGCGGCGCCTGGCGCGCGGGCCGCCATGGCGGCGGCCATGCAGGCCTCGGCCCGGCTGGCATGCAGTTGCGGGCAGGCTGGGTTGGCATCGGGGCAGGGGGTGATGACGGGCTGGCCGGCTGCCAGGGCTGGGGTGTCGCGCCAGCGGGCGAGCTGGCCGAGTGGTTGGTCCAGCACCATGGCCAGGGGCGCGCAGCCGGCCAGCGACATGAGCAGGAATGCCGGCCTCATGGCGTCACCTCGCGCAGGAGCTGCATCGGGTCTTGCCGGGCCTCGCGCAGGCGGCCGAGCAGCAGGGTCAGGGCTTGCAGCGCGGCATGCTGCTGCGGTGAGCCCTGGGTTGGGGTTAGCAAGGCGCGGGCGGTTTCGGCATTGGGCGGCTCCGCACGGAGGGCTGGTGCTGCGCTGGAGAGGGCCGAGGTGACGCTGCGGATGGTCTCGGCCGAGACATCGCCGGCCGCCTCGCCGGCCAGCAGGGCGCTGCGGTATTCGGCCAGGCCTGCCGCCACCTGGGCGGGGTTTTGAAAATGTCCGGCGCCCCAGCGCGCCCAGATCCGTGCCGCGCCATCATCGCGCAGCGCCATGTCCAGCAGGTCGGCCGCGAAGCCCGGGGTGTCGCGCAGCGATGCCAGGGCCTGGGCGAAGATCGGGGTGAGACGTGCCAGCGCCTCCTGCGGGGTGATGGCGCCGGGGTCGAAGAGGCTGGGGTCATGCGGCGCATCGAGCAGTTGCGCCTGCCAGCGCCGCCAGGCCCCGGCCGAGAGCGACCAGCCCAAGCCCAGCAGCAGCGCGACCCCGGCCAATGGCCCGCCCGCTGCCGCGGCGGGCAGGAGCGGCGCGGCGAGGCGCAGCAGGGTGGCGAAGGGGCCGCTGGCGCCGGTCAGCGCGGCCGTGGCTTCGGCGATGCGGTTGAGGTCGGGCGGCGTGGCGCGGGCGGCGTCCAGCGCGTCGCGGGCGCGGCGGAGCATGGCGGGGGCCTCGGCTGGCAGCAGGCCCGGGGGCATGGCGGGGCCGAAATTCTCCACCAATTCGGTGGCCAGGCCGAGGTGGCGCTCCAGCCTCGCCATGGCATCGGCTTCCCGCGCCGGGCGGGTGGCGGCTTCGGTGGCGGCTTCGATGGCCGTGGCGGTGTTTTGGCGCAGCGTTTCGTGGGCGCGCTGTTCTTGACCCAGGGCCTCGGCCACGCGGCGATTGGCCTGGGCATCGGGCGTGGTGGCGCGGGCACCGAAATAATAGCCGAAGACGCCTGCGATGATGCCATTCACGTAACCAGCCACCGCATCGGACAAATTCAGTGCTGCGGCGAAGAGCAGCAGCGGCAGCCCCACCACACCCACGATGAGGGCGAGGATGGCGCGCACCGTGCCCTCGGGCAGGCCCATGGGCAGGTCACGCAAGGCGGCGATGTGTTCGGGCGTGGTGCCGGGCTGGCCCAAGAGGGCGAAGCTGCGCGCCGCGAGCCACCAGAGAAAGCCGGCAAAGGCCAGGCCGACGAGGAAGATAAGCCCGGCGATAATCAGCACGGGTGGTAACCCTGCCAGCGCCTGGGGCGCCAGGGCTGCGCCTGCAGTGCCAAAAATCGCCGCTATCAGGCCAAATGTGAGGGGGTGGAGGGCTGTGGGGGGCATGGGCCGTCTCCTGCTAGGGAGTCCTGTACATAATCCTATTATAGGAACAAATCAAGAATTAATTGCTCGGTTTGGCGTGTTCGCCCGCGCGTGCTACCCCGCGCGGGCTTCAAAGGAACCACACCATGTCCGATACCACGCCCCCGCCGGGCGCCGGCCCGCTCTTGCTGAACATGCAGTACACCAAGGATCTCAGCTTTGAGGTTCCTGGCGCACCCGGCATTTTCGCCACGCTGCGCGAGCCGCCGGCCATTGACCTTCAACTCGACGTGCAGGCCCGCCCGATCCAGGAAGGCGAGAATGTCTTCGAGGTGACGCTGGATATCCGCGCCGATGCCAAGGTGCAGGATCAGGTGTGCTTCATTGCAGAGCTGACCTATTGCGGGATTTTCACCGTCAATGTTGAAGAGGTGGATCTTGAGCCGGTGCTGCTGGTGGAATGCCCGCGCCTGCTCTTCCCCTTCGCCCGCAATATCCTGGCCGAGGTGACGCGCGATGGCGGCTTCCCGCCGGTCTTCCTGAACCCAATTGACTTCGTGGCATTGTGGCAGAGCCGCCGCGGCCAGGCGATGGAAAACCCGGTGGGCAACGCCTGAGGCATCGATGATCCGCCTCGACAGCATCACCCGGCAGAATGGCCACCAACTGCTTTTCATCGAGGCCTCGGCGGCCTTGCAGAAGGGCGAGAAGGTGGGCCTGGTTGGCCCCAATGGCGCGGGCAAGACCACGCTGTTCCGCATGATCACCGGGCAGGAGCCGCCCGATGAGGGTCAGGTGCTGGTCGAGCGCGGCGTCACCATCGGCTTTTTCAGCCAGGATGTGGGCGAGATGTCCGGCCGCAGCGCGGTGGCCGAGGTGATGGATGGTGCCGGGGCTGTCAGCGAAGTGGCGGCCGAGTTGCACAGCCTGGAACTCGCCATGGCCGATCCGGACCGCGCCGATGAGATGGATGCGATCATCGAGCGCTTCGGCGAGGTGCAGGCGCGCTTTGACGATCTGGGCGGCTACGCCCTGGAAAGCCGGGCGCGAGAGGTGTTGGCTGGCCTCAGTTTTTCTGAGGCGATGATGGATGGCGATGTCGGCGCGCTTTCGGGCGGCTGGAAGATGCGGGTGGCGCTGGGGCGCATCCTGCTGATGCGGCCGGATGTCATGCTGCTGGATGAGCCTTCCAACCATTTGGATCTGGAGAGCCTGATCTGGCTGGAGAATTTCCTGCAGGCCTATGATGGCACGCTGCTGATGACCTCGCATGATCGCGAGTTCATGAACCGCATCATCAACAAGGTGGTGGAGATCGATGGCGGCGCGCTGACCAGTTTTTCCGGCAATTATGAGTTCTATGAGCAGCAGCGGGCGCTGAACGAGCAGCACCAATTGGCGCAGTTCGAGCGGCAACAGGCCATGCTCTCCAAGGAAATCAAATTCATCGAGCGGTTCAAGGCCCGTGCGTCCCATGCGGCCCAGGTGCAGAGCCGGGTGAAGAAGCTGGATAAAATCGAGCGCGTGGAGCCGCCGCGCCGGCGGCAGAGCGTTGCCTTCGAATTCCAGCCCGCGCCCCGCTCGGGCGAGGATGTGGTGAACCTGCGCGGTGTGCATAAACGCTATGGCGAGCGGGTGATTTATCAGGGCCTGGATGTGCTGATCCGCCGGCGGGAGCGGGCCTGCGTGCTGGGCATGAATGGCGCCGGCAAATCAACCCTGCTGAAACTGGTGACGGGTGCGACCGAGCCGGATGCCGGCAGCGTCTCGCTGGGGGGCAGCGTGAAGCTGGGTTATTTTGCCCAGCACGCGATGGAATTGCTGGATGGCGAATTGACCGTCTTTGAGGCGCTGGAGGCGCAGTTTCCGCGGGCCGGGCAGGGCTCGCTGCGTTCACTGGCCGGTTGTTTCGGCTTTTCTGGCGCCGATGTGGATAAGCGCTGCCGGGTGCTCTCGGGGGGAGAGAAGGCGCGTCTGGTGATGGCCGGGATGCTGTATGATCCGCCGAATTTTCTGGTGCTGGATGAGCCGACGAACCATCTCGATATGGCAACAAAAGAGATGCTGATCACGGCGCTGGCGCAATATGACGGCACGATGCTCTTCGTCTCGCATGACCGGCATTTTCTGGCGGCGCTGTCCAACCGCGTCTTGGAGGTCACCCCGGGTGGCATCCAGGATTATGGCGGCGGCTACAGTGAATATGTCGCCCGCACGGGGCAGGAGGCGCCGGGCCTGCGGGCCTGAGCGCTACTGCGTCACGCCGATCCGCACCAGGGCCAGGGCGAAGGCCATGATGCCGAAGGTGACGCCTGCGCCGCCGGCCAGCAGCGTCCAGGCCGTGGGCAGTTGCGAGACGCGGCCCTTCACATCCAGCAGATCGGTCTCGACGCGGCGGAAGCGCTCTTCAAATCGCTCGAAGCGATTTTCCAGCCGGTCAAGCCTCGCTTCGATGCGCAGAATGGCTTCCAGGGTGCGGGTATCGGCCGCGAGGGCCGGGGGCGTCTGGTCGGGCATGAGGGGGATGTGGCGCGGCGAGCCTGCTGGCGCAAGCCCGCCACATGTTTCCGGCTCAGGCCGCCTGTTTGCCCAGCAGCTTCATTTTTACCAGCGCCTCGGCGATTTGCACCGCGTTCAGCGCCGCGCCTTTGCGCAAATTATCGGCCACGCACCAGAAGGCGAGGCCGTGCTCCACCGTCGTGTCCCGCCGCAGCCGGGAGACATAGACGTCATCCTCATGCACCGCGTCGAGGGGCGTGATGTAGCCGCCATCCTCGCGCTTATCGAAGACCGAGAGGCCGGGCATCTTCTTCCAGGCCGCGCGGGCCTGTGCCTCGGTGATGGCGGTCTCAAACTCGACATGCACCGCCTCGGCATGGCCGATGAAGACGGGCACGCGCACGCAGGTGGCGACGACCTTGATGTCCGGGTCCAGGATTTTTCTGGTCTCGGCCGCCATTTTCCATTCTTCCTTGGTGAAGCCGTCATCCATGAATTTGTCGATATGCGGGATGCAGTTGAAGGCGATGGGCTTGGTGAATTGCTCCACCAATGGCGGGTCGTTCACGAAGCTGCCCTTGGACTGGGAGAACAGCTCATCCATCCCCTCCTTGCCCGCGCCTGAGACCGATTGATAGGTCGCCACCACCACGCGCTTGATGCGGGCGATCTCATGCAGCGGCTTGAGCGCCATCAGCATCTGGATGGTCGAGCAGTTTGGGTTGGCGATGATCCGGCGTTTTTTGAACAAGTGGAGATGCTGCGGGTTCACCTCCGGTACGATCAACGGGATGTCCGGGTCCATGCGGAAATGGCTGGTATTGTCGATCACCACGCAGCCCGCAGCGGCCGCGCGCGGCGCATGCACCGCAGAGATGGCTGCACCGGGCGAAAAGAGCCCAATGTCGAAGCCGGAAAAATCGAAGGTTTCAAGATTTTGGCAAGTCAGAACGGTTTTTTCACCGAAGCTGATATGCTGCCCAACCGACCGGGCCGAGGCTAGTGCGACAATCTTGCTAACCGGAAAATGACGCTCCGACAGCGTCTTCAGTATTTCGCGCCCCACCGCACCAGTGGCGCCGACAACCGCAACCCTAAAGCCCATCATGGATACTCCCTAGACGGGAGTATCCATAGGGCGGGGGTCACAGCCGCGCAATCATCCAGTGATGCGCGGCTTTATCCCAGCTTAGTCAGCAGCGGTCCGCACCACGCGGGAGGCCCGGCGCTGCATCGGCTGGTTGTCTTTCGGGTTCATCCAGAAGAAGAGGTTTGCCACTTCAGGATAATTGTCGAAGGTCAGCGCGTTGATCCGGGCAGTCGCTTCAAGAGCCAGCGCGTCAGCGACACGGCCGCGCTCCCGCGCCAGGCGTGCCCAATAGACATGGGCCGCTTCCGAGACAGGGAAGATGCGAACGGCGGTGCGGAAGGATGCTTCCGCGCCGTCCAGGTCACCCAGGCCCCAGCGGGCAACGCCGATGGTGCTGTGCAGAGCTTCCTGAAGCGGTGTCTCGCGGCCAGGCAGGGCGATTTCCGGGATCATTGAGACTGAGGTCAGCGGGGTCAAAATGTCCAGCGCTTCGCGATAACGATCGAGTTCGATCAGCGCGAAGGCGAGATTGAGCCTGCCGACATTGAAGCTCGTGTTCAGCCGGAAGGTCTCGCGGAAGTAGCCTTCGGCAGCAACGCGGTCATTCTCAAAGAGGGCCACGATACCCAACAGATTCTGCAAGTAGGAATTTTCAGCGAGCGTCTCGGCCCGCGGCGGACGGGCGAGTTCCCGCTGTGCCACCGCCTTCAGCCTGGTGAAGTCGGGGGTGCTGGAGAGCAGCGCCTGTTCAAAATAGAACAGCGCGGAGCGGTAGGGCTCGAACTGTTCCATCGTCAGCACGGCGCCGTTGCGCAGTGCCGCCTCGACCCCGGCATCACTATCCACCTGCACCGAGAAGGAGCCAGCGCGGGCCGAAACGGAATTGATCAGCACGCGGGTACGGTTCGCGGCGGGAATAACGACGGCCGCATTCACCCGCGGATGATCAAGGCCCAAAAGGTCCTGCAAGGCGCCGGTGAAGTTGTCGAGCTTCAGGGCACCAGCGATCACGCCAACGATTGTCGGCTCACGCGCAGAGCGCACCGTGGCCGCCCGAAGGAGTGAACGGGCGCGGCTCATCCGCTCCAATTCGCTCGTGAAGACGCGCTCGGCGACTTCAGCGGTGAAACCGGTTGTGGCAACGGGGGGGGGCACAGTGACCGAGACCGCCACTGAATTTGAGCTGACGGCCGCATCCGCAGATAAAAGCCCGAAAACCATAGCTGCCGCTAAGGCAAGTGATGCTGGATCCACTGGGAAACTCCATTGTGATGTTGGGGAAGCAACTCTGGTCATCGGCTACCATAATAGTTTTCACGTTGCTACTGGGAGTAACTTGATTTTTCGGATAATTAACATCGGATATTATATATATTGAAAAGAAAATAGTCTTAAGAATAAAATTTTACGCAGCAGCGCTGGCAGGGTTGACGCTTCGCTTCACGGCAGTGCGCGACGGTAGAGATGCCAGGTCGCGTGCCCCAGTAGGGGAAGGCTGACCGCTAGCCCGACAAACAATGTGGCCATGCCCAACGCAAGGCCCAGTGCGACCACCAAGCCCCAGGCCAGCATCACCCGGCTATTGTCCTGAAATGCCTGCCAGGAGGTGGCTATGGCAGCACCCAACGCTACCTGGCGGTCCAGCAGCATGGGGAAGGAGAAGGTGCTAATCGCCAACACCAATACTGCGAAGCCGAGGCCTGCCGCATTGCCCAGCAGCAGCAGCGCCCAGCCGCCGCGCGTGCCGAACACCTCGTTCAGCAAGGCGCCTGGGCCGGCATGGGTGACATCACCAAGCGTCAGCAGGAAAATGCCCCTCGCGGTCAGCAGCCACAGGGCAAAAATCGCCGCCAGAAGCACGCCCATGCCCAGGATGGCCGGCAGGGCGGGGGATTGCAGCACCCGGAAGCAGTCGAGCCAGGAGGTGGGCAGCCCCGCCTGGCGC
>Ga0136641_1001151_pt1 | contig 11096 bp, 16 predicted proteins | sample EliLak1302023Y_FD_115312 | JGI IMG/M metagenome (GOLD analysis project Ga0136641, IMG submission 115312) | Freshwater microbial communities from Elizabeth Lake, Yosemite National Park, California, USA - 13020-23Y | ecosystem: Environmental > Aquatic > Freshwater > Lake ... | reverse complement strand
CCTAACGACCCATACAACTTCAAACCCTTTTGATTATCTGCATCCACATACAAGATTGCATGCTTTAACCCTTTATTAACAAGGTAATTGATTGCTTCAACAGATAGTGCTCTAGCAATACCTTTGCCTGCGTGGTCTGGGTGTGTGCCAACAACATAAAGCTCACCGACTGGATCTTGGTTGATTAAGTCCTGGTGGATTTTTGTCCACACAAAGCCTTCAATGACACCGTTTTCAGTGGCTAAGAAGAAACCATCAGCATCAAACCACGGTTCGGCCATACGGTTATCTAAATCTTGCATCGCCCAATTACCTTGGTCTGGGTGATGGGCAAAGGCTAAATTGTTTAGTTCTAGCCATTGTTGTTTATGGATTGCCGGGTTAAAGGTTTCGATTGTGTAATCGTGATCTGCTTGTGGCAGGGAGTCTTTGTTTAAATCACGGTGCAGCTTAAGGATGTGACGCATTTTTATGCATCAACAGTAAAGCGGTATCCAACATTTCGGACCGTGCCAATGATTGATTCAAATTCGGGGCCAAGCTTGGAACGCAAGCGACGAATGTGAACATCTACCGTGCGCGTTCCACCGAAGTAGTCATAGCCCCAGATTTCTTGCAACAATTGTGCACGTGTAAAGACTCGACCTGGGTGTTGTGCAAGATGTTTTAGAAGTTCAAACTCTTTAAAGGTTAAATCTAAAACTTCACCACGAAGGCGTGCGGTGTAAGTAGTTTCATCAATACTTACCTCGCCACTTCTAATTTCTCCGTTATGTGGATTTGATGCGACTAATTCGATTGCATGCTTGCCTAATGCGATGCGAATACGTGTATCAACTTCGGCGGGTCCTGCTGTATCAAGAATGACATCATCAATTCCCCAGTCAGCATTAACAGCGGTTAAGCCACCTTCAGTTGTAATTGCAATAATTGGGCAGCCAACACCAGTTGATTCAAGAAGTTTTGTTAAAGATTTAGCAGCTGGTAAATCGCGGCGCGCATCAATCATTAATACATCAGCATCTGGCGCATCTACAAGAACGCTAGCTTCGGCAGGCAAGATGCGAACTTGGTGCTGCAGCAAACCAAGTGCAGGAAGCACTTCTGCGCTGGCACCAAGAGTGTTCGTAAGTAGAAGAACTCTCGCCATTGGTACAGACTACCCCTGTGAAATCTTTGCTTCCAATCGCGATCGTGCTGGTCCTAGCAACGGCATATGGGCTTTGGTATCAGCGCTCTCGTGGCAAGGTCGTCGTTAAATCTGACAAGGGCTTGATCACACAAGAGATGATCGGGGCTGCTTTGGGCACTCGGGTCACCTTGGTGCAGTTCTCATCAGCCTTTTGTAGCCCATGCCGAGCCACCAGAATGTTACTGGAAGATGTTGCGCAAGATTTGAGCGATGTGGCTTACGTCGAAATCGATGCCGAAGCACATCTTGAATTAGTACGTCAGCTAGATATTCGCAGCACACCAACGACATTGTTTGTAGATCACAATGGCCACGAAGTTGGTCGAGCAGCAGGAGCACCAAAGCGCGATCAGGTTTTAAGCGCAATTTCAGCTATTCGTTAATGCGAATAACTCGCAACTCGCTTATCTTTTATAACCACTTTAAAGTTCTGGTATGACTCAGGTACTGAATTCACAAACAACCATTATCGATGCACGTGGACCGCGCTTTGGCGCTGTGATCACAACTATTGTTTTGGCAACCGCCCTTGCCACAAATAATGTGTGGATCATTGTTGCGCAAGGGATTGTTTTTGCAATTGGTGCAATAAAAGGACCACAGTTCACTCTGTATGCAGTTATCTATAAAACTTTTGTAAAGCGTCGCCTTAAAGGTGAATTCGAGGGCGAAGATGTACGACCACCACAGTTTGCACAAACTGTTGGATTGCTTTTTGCACTAACTGCAATCGGTGGAGTGATCTTTGGCGTGAACGCCATCTTCACAGTCGCTATTGCCTTTGCTTTAGGCGCAGCCTTTCTAAATGCCGCCTTCAACTTCTGCCTAGGCTGCGAGGTTTATCTTCTCCTACTTCGCGCCCGTAGCAAGTAAGGGTAGGCTTAACACATGGCTGGAAAACATGAGCTCCATGAAAAAGGATTGCGCTTAACACCACAGCGCGAACTAGTTCTTTCTGCAGTGCGCTCATTGGGGCATGCAACACCTGAAGCGGTTGCAGAAAAAGTGCGAGAAACACATCCTGGAATCAATCTTTCAACTGTGTATCGAAACCTAGAAACCCTTGAAAACGTTGGTTTGGTGCAGCACACACATTTAGGTCATGGCGGTGCTACCTACCACGCAGCTGAAGAGTTAACTCACCTGCACCTAGTGTGCGATTCATGTGGATCAGTTGGAGATGCTCCAATCGAAGCGGCTGCAAACTTTGTGAATTTGTTAGCCGATGATTACGGCTTTAAAACGGATGTATCGCACTTTGCAATCACCGGCACCTGCGCTGCCTGCGTAAAGCCCTAGGGCGCCTGTTTCTCAATCGCGGTAGATTATGTGCATGAGCGCCGTTCTAGTTGAAGCAGGTCCTGACAAAGGAGCTGTTTGGCATTTTGGCGAACCAGTTAAAGAACAACGCGCACTAGAAGCCGGAACCGCATGGGCTGATTTATCTCATCACAACATTATTGGTGTTAGCGGTATTGATCGTTTGAAGTGGCTCCATGATTTAACAACTCAGTTTGTCAGCGACTTGCAGCCTGGTGTGTGGATGGCAAACATGATTTTGGATGCCAAGGGTCATGTTGAGTTTCAATTTAATGTTGTCGATGACGGTACAACAACTTTTCTTGTTCTAGATCCTGGATATTCAGATCAACTAATCGAGTACTTAACAAAGATGAAGTTCATGCTTCGAGTTGATGTGAAAGATGCAAGTAACGATTTTGCTGTCTTGCGCGCACCGGGTGCACCAACTGAGATCGGTGGACCATTTGCTTTGGTGCCACGAGCAGAAGTTGAAGAGATGAAGAAAACTTTTGGTGGGGTAGCAACTCAGGTCGGCACCTGGGCGCTAGACGCTGAACGTGTTGCCGCACACCGCCCGCGTATTGGTTTTGAAACTGATCACAAATCAATTCCTAATGAAATTGGCGTTTTAAACGGCGCCGTCCATATGAAAAAGGGTTGCTACCGCGGCCAAGAAACAGTGGCCAAGATTTATAACTTGGGTAATCCGCCCCGCAGATTAGTGATGTTGCACCTTGATGGCAGTGACGTTGGTTTTCCAGCTGTTGGCACAAAAATTGAAAATGATGGGATTGTTGTTGGGTTTATCGGCACCGTCGCCCGTCACCACGAATTAGGAACTATTGCATTGGCTATTGTTAAAAGAAATACGCCAATTGAAGCAACGCTAATGGTTGGTGGCGTACCGGCGGCGCAACAGGTAATTGTTTAACCGCTATTCTTAAGCCATGGAGCTGTTCACATCATTAATCCTTGGCCTAGTTGCTATTGCATTTGGTGTGGTGCTCGTAATTTATGCGTTTAAAGGTCGCCAATCACAAGCGCGACGTATTACTAACTGGAGGCAACGTCCCTAATGGTTTTCACAATCCCTGAAGGTTTGCATCCAGATTTGAATCCATTGGCGTGGATGGTTGGCACTTGGCGTGGCAAGGGCCGCGGTGAGTACCCAACGGTTCCAGCCTTTGAATACGCACAAGAGGTTGTTTTTAATCATGATGGACGCAATTTTCTTAACTACTTTTCTCGCTCATGGATTATTGATGCTGAAGGCGAAATTGTTAGACCCGCTGCATCTGAGGTTGGTTTCTGGCGCGTTAAGCCCAACAATGTTTTAGAGGTTGTCATTTCACACAACACTGGAATTACTGAAGGTTGGGTTGGAACATTTGATGGCCCAAAGATTCAGTTAGTAATGGATCAAGGATATTCGGCGCCTTCTGCAAAGATTGTTACAGCAGGTGTGCGTTTATACGGTCTTGTTGCTGGCGAATTGTTTTATGCCTATGACATGGCCGCCGAAGGCCAAGAGCTACAAGCGCACATCTGGTCTTCACTTGAACGTCAGTCAGAATAAATGTCTGGCGAATTAATGCTGGGCGAAGTTTTAGCAGAGGTTACACGCAGCGGAGTTATTGAATCAATTCACGCAGGGCACATGGTTTTACTCAATGCTGATGGAAGTATTCTTTTTCAAAAAGGTGATCCAACTTTAAATATTTACTCACGCTCATCTCTTAAATCAATTCAGGCATCAGCAATGGTGCGTGCTGGTTTAGATATTGAGCCGCGTTTGTTAGCACTGGTGTGCGCAAGCCATGCCGGTACTGCGATGCACCAACAAGGAGCTCAAGCTATTTTGGCAAAAGCAGGACTTGATGAGTACTCATTGCAATGCATTTTAGATCGCCCGCTTGATGAAGAACTACGTCGCACAGCAGAGCCAACGCGACTTGCCATGAACTGCAGCGGAAAGCACGCAGGAATGCTTGCTACCTGCGTTGTTAATGGCTGGCCCATAGATTCATATTTAGATCCAACACATCCTTTACAACTAGCAATCAAGGCTGAAGTAGAACAAATGAGTGGTGAAAAAGTAGCTGGCGTCAGCGTTGATGGCTGCGGTGCTCCGCTGTTTTTGTTTTCTTTGTTGGGTCTGGCTCGTGCAATTCGTAATTTAACAATTAGTACAGATGTGGTGCACCAAGAAGTTGTACAAGCTTGTCGTGATTATCCTGAAATGGTTTCTGGTCCTGGTCGTCTTGCAACACGGATGATGCAGAAGATCCCTGGTTTGTTTATGAAAGATGGCGCAGAGGCTGTCAATGTGACATCACTATCTGATGGCCGCGCACTGGCTATCAAAATCAGCGATGGCAATGCACGTGCAATGCCCGCAATAACAGCAGCCGCCCTTGCGAAATTTGATATTGATGCGCAGGAAGTGCCCGTCAATACATTGGGTGCAGGCTTGCCAGTGGGCGTTATTCGCGCAACCTTCTAGTTGCGCGTACCCTTACATACATGAGCGGGCGCATTGCAGTATTAATGGTGCACACATCACCCCTGGAACAACCGGGTATTGGTGATGCCGGCGGCATGAATATTTATGTTGTGGAATCTGCCCAACGCATGGCTGCTATGGGAGTCTCAGTAGACATTTTTACCCGCCGAACACATGCAAGTGAAACTGAGACCGTTGAGATTTCACCAGGAGTGCGCGTGCGCTACTTTGAATGCGGACACGGCACATTAACAAAAGAACAGCTGCCCGCACATATTTCTGGATTGTCGAAAGAGTTTTTGCGTCTTATGAAGGATGAAAAATACGACGCAATTCATTCTCATTATTGGATTTCTGGCAAAGTTGCGATGCCGGCTGCCAAAGAGCTTGGTATTCCTTTAGTCCACACTATGCACACTATGGCTCGTGTTAAGAATTTGAACTTAGCTGAAGGTGAAACACCAGAGCCAATGATTCGCGTGCAGGGTGAAACACAGGTTGTTGCCGCAGCAAATGCGTTGGTTGCAAATACAGATGCTGAAGCTGCCAGCTTGGTTTCTCTTTATGATGCTTGCCCAGACATCGTCCATGTAGTTAGCCCGGGGGTTGATCTGTACACATTTACACCAGGTATTAGCCGCAGTGCTGCGCGCGAACATGTTGGTCTGCCACAACAAGCATTGGTCGTCTCTTTTGTTGGTCGTATTCAGCCACATAAAGGCCCCGAAGTTTTAATCCGTGCAACTAGTGAACTGGTAAAGCATTCACCACTATTGCGCCATAAATTAATCGTCAACATTATTGGTGGTGCATCTGGTGCTAACACTGAAGAGGTTGATCGCTTAAAAGAGCTAGCAACCTGGCTAGCAATCGATGATGTTGTTCGCTTTTCTCCTCCTGTGCCACGCGCAGATCTAGCGCAGTGGTATCGCGCAGCAGATTTAGTTGTTGTGCCTAGCTATAGCGAGAGCTTTGGTTTAGTTGCACTAGAAGCACAAGCATGCGGAACCCCGGTTATTGCAACAGCAGTTGGTGGGCTTCGCACAGCAGTTGCTGACGGTATTTCAGGTGTATTAGTCGACGGTCATGATCCAAAGGCGTGGTCTTCTGTCATCGTGCGTTTACTACAAGAACCACAGCGCCGCGTACTGCTTTCTACGGGTGCAATCGAGCACGCTTCACACTTTGGTTGGGACGCAACAGCTCGTGGCACGCTAGATATTTACGATCAAGTTATTACCGAATCCCGCAAATCCCTGGAAGCGTAAATGGCTGCGATCGACCCCCGCATCACAATTGAAGAGTTTTTAGATTCACATGATCTGGAATACGAATGTAAAGATGCCAATACATTTTTAGTTTCCTTGCCAGGTGAAAAGAAGTTGCAGACCCATTGCGCACTTATTGTTGGCGATCATTCCTTAAGTATTAACGCCTTTGTGATCCGTAAACCTGATGACAACGCAGCGGCTGTGCACGCATACTGCATGTTAAAAAATGCTGGCATGTACGGGATCGCATTTGCTACCAACGAACTAGGTGATATTTTCTTAGTAGGTCGCTTGCCACTCCTTGCCGTTACAGATCGCGAACTAGATCGATTAGTAGGATCTGTCTTGCAATACAGCGACAGCTCATTTAATCCACTACTAGAACTTGGCTTTGCTAATGCAATCCGCCGCGAATGGGCTTGGCGGGTTTCACGAGGAGAATCTCTGTCCAATTTAGATGCCTTCAAGCATTTAGTTTAATTGTCAGCATTTGGTTTAGACTGCAGCCATGACTAACTTCGAACTTGTCCTACTGCGCCACGGCGAATCTGAATGGAATGCCAAGAACCTTTTCACCGGATGGGTCGATGTTCGACTATCTGACAAAGGTGAAGCAGAGGCTCGGCGCGGTGGTTCAATGTTGGCAGAGCGCGGATTGTTGCCAGATGTATTGCACACATCATTACTACGTCGCGCGATTCATACATCGCAGTTAGCTCTAGATGCTTGTGATCGTCACTGGATTCCGGTGCAGCGATCATGGCGTTTAAATGAACGCCACTATGGCGCGCTGCAAGGCAAGGACAAGGCACAGACTTTGGCCCAATACGGCGAAGAACAGTTCCAGTTGTGGCGTCGCAGCTTTGATGTACCACCACCACCAATTGATGACGCAGATCCATTTAGCCAAGCACATGATGCTCGTTATGCAGGCATTAATGCACCCAAGACCGAATGCTTAAAAGATGTTATTGACCGCATGCTTCCTTACTGGGATGAGGCAATCGTGCCCGATCTAAAGGCAGGTAAGCGTGTTCTTGTAACCGCGCACGGTAATTCATTGCGTGCATTGGTAAAGCATCTTGATGGCATTAGTGATGCAGACATTGCTGGGTTAAATATTCCAACTGGGATCCCTTTGTATTACAAGCTGGATGAAAACTTAAAGCCAGTTGTTAAGGGCGGAGAGTATTTAGATCCAGAGGCAGCAAAGGATGCAATTGCCGCTGTTGCAAATCAAGGAAAGAAGTAATTTTACTTTTTAGAAGTTGGAGTTGGTGAAACCATCGGAACACTAACTGCAGCCGTGACACCCGCATAAGTATCGCGTGTATCACGAACGATTGCATTAAGAGTTATTGAACCAGCTTTTGCGAAGAACAAACCAATTTTTACATTTGAACCAGGTGCTCCACCAAAACCCGCTAAGACAGCCTTTGCATTTGCTCGATCGCCTTCAAAAATAATTGGCGTGTTCTTAGGTAATGCATTGGTCCCTGTGTAAGAAGTCGCTGTGCCGTTGATCGCAACACCTAAAAGCGCATCTTCTGTATCGGCATTATTAACAACAGTCCCGACCAAAACTGCTTTTCCACCACCTACGGCGACTACAAGCAAGTTAACAATCTTGATGTTATTTCCGCCTGTAATAATTGAACCTTCGACGCCATCTGTTACTTGCTTTACTTGGCGAGTAGCAGCGTTTTGTCCTGCTCCACAACCACTTAACGAGACGGCTAATGCTGCAATTACTAACACTGAAAATATGCGACGCATAAGCGCAATTGTCTCACATCAAATAAGCAGTAAATGACGCTACTTTTACCGGGTTTTCTGATCTAAAGATTGCTGGTAGAATTGACCCTCTAGCGAAGGGCATCACATGACATTTAAGGTCGGCGAAACCGTTGTTTATCCTCACCACGGGGCAGCATTAATCGAAGCTATTGAAACTCGTGTGATCAAGGGTGAAGAAAAGACCTACCTAGTGTTAAAAGTTGCGCAAGGCGATCTAACAGTCCGCGTTCCTGCAGACAACGTAGATCTAGTCGGAGTTCGTGATGTTGTTGATTCAGCTGGCCTAGATCGTGTGTTTTCCGTATTGCGCCAGCCATACACAGAAGAGCCAACAAACTGGTCACGTCGTTACAAAGCTAATCTTGAAAAGCTTGCATCAGGTGATGTCATTAAGGTTGCCGAAGTTGTTCGCGATCTTTACCGTCGCGATCTAGATCGTGGACTATCAGCTGGTGAAAAGCGTATGCTCGCCAAGGCGAAGCAGATCCTTGTGTCAGAGCTCGCTCTCGCTGAGCGCACTGATGAAGAAAAGGCTGCAGTAATCCTTGACGAGGTTCTTGCTTCCTAATTCATGACACCTTCTCTGAAGGTTGTTGTGGCGATTACATCGCCAATCGCTTTCGAACTTCTTAACAAAACATCAATCCTACAAACGACCTTTGGTGTGACACGGGCATTTACTGTTGAAACATCTATCAACAGCCACATAGCGGTTGCAGTGACAGAAGGCGACGCCCACCGCGTTGCAGATCTTGGCTGCGAGATTCTGGTGTGTGATCCAAACTCACCCGCATCCCTTGCGGCAGCATTAAAAACAGCTAAGCCCTTTGATCTTGTTTCTATTCATGATTCACAGCGCCCACTTACTCGCACAACCCAGTTTCACCGCACAGTTGAAGGCTTAATTGGAGATGTTGATGCGGTTCGTCCAGCAGCTGCCTTTACTGAAACGCTTAAGGCTGTAACCGGCGATGACATAATCGCGCGCACGATTGATAGAACTTCAATGCTGCGTATTTCAACACCCGAAATGATTCGCTACGGCGCAATTGATTTTGAAGGTACTTCTTCAACCTGGTTTGTTCCATTAAAGAGTGATTCAAAAACTGCAACGGTAGATGCTGACCCCGAAAGCTTGCGGGTTAATTCAGCAGCTGAGATTGCTCTGATGGAGTCATTTGTTCACTGGCAACAAACTATTGCCCAGTAGTACTACTTCTGTTTCTTTAAATTTCTATACTCTCGCAGCATCTTAAATGGCTTACTAAATGTCTGCTTAGGCAGTGTCCAGACTAAAGTCTTTGGTGTGCGCCAGAAACGTTTCCATAATCTAAATGGCTTAGTAGCAATGCGGTGAGGCAGATCCTTTAAGTAGTTATCCCACAGATCATTGCTCTCATGCTCAACACGTGAATTACAGACCGAGCAAGTTGTTGAAACAAGCAGACGACCGGCATAGACCAGCTCGTGCAGTGTTTCTTTATGGCAGTGAGCACAGTTAAGTTCGGCTTCTAATACTTCTTTACTCAATCTTTGTACCCCCTTCTGGCTAGTACATGCTCTGCAATTGCTAGATCTTGCGGATATGTAATTTTCACATTAGAAACATCTGCCGTTATGGACATTGTCTTAACATCAGGAAAATACTTTTCCATACAGGCCGCGGTGTCTGTGCCTGCAAAACCATCTATAGCTGCGCGGTTGTACGCCTCTAGCAATTGTTGTGCAACAAAACCTTGCGGTGTCTGTACGCGCACAACTGTATCGCTGTGGGCCGTATCCATCTCGCGTGCATCAACGGCGATTGTTGGAATTGCACCTCCGTGACGATGTGCAGCCTCTGCGATTTCAACAAACAACGCCGGGGTTGCTAGCGGGCGTGCACCGTCGTGGATTAAAACAACTTCGATTTCACCTGATGCAATGGCAGGGGCAAGGTGTTGCAAGGCGTTGTACTCGCTCTCGTGGCGGGTAACGCCACCGTAAACAATCTCCACATCAACACCGCGGACTTCTCGTTGCAGCGTTGCACGGGCCAGCTCTTCATCATCCGGGTTAATCACCAAGATGGTGCGGCCATTCTTAAAGTTTTTTGAGGCGTTAACAAGGGATCGAGAAATAATGCGGCGACCGCTTAACGGTAACCAGACCTTGTTCGTTGTGTGGCCAAAGCGAGTACCAGAACCAGCGGCCAGCACGACTAATGCTGTTTTGATTCCTGACTTCATAGCGGTAATTGTGTCATGCTTGTCCACATGTTGGGTCGCCGCAAAAAGAAGGATCATGTTGAAAAAGCGGCTGAAATCATTGCTAAACACCATGCAAAGAAGGACCGCAACGCAGGTATTTTTACTGAATTGCAAGAAGAAAAGCGTCGCCAGTTAGGGTTGCACCCAACGCTTAGGCCAGATCCCAAGGTAGTGCGGGATGAGAAAACAAAAGACCCGCTAACGAAACGTCAGCGGGCGCTTTTGGAAGAGCTAGGGTTAAACCCTAAGGAAAAGAATTAAGAAGCGTAGGTAAGTCCTAACACATCTTGTTCTTTGCGTAGCTTAACAATCAATGAATCTGCTTTCAGTTCAACATGATCGTATGTAAGTAGTTCGCCAACACCGATTGGCTTGATGATCTTTGCACCAGCAACTAATCCGATGGGCACCAAGTTGTCGCGCTTTGCATCAAGAGCGTTATCTGCATAACCACGAACTGTGTAGCCACCGATGCCATCGATGGTGTCTCCTGGTGCTAAATCTTTCTTAGTCATGCACACAACTTCAGCGTTTAGATGTGGTGCAAATAAAGATGATTCGCGATCCAAGATTGCGCGATAGACAGTTATTGGCGCTTCGACAGATGCTAAGTGGAATGGGCGATATAAGGCAAAGTAAGGACCAGGGCCCATTGATAGGTAGCTCATCTCGTGTGCAATATATGGATCGTTGTGGCGAACTACGACGAAGACACCTGGTGCAACATCACCGGTGCAGTAATCAACTACACCTGGACGATCTAGCACTCCACCATCTGCTTG
>Ga0136641_1001150_pt1 | contig 11097 bp, 12 predicted proteins | sample EliLak1302023Y_FD_115312 | JGI IMG/M metagenome (GOLD analysis project Ga0136641, IMG submission 115312) | Freshwater microbial communities from Elizabeth Lake, Yosemite National Park, California, USA - 13020-23Y | ecosystem: Environmental > Aquatic > Freshwater > Lake ... | reverse complement strand
TCAAGAAAAAGTAAATCAAACTCTTGACAGGCTCCGGTTAAGATAGTATAATTAATACTATTATTGGAGCCTTTTTTACGACTATGGAAAACTATTACTCAACTTTGGGTGTCAGCGAATCAGCTGGCGCAGATGAAATAAAGAAAGCCTACAGAACCTTGGCAAACAAACATCATCCGGACAAGGGTGGTGATCAGGCCAAGTTCAAAGATATCAGTGTTGCTTATGACAATTTAAGCGATCCGCAAAAACGTGCTGAATACGACCAACGTAGACAATTCGGTGACCAGCCACAGTTCCACTTCAATACTGGTGCTGGCGGATTTGACCCATTTGGAGCAATGTTTGGTCAGGGGCATCCGTTTGGTGATATCTTTGGACAGCATCGTGGTGGTCCTCAAGTGCGTAGAAATAAAGATCTAAATATACAATGTCAAATTACATTGTTGGACGCATATCAAGGCAAACAGGTAGAAGCCAACTATAAATTACCCAGCGGACGCAATCAAAATGCTGTGATCAATATTCCTCCAGGCATCAATCATGGTGAAACAATTCGCTACAACGGCTTGGGTGATGACAGCATTGGTGGCCTTGGGCGTGGCAATTTGAATGTGACTGTGCTGATTATGCCAGATCCCATGTTTGCCCGTAACGGCGATGACTTGTATACCACTGTGCATATCAATCCCATAGAAGCCATGGTAGGCTGTAGAAAAACTATCAAAACTATCACTGGTGAATCCATTGATTTGCAAATACGTGCAGGTGTAGAAAACGGTGTGGAATTTGCCAAGCCTGGTTCCGGTTTTCCAAATGTAAATACTGGCATGAAAGGAAGATTTGTCAGTGTGGTAAACATCAAAGGCATCAGTGTAACTGACCATATCCTAGTGTCCGAACTGCAAAAAATCAACGATGCAATTAATCAAAGATCCTAATCCCATACTTAAACAACGTGCTGAACCTTGGAATTTTGCAAATCACACTGATGCGGCAACTGTAGAAACTGAGATGCTGGCTTTGATGAAAGCCAACAATGGTATTGGTCTTGCTGGCAATCAAGTTGGGTTGTTACACAGAGTGTTTGTAATGCGCACACAAGACGGCCGAGAATTTGGCTGTTTCAATCCCGCTGTTCTATTCGGAGAAGAATCTGTGCTTGGGGAAGAGGGCTGTTTGAGCTTTCCTGATTTGTTCCTGCAAGTTTCTCGTTATAAAAAAATTACCGCCATGTATCTTGACAGCACGGGAGAAAAGCGTATAATAGAACTTGAAGGCATTGATGCAAGATGCTTTCAACATGAATTGGATCATTTAGACGGTGTTTGTTTTACCAATGGAATCAGTCCATTAAAATTAGCACTAGCTAGAAAAAAATTACAGAAGAAAAAGAGGAAATAGAATGGTTGAACCAAGTGATAACCTACAAGCAGTTTTTGAACGAGCTATTGATACAGCCAAAAAACTGCATCACGAATATCTAACAATTGAACACTTGTTGTTTGCCATGTTGACTGATGACAGCTTTACCAGTGCTGTTACTGGTTTTGGTAAAAATATCGAATCTCTTAAACAAAGCCTACAAGATTTCCTACAGAACAAGTGCGGTGAAATCACTGTACCGGATGTGGTGGTCAAGCCCAAGAAAACACAGTCTGTGGAACGGGTACTTAATCGTGCATTTACCCAGGTGCTGTTCAACGGTCGTCAAAAGATTGAACCCACTGATGTGTTCATGGCCATGCTGGGCGAAAAGCGCAGTTGGGCGTTTTACTATGCTGCCAAGGCCGAGATTGACAAAGACAAATTTGCAGACTATTTGAGCAACAGCGCCGATACAGATGACGAAGAAGGGCCAGCCGACCAACAGGGCGAACGTGCTCTTAAAGCGTTTACAACAAATCTTAATGACGAAGTTACTAAGAAGAAAGTGGATCCAGTTATCGGTCGCGTGGATGAATTAGAAAACATTGCCTTGGCAATGGGTCGTCGCAACAAGAACAACGTTATATTAGTAGGCGATCCTGGTGTTGGTAAAACAGCCATTGCAGAAGGTCTTGCCTACAACATTGTGAACGGTGCTGTGCCAGAATTTCTAAAAGATTACAAAGTTTACAGTTTGGATATTTCAGCCATGCTGGCTGGAAGCAAATATCGCGGTGACTTTGAAGAACGGTTTAAAAATGTTATAAAAGCATTGCAGAAAAAAGGCAAGACTGTGCTGTTCATAGATGAAGCACACATGATCAGTGGTGCCGGTTCAGCCAACAACAGTGCAAATGATCTTGCCAACATGATGAAGCCTGCACTAAGCAAAGGTAATATCAAAGTAGTTGCATCAACTACGTGGGAAGAATATCGCAAGCACTTTGAAAAGGATCGTGCCTTGATGCGCCGTTTCCAACGCATCACTGTGGACGAGCCCACGCAGGAAGTTACCAAGCAGATTCTAAAAGGTATCAAGAAATACTACGAAGGATTCCACAAGGTCAAGATCCGTGAAGATGCTATCATGGCAGCCATCAAGCTGAGTGTCAAGTATCAAACTGACAAGAAACTCCCAGACAAGGCCATTGACTTGATTGATGTGGCATGTAGTCGCTTCAATCTCAAGATCACTGAAGATCGAGTGATCGGTGAGCGTGAAATCCAGTACGAGCTGGCCAAGATGATACAAATGCCCGAAGAAAAGATCATGGAAACTGAATCCAGCAACCTTGCTACACTGCAAGACAATTTGGAAACTGAAGTGTACGGTCAAGAACTGGCACTCACTGAAGTTGTAGACAAGATCATGGTGGCGCAGGCTGGACTAAAAGTCGAGAACAAACCAATTGGATCGTTTGTGTTCATGGGACCAACTGGTACAGGCAAAACTGAAACAGCCAAATCGCTGGCTAAAAACTTGGGTGTCAAGCTGTTGCGTTTTGACATGAGCGAGTATCAAGAAAAACACAGTATCAGCAAGCTGATCGGTAGTCCTCCAGGCTATGTGGGCTTTGAAGAAAATGCTGGTTTGTTGATAACACAGATCCAAGAAGCTCCTAATGCTGTGCTGTTGCTGGACGAAGTTGAAAAGGCACACCCGGATGTAATGACTGTGTTGTTACAGGTAATGGACAATGGCTTTATAACCGGATCCAATGGCAAAAGTGCAGATTGCCGTAACTTGATTCTTATCCTTACCACCAATGCTGGCGCACAATCCGCTGAAAAGAACGCAATTGGATTTGGAGCACAGGACAAAGAGTACAGCGATGCAGATTTGAAGAAGTTTTTAACTCCTGAATTCCGCAATCGATTGGATGGTGTTATCACTTTCAACAAACTGGCCAAAGAAACAATGACCAAGATTGTTGGCAAGTTTATCGACGAACTCAAAGCACAGGTCAAGGACAAAGGTGTCAAGATCAGCATTGATAAAAGTGCTGTTAACAAACTCATCGATAAAGGCTTTGATAGCAAGATGGGTGCTCGTCCTCTACAACGTGTGATTGACAAGGAAATCAAGCGTGACCTTGCCAAGATGATGTTGTTTGGTGATTTGAAAGCAGGCGGAACCTTAAATATCACAGTTAGTGAAAACAAATTGCTGTTAGTTGCAACTGCCAAAGAAAGCAAATTGCCATTATTGACCGTGGACTCCACGGACTATAAACTGGACATCATGGACAATGCAAGTTAAGACCACAACCAAACTGTTCAAAGGGCTGTACCAGTACAAGATTGTACTGGTATGTCCTGGCGCACATTGGTTTCGTGGCAGCATGGAAGAGGCATTGGAGCACTTGGAAAGAGTGGATCTTACCAAGACCAACAATGCCACTTACCGCAATACATTTATCAAGACACAAGATCAGCTGGATTATGCGTTCAAGTTACAGACCCAGTTGAGTGTTATGAAAGCTGTGGACATTAGGGTAGAAAGTCCTTGGATCAGCATCTATACCAACAATCGCAAAGATATCGATGCGTTGGTCAAGCTGGAACCCAATAATGTAAAATACATTAGCGAACCTGCGGGCAATCTTGCGGCCGGCACCATTGTGATGCCCAAGATGAACTATGATTATCGCGTTACCCTGGGCAAAACTAGTCAGGTGCATACTGCATTTATTGAATGGGCTGAAAACAGCTCCAAGTGCAAGCTGACAAAAAGCTGCATAAGAGATTTACAGAAAACACGCAGTTGGGGCGGCACACACTTCTATGTTACAGGTGACAACAATCTACTCATGGTAAAGATGCATCTGGGTGGTAGCATAAGCAAGTTAGAGCGCATCGTTAAAAACTAAAGCCCTTCAAAAGCGATAAATACTCATGTTGCAGACATCTCTGCTGATTTATTACTTTTGGGTCAAAAAATGCGTATATCGGAATTATTAGAAAATAAACACTTCAAGCATGACGACTATGTCCAGCAAACCACTAAAGGTCGCGAAATCAACTATGATTTAGCGGAAGATCTAGTACATTTCATGCACAATGATGACAATATCTATCGTCGTCATACCTATCCTGCCATTGCTCGCTGTATCGACTACACTGAAAGCAAACGCAAAACTGATAAAAATATCTTCAAACCAGCTGTGGAACACAGCTACAAAATCTACGCAGAAAAATTTCCCATTCGTGAACTGCCCGAAACACTGGACAAAGAACTGTTTGATCAAATATGTGAAAAATTACACGATGAAGCTGTAGAGCACATTGGTGACGGAAAGTACAAGGAATAATTGATGTTTCTGCGTGAATTATTTCAAAATCTAAAAACGCCCTTGCTCGAGGGCGGAAATATCTGGCCAGATACGGAACCATTTGATCAAGCCATTGCCAGCCATCTGGTGCAGGATATCAATCGTTATCTAGCCAGCCTAGGCGGACATGCATACGTGATTGGTAGTAGTGCAACTCCAACAGCAGGAAAAATGAGTGGCGACTTGGATGTCATGGTGGACATTGGCCACATGATGAAAAAATTCGGCACCAAGGATGGCAAGACCACTAGACAAGAATTAGAAAAAGCTCTACAAGCTCAAGGATTGGAAACAAGAAAGTCAGGCACACAAGTGCATGTGAGATTGCCATACAAAGGGCAATTCCATCAAGTGGATGTCAAAGCTGTGGCCAATGCGGAAAAGGTACACAAGTTTCATCACCATGCAATCCCACAAGGTAGTCCGTACAAAGGTGTACACAAGCAAGTGATCATGAGCACCTTGGCCAGCAAGTTGGGCATGTTGTGGAGTCCAGACGAGGGCCTATATGCTCGAGATGCCATGGGCAAGAAAGCAGGGTTGATAAGCGATGACTTGGATGTTGTTGCCACAAAGTTGCTAGGACCCAGCGCCACCAGTAGCGATCTAGGCAGCGTGGAAAGCATATTGTCGGCGATTCCAGATCCAGCACTTAGAAATGAAATACTACAAAAGGCCAGCGAAGGTTCCAGTTGGCAATCAGCACAGCCAATCAGCGAAGATGCCAAGCCCGCTACTGGTCGCAAATATCAGCACATTGAAGATCTAGTGTTCACAAATGGCAGCAATGGTGGATTGCATGCTGTGGAGAGATTGCGCCACATGGGTGGAGCGAATGCCGGTACAGAAATCAAATGGGATGGAAGTCCTGTGATCTATTGGGGCAGAGATGAAGAAGGTAGATTCCACATGATTCCCAAGAACGCTTGGGATTATTTGAAGCGCGGCGTTGAACAGACCAAAAACGGTGCACCTACCATGATGAACAGTGGCAAAGATATCGCCAACTTTGTCATGAGCACAGGAGATGCCGCAAAGCAAGATGCCAAACGTGCGGCTTTTGCATCAGCACTGGGCGATCTATGGGATTACTTTGAAAGCATAAGCCCCACCAGCGGATATATAGAAGGAGGCATACTGTTCAGTCCACTTCAGCCCGCACGTCTAAATACCAAAACTAAAGAATACGATTTTCAACCAAACATAACCAAATTTCACATTCCCGCAAAAAGTGCTCTAGGTGTTAGAATTGCAAATGCACAAATGATGGTGGCAGCTACTGGCTACTATGATCGCATAGGCGGTAGCGAAGGACGTTATCCCAACGCTGAAAAACTCAGCACACCTGAAGTTATTGTGCAAGGTACCACTTATGTTACAGAGGCACCGGGGGTGGACAACAAGACTTTGGATGCTGCAGCCAAGTTTATACAAACCAATGCTGCAAATATAGATAGTTTTGTGGCAGGCCAGCCTGGACTCAGCAAGCCTGGCGATATACTTTACAAATTCTTCAATACCAATCTACGTGTAGCTGGTGTAAAAACCAAGTTTGCCAACTGGTGTCATGAGAATCTCAGTGCATCACAAGCTGAAAAAGTATTGAGTCATCCAGGACTTGATGCTGTGTTGGAAGCATGTGGCATGCTTACTGATGCCAAAATGAGTTTGATCAACGGGCTTAGTAAAGGCACACACGGTGGCATACGTCAAACAAAACCAGAAGGATATGTGCAAGCACATCCTGGAACTGGCTTTGCTAACGATTTGCCTGGACAGTTTGTTAAAACTATTGACCAGGCCAACTGGGCTCCGGAGAAAGGCAGATGAAGTTAAGACAGTTATTTGAAGAAATTGCACGCACCGGAAAAGGCAAAAGTGCTGTAGTGGGTTGGGGACGCGGCATGGGTCACAAAGGACACATGATGTTGGCCAGTAGTGTTATCACACAGGCCAACGAAACTGGTGCTGATCCATATTTTGTTGTGTCGAAAACCATAGGTAAAGACGATCCAATAACACCTGAAGAAAAACTACACTTGTACAAAAAAGTGTTCCCCAAGCATGGACACATATTCCATGTTGCCACCGATGAAATGCCTGATTTGAATCGTGTGCTGACACAACTGGGACATCATGGTTACACAGATGCCACTGTTATTGTTGGTGCTGATCAAAAGGCTGCGTTTCAATATCTTGTGCGCCCAGATAAAAGTGGTGTGGAGCCATTCAAACAGTTTGGGTTAAACAGTTTGCATGTGATCAGTCGTCAAGAAACCAATGACCCTAGTCGTGAAGAAGAAGGGCCACGAGCCACTCCAATGCGCAACATACTCAAAGATCCCAATGCCACAGAAGATGAAAAGTTTGCCACATGGCGGGATGCCATGAATCCCGAAGTCAGCGACGATGAAGTTCGCGACCTAATGGCAAAAGCACAACAGCGCATGAACGATCCTGCATTTGGCAAGAAACCCAAGACACCAAAAAAACAACCAGTTGCGGCAGACGAAGGCATCATGGGATTTTTGGGCCAAACGGCACCTGCTGTAAAGAAGCAGACCAGCACGTTGTCATCCATAAGGACAGCGGTTGCTGCAGACAAAGCAGCATCTGATGCACTTCCCCCGCCACACATCAGAATGTATTTGCATCGCATAAAAGATGCCAAGGACAAAGGCATACAACCACAGTTTACAGCAAGTGAATACGAAACGCTGCAAAATTATATTAAAAATCAGCAAATGTACAAAGAGAATTCGATTAAATATGCTAATAAACTATTAAGAGAAATGAAAGCCAGCGAATTTATCAAAGAAGCCAAGACCACTGCACTAAACAAAGACCACGATGCTGTGGGCAAAGGTGTCAGCAGAAGTCGTGATGTGGGCGGCTATGACCGTATCTATCACATGAACCGCATGATGATGGCCATGGCCATGGCAGACGGTGTAAGTACTGGCAAGATTGACGGTGTTAACATAGATACTTGGTTTGAAAAATACAACACCATGCACCCAATGACCAAAGAAGAAGACAACATGATTCGTGCGGCCATGAACACTGTTCCCACAGACGGCAAGCACGTGAGTAAATTTGGCAAAAGTGTTGAACCAGCGGGTGCCTACACCAAGAGTGCGGTGCCCAAGATCAAAAAGAACAAGTATGGTATATAATGAGAGCTAGAGAATTTTTATCTGAAGATAACGGCGACGACAGTTACGGTGGTAACGGCGACAACAGTTACGGTGGTAACGGCGAAAAGGCCAGCGGCAGCAAAGGCAAGTTGCATCATCATCACAAGTCAGCTATCAAAGGTTGGAATACTCTTCCCGAATTACCAGGCTGGTACTACAACATGTATCGCTTTGGTGTACACATGGCTGGCAGCCCTGACGATCAAGACATGGATTTGGAAAGTCCTAGTTCCAATCAAATGAGTTTGTATGCGTACACTGATGCTGATCAAGCCATAATAGACAAGAGCAAGAAGGATTTGGGTTACAAGGGCAAAAAACTAAGTGGTAATCGTAGCGAAGAACCTGAAGGCACAAACAAGACCAGCCCAGTGGCTCAACACAAAAAGAACAGGTACGGTATATAACATGGACTATCATTTGGCTATAAAATCAGCGTTTGCTAGTGAATTTAGTTTTTATTTGAAAGCGCATAATTTTCACTGGAATGTGGAAGGCATACATTTTGCTGAACTGCATGAACTGTTTCAAAACATATATGAAGAAGTTCTTGCATCAATTGATCCGTTCGCTGAAAAAATACGTGCCATGGATGTGTATACTCCAGCCAGTTTTCATAGATTCAGTATGCTGACTCTGGTTGAAGATGAAGATGTTTGGTTACCAGCAGAGGCCATGGTGGCCGAATTGCTCAGTGACAGTGAAAAGATGGCAGAGCTGTTTAGAATAACATTTGATATGGCAGAATCTCACGGAGATCATGGACTCAGTAACTTTTTGGCGGATCGTCAGGATGCACACAAAAAACATTCATGGATGCTAAGAGCGACACTAAAATGAAACAGTATAGAATTACCAGTGCAGACATAAATCCGCAATCAGATACGGATTGTTATCTGTCGCCGGATGATCCCATACACAAGTTGATGCCAGCCAGCATGCTGGGCGGTTTGGGCAGTGCAGAGGCTTTAACAGATTATATTAATGCCAATGGTACAGTGATAGCCGGCAGCAACAAAGGGCAAACGGCTCGAGAACAGAATATACAACCAGGTACACCAGAATGGTTCAAGCACTGGTTTGGCAGCAAGCCATGAGACTGGTGGAGTTTGCCATACAGGGTAGCAACATCAGTGCCACTGGCACTGAAAAAGCAAGACTAGAGCGTGAGTTAAATATACGACCAGGTGATCCAGAATGGTTTCAGTTATGGTTCAGTTTGCCCAAGTTTATGAATGGTGAACGTGCTGTGGGTCCAGGATACAGAGGAATTAAAAATGAAAATTAAAGATTTAACAGGATTTAATCCTAAACAATTAGTAGAAGCTCGCCCTTATGGTGATTATTTTGATGACAGCGGAATTAGTGTTCGCCCAGGACATGACGAAGGCGAACCAGTGTATGATCCACGCTACGATCGTATAGGAGCAGGTGATCCAAGAGGCGGACATAGCTATAGTTCATCACATCATCAACCTAAAATGGTTGGCATGTATTTTTATGATATTAAACCAGGCCAAGAAGCAGATGCCCAACGGATCGGAGTTAAAAAGACCAAGAGCGGTAAATGGGCGTTGGTTCAACACGATACTAGCGGTGCTACATTTAGACATAAAAAACATCAAGCTGATCTTTACTTTGGTTCTGGTAAATTTTGGTCGCCTAAGAATGAAGGTGTTGCTGAAGCCGCTAATGCCGCACAACAAGCGGCTATTGCTATTGCTAAAAAGAAGAAAAAAGGTATTAAAGAAACAGCCACAGCAGGCGCTACAAGTGCAGCCAGTATAGGAACTGTGGATGCACCGCACATTAGCCCAGGCAAATCACGGGGTAAAAAGAGTTATACAGGCACACCAGGGCATAGTGGTACTAAAGCGCCACCACAACCCAAGGTTGTACAGCCCAAAAACAAGAATGGAACAGCCAAAAACGGCCTAGATATCAAGAGTGTTAGTGTATTTGGTGGCGCGAAGAACGAAGCACAAGTAATCAAAAGACGCTAAATACATAAAGATAACGGAGTTACGAACATGCCAGCAGAATTAGACAACATGAATCCAGAAATGGATATGCCATCAGCAGAAACCAGCCCAGAAATGGATCAACAACAAGGTGATGTGATTGGCACACATGGCGATACAGATCGCGAAGGTGCCATGGCCAAAGCTGACCTATACAAACTAGCCAACTATGCGCACAAGTTGTATCAGCAGGTACATGACGAAGACCAACTGGAAGCCTGGGTACAAGCCAAGATCACCAAGGCAGCTGATTATATTGCCAGTGTGTATCACTATTTAGAATATGAAATGAAATTCAGCGAGTATGGCCACCATTTGGACAACAGCGACACACTAAGCGAAGGACAGCGTATGAGAATCAAAGAAATGTTGGCAGAAGCCAAAGACAAAATGAAGGATCTTAAAAAGAGCCAAGCTGAAAAGATGAAAGAAAAGAAAGTGGACGAAGGTATTCTCAGTGGCGGCCACAAGGATTGCGAAGCATGCGGTGGTACTGGTCAAGTGTATGAAGAGCCAAAAGCTGTTCCACACCATGTGAAAACCAAAGCAGACAAATACAAGCGATTGATCAATGCAACCAAGGCTGCACACAAGCGCATGGACAACAAAGACGGCCACATGAGTCCAGAGACCGAAGTTGATGAAGAGTTTACTGACAAATCAAAAACCGGTGATACATTCAAAACTCGTACAGGTGTAGCAACTAAAACATCTACAGGTGTAACTCATAGTAATACTAGCTATCATGACGATGGCGAAGCTGAAGAAAAATCAGGCAAGGGCACAAAGAGCCATGCTAAAGCACAATCTGCCGCAGAAAAAGCAGAAAGAGCTCCACATCACAAACCATCCGGCAAAGGTTGGGGTATGAAAGATGGCTCTAAGTTTGACAATCGTAAGAAAGATGAATCAGTTGCTGAAGCTAAAAAGAAAGGCGACGGCAATTTAGCCAACAACTATCCTCCGTTTGACAAGGTCACAAAAGGTGATGTGGTAGCAGGACGTTTGGGCAAGGATCAAAAAGGCGGCAAGAAAGTTGTTAAAGAAAGTATGGCATCACATGAAAAAGCTCATTACCATGCTTGCAAATGTGCTGAGTGCTACATGGAAGGCAATCTT
>Ga0136641_1001149_pt1 | contig 11103 bp, 12 predicted proteins | sample EliLak1302023Y_FD_115312 | JGI IMG/M metagenome (GOLD analysis project Ga0136641, IMG submission 115312) | Freshwater microbial communities from Elizabeth Lake, Yosemite National Park, California, USA - 13020-23Y | ecosystem: Environmental > Aquatic > Freshwater > Lake ... | reverse complement strand
TGTCATGATCACACTCGGAACACTGGTGATTGCAGCTGCGCTGCGCCACGCACTCTCCTAGTCCAACGCGTTCCCGAAGTTGTCGGGCGTTGCAGGCAGACTTAGCAATATGAAACGTCCAGAGAAACCAGCCCGCGAATCCATCTCACCATCAGATCTCACATTCGGTTTATCAACGTGTCGGCGCTGTCTCTGGATTAAGTACTGGTACAAAATCACCGCACCGCTTTCTATGCCACTTGTCGGCACGCTCTCCCAATTACAAGAGGGTTCGTTCCGTGGCATCTCTACCGCAGCGATCGATCCCTCACTTCGCGCCGGCACCGTTACTAAGTGGGGCGAGTGGGTTAAAAGCCGCATTATCGAAATCAATGGTGAGCAATCGCGCTGGCGGATTTTAGGAAAGTACGATCTCATCGCCGACAATGAAGATGGCACTGTTGCCCTCATTGATTGCAAAGTCTCTGATAGCGATCGAGATAGTGGCGCTTTCTACTCACCCCAGTTAGAGGCCTATGCATTTGCATTGGAAAATCCGGCAGCTGGCAAAGCAGTTGAAGTTGCCTCCATGGGCTTGCTGATTTGGAAACCCATCTCAACTCTTGGCGATCCTGCAACAGCTAATGACAATACTGGCTTTGGCGTAAGACAGAGTTATGTTCCAGTCGAGCGCGATAGCGATGGCTTCCTAGTAAAGATCAAATCTGTGATTGAACTACTCGAAGGTGAGATGCCTGGCTCTGGCGAAAATTGCGAGCAATGCGCCTTTATTGAAAAGCGCGATCAGGCGCTCTCGGAGTAGATCTACTCCTCTTCATCTTCTTTCTTCTTAGCCGCACGCGATGGCGCATAGTCATCGACATACTCTTGTCCCGACATCGCTTGAATCGTCGACATAATCTCATCCGTTACTTGGCGCAGAAGTTGTAAGTCCGTTGAATCACCAGTGAAATAGAGCGGCTTACCAAAGATCATTTTCACCGGCATTACCTTAGGAACAACGGTGCCTGTGGGTTGAATCTTCTCGGTATCAAACATCGCAACTGGAATTACTGGTGCGCCAGATTCAATTGCCAAGCGCGCAATTCCGGTGCGACCTTTATAGAGACGACCATCTGGCGAGCGAGTTCCTTCGGGATAAATTCCAATACATGCACCACCGGCCAGAACTTGAAGCCCAGTGATGAGTGCAGCTTCGCTACGACGACCACCGGAGCGATCTACCGGAACTTGGCCAAGTGCATGAAAGGTAATTTTCTTTAAGAAGCCCTTTGCACCGGGGCTGGTGAAATATTCACTCTTGGCCAAGAAGGTAACTTTGCGTGGCACGACAAGTGGCATGAAAATTGAATCGCTAAAGGAGAGATGGTTAGAGGCGATGATTACCGGACCGGTACTTGGCACATTGCGCAGACCCTTAACGCGCGGGCGAAAGAGAATCAGAAGGATTGGAGTAAGAAAGGCGCGAAGAGCTAGATAGGGAAGATTATTCACGCCTCACCTCTCGCGCTCTCGAATACAGATAGAAGAAAACCTGGAAGGCGTAATTTACCGCGAATGCCCTCCCCTGCGCACACTCTCATGAGAGTATTTCAGCGTGATGCATCTCCCAGAATCAGATGGAGGTGCGACAAGCCCCACACGGACGGCAATTCTGCTGATTCACAGCGGCGCGCAGATCTCGGAATTTCTCAGCAAAACTCTCTCAGTGAATTTCGCACTCTCTGAAATATCGCTGCCGGCAAAATTTGATGAATCAGAAATCTTAAATTGTGAAAACGAACTCCGTAGATTGCGCGATAGCGGTCTTGAAGTTTTTCTCTTTGGCATTAACGATGGCGCACTTGTGGCGTTACAACTTGCGCAGCTTTATGGCGATGAGATTTCTGGATTAATCATTCACTCCTTCAAATTGCACGGCCCGCGCAAGTTGCTCAAGAAAATTCAGAACGATCTCTATTTGATCGACCAACCTCTGATGACTATCAACTCCGAGGATTTCTCTGATGAAATTTCTGCGCCAACAATTAGAGAAGTCACCATGCTCAATGACTCGATTGATCTGGCTCTGGCCGAGCAAGTTCATGCATTTATGAATGAGGTGCGGGCTGGAATTTGGGCAGATGATGAGCGCGATCTCATCGATGCCGAATTTGATTCCATAGTTGCCGGACTCAGCCTTGATCAATCCACTCCTACAAATTATCTGGATTCACTCGATACGCAGATCGATGAGGAGGGTTTCCAACAACCCAATCCCGCTCTGGTTCGCACATCCGATCCAGTTAACCGCAATGCGCTAATTGCGATGGTCGTCGGACCGATCTATGCCCTCGTGGTCACGATTACTGGATTCAATCCATTTGGCATCGAACCATGGCCTGGCATTCTTATGGCCGTTGGCGGCGTCGCGACATTTCTCTATCGCTGGCAAGGACCAAGCCATGATGACGATGGTGCCATTCTCTAACTTTTCATAATAGGCTCAACCACATGAGCAAAGAATTTAATTGGGGAATTATCAGTACCGGTGGCATTGCACAGCAATTTGCCAAAGATCTTACATTTCTAGGAAACCATAAGGTCGGCGCAGTTGGTTCGCGCACTAAAGAATCAGCCGAGAAATTTGCTGCAACATTCGGTGGCACTGCTTATGGCAGCTACGAAGAGTTAGTGAATGACAAGAACATTGATGGTGTTTATGTTGCGACACCGCATCCCTATCACGTACGCGATGCCCTGCTTGCTCTTAATGCGGGCAAGCCCGTCCTCTGTGAAAAACCATTTGCCATTAGCGCCGCTGAAGCCAAATCAATGGTCGATGCCGCCAAGAAGAACAACGTGCTCCTGATGGAGGCAATGTGGACTCGTTTCTTGCCACACATCGCAAAGATTCGCAGCATCATCGCATCGGGTGCAATCGGCACAGTGCATACCGTTGAAGCCAGTCACTGCCAGAATCTTTATACCCGACCAAATCCACGCTTCACCGAACCAAACCTGGGTGGTGGAGCGCTCATGGACTTAGGAATTTACCCAGTTTCATTTGCACATCTCATTCTCGGAGTACCAAATAAAATTACAGCTAAAGCCATTCTTACCGATAAGAAAGTTGATGCACAGACCAGCATGATTTTTCAATATGCATCTGGGGCGCAAGCGGTCTTGAATTGCAGCATCATGAACCAATCACCGTGCAAGGCAACGATAAGCGGTGATAAGGGTTACATCGAAATCGATGGCTCCTTCTATGCACCTAATGCCTTCCGCACCAAGATCAATAATGGGTTCACCGAATATGCAAAGGATTACGAAGGCCACGGCTTGCGCGAGCAGGCACGTGAATTCGAACGATGCATCGGTGCGGGACTTAAAGAGAGCCCACTACTTACGCTAGCTGAGACAATTACCATTATGGAATCGATGGATGAGATCCGTCGCCAAATTGGTTTGGAATTTCCTAAAGTAATTTAACTCTTACTTCTGACGAGCTAAGTCAGATGCTCCGACTAATCCTGCTTGATTACCAAGGGTTGCCGCGACGATGTGTATCTCTGGATGCTTTCCCCGAAATGGTAATTTGCGAAGTGCCATCTCCCGCGCTGGTGCGAGCAACAACTCCCCTGCTGCAATTGCGCCACCACTTATAACAACAACGGCGGGATTGAGAATCATTGCTAACGAAGAAATTCCAGCACCAAGCCACTGACCAGTTGTATTGAGTGCCGCAAGTGCCACGCTATCACCGGCTTGCGCAGCTTGCGTAATATGACTTCCGGTGAGTCCATGCACCGTGCCATCACCACGCGCTAAGAGATTTCGCGCTAAATCAGGGGATGCGCTAATTGCTTCACGTGCATGGCGCAACATTGCAGTGCCCGATGCATATTGTTCGAAGCAACCACGCGCACCACATCCGCAGAGATGTCCTTCAGGAACTACGCGCATGTGACCGATTTCCGCTGCAACACCATAAGCGCCACGATAGATCTGACCATTGAGTAGAAATCCGCCACCTATACCGGTGCCGACAATGATGAGAAGCAAATTTCCTTCACCATTTCCTGCACCAAATCGCGCTTCGCCCCATGCGGCAGCATTTGCATCATTCTCTAATACAACCGGCAAACCAATGAGCTCAGTTAATTGATCACCCAGTGGTGCGCCATTCCAATCGGCGATGTTGGGTGTTGCCAACATCGTGCGGCGATCTGAGGAGACTAATCCGGCGGCAGAAATGCCGACGCTCTCGGCCGGGTACTTTGCGAGTAGTTGATGTGCGACATCAACGATTGTTTGGGTAAGTGCGCTGCCACCTTCGCGCGGAGTTTCTAAGCGTAGTGTTTCAAGAATTTTTCCCGATTCATCGACAACGCCGCCGAGAACTTTCGTTCCGCCTACATCGATGCCGATCGAGAGTGTCATTTTCTATTGTAAGTTTTCTAGCATTAATTTTCTAGTTTTAATCTTCGAGGAAAGTTTTTAACTCTGATAGCGCTTGATCGATTGTTGCCTTCTCTGCCTTTTGACGCATCATCGCCGGAACTGGCATCGAAAGTGCCACCTCTAATTCATAACTTAATTCAGTGGTATCTGCATCGATTGCCTTAATGGAATATTTTCCAGCCATGTCGGTGAGTAGGTCTGCATCATTGAAAGTAAAAGAAATCTCTCCTGGTGCTGCGCTGAAGTCATAATCCAAAGTCACGCGATCTTTCATCACGCCGGCATCGATCTTCATAAATACTGTGGCAGGGCGTCCTTCGCTATCGCTGCTTTTGACACTCGCCTCTTTAATCGCCTTTGACCATGTCGGGTAATTGGCGACATCGGCAAGGGCGGCGAAAACTGCATCTGCTGCGGCGTCGATTGTTACGGTACTGCGTGATTTATCGCTCATAGCGCGAAAGGCTACCGCGAAAAAAGGTTGCGGGAGCATCTCCCCTTCTTGGCACGGGGGCGCTAGCGTTGCGCCATGAACGAAATAACGATTCCCGCCATACTCACAGACCCCTCAACTGGAAATCTCACAAATCTTGTTGCCGAGCGCGCACTGCTCGAGCCAAGCCGCATCATGCTTTCGCGACCATTGGGTGAAGGTTGGCAGCCAGTTACTGCGCAGGAATTTGATGCAGAAGTTCGCGCTACAGCTAAGGGTTTAGTCGCTGCTGGAATTGAAGTTGGTGATCGTGTTGGAATCATGGCGCGCACTCGTTATGAATGGACGATTCTTGATTTTGCCATTTGGTATGCCGGTGGCTGCGTTGTTCCGATTTACGAAACTTCATCTGCTGAGCAAGTTGAGTGGATTTTGAGCGATTCTGGCGCTGTAGCGCTCATCGTTGAAACTCCTGCACATAAAGATTTAGTAACTCCTATCGCACCAAAGGCAGTACGCAATCTCTGGGTAATGACAGATGGTGTTCTCGATACATTGGCAAAGGCAGGAGTTGGAATCTCTGACACTGTTATTGACCAACGTCGCAGCGAGCTTCTACCTAAAACTTTGGCAACTCTTATTTACACATCCGGCACAACCGGCAAGCCAAAAGGCGTTTCAATTACTCACGGCAATTTCCTCTCCGAGTGCGGCAATGTTGTACAAGGTGCGAGTGATCTCTTCCTCAAAGAGGGCGGATCTACACTCCTGTTCTTGCCAGTTGCTCACGTCTTTGGTCGTATGGTGCAGATCGGTGCGATCACAGCGGGACTTCACCTGGCTCATTGCAGCGATCCAGTTGGTCGCTTGCCCTTCGATTTAGCATCCTTCAAACCAACCTTCGTTCTTGCCGTTCCTCGCATCTTCGAAAAGATTTACAACGGTGCCGAAGCGCGCGCTGAAGCTGCCGGTAAAGGAAAAATATTTCATGCCGCTGCAGAAACAGCGATCGCATATAGCAAAGCCATGGATCGTCGAGGTTTTAATCCGCTCCTTAGCCTTAAGCATGCACTCTTTGACAAATTGGTCTTTTCAAAAATTCGCGGAGGCATGGGTGGAAATGTGGAAGCGGCGATCTCAGGTGGTGCACCACTGGGTGAGCGACTCGGTCACTTCTATCGCGGCGCCGGAATTCGCGTTCTCGAAGGTTATGGATTAACCGAAACAACTGCAGGTGCAACGCTTAATCTCTCTTCTGCGCAGAAAGTTGGTTCAGTTGGTCGCCCGATTCCCGGAACATCAATCAAGATTGCCGATGATGGTGAAGTTTTAATTCGCGGACCAATCGTGATGCAGGGTTATTGGCAGAACGATGCCGCTAATGCTGAGGTATTTACCGAAGATCGCTGGTTTAGATCAGGAGATCTGGGCCGCATCGATGAAGAGGGTTACCTCTACATCGTTGGTCGCAAGAAGGAATTGATCGTCACATCTGGTGGAAAGAATGTTGCGCCAGCTGTTCTAGAAGATCGCCTTCGTGCTCACCCACTCGTAAGTCAGTGCATGGTGGTTGGCGACAACAAACCTTACATCGCAGCACTTATTACCGTTGATCAAGATGCACTCAAAGCATGGATTACTGCGAATAAGAAAGATGGCGCCACGCTAGCTAGTTTGATTAATGACCCTGCGCTCAATTCGGTAATACAGACTGCAGTCGATGAAGCAAACAAGGCAGTGAGCCGTGCTGAATCGATTCGTAAATTTACAATCTTGCCAGAGGATTTCAGCATCGCTGGTGGTCAGGTGACTGCAAAGTTATCGATCAAGCGCCACGTGATTGCAACTCAATATGCAAAAGAGATTGCAGCCCTCTACGAGTAAATCTTAGAACGGAAGGAGTGATGACGTGTCCCAACAGGTACGTCAGGAAATCGTACGAGATCTCCATGATGGCTTTGCCCAGGAGCTAACTCTGATCGGCTACGAAGTCGACAGCCTTATCGCGACTAATACCGATGTCGATCTTCGTGCTGATTTACGCCAACTTCGCTTCCAGATTTCTTCACTGCTTGATCGCACACGCCAAGAGCTCTTCTCGCTACACAAAATCTCTGCTGAACCATTTGACTTGCGCATTGCCGCCCTCATAGAAGAATTGAGATTTCCGTTTCAGCCATCACTCTCTATAGATACTTCGCTGCTTGCTCATGGAACTCAAGAAGAACTCTTTGCGATTCTTCGTGAGCTACTGACAAATTTGTATAAGCATGGCAATCCAACCCAACTCGCTATTGTACTTGAGCCAACCACGACAGGGTGGGAATTATCTTTCGCTTCAGATGGCAGTGAAGAAATGTCAATCAAACCTGGTCACTTCGGCTTCATTGGAATTCAAGAGCGGTGCGCCAAACTCAAAGCAGATTTCAATCAAGAGATGCGAGATGACCTGCTCCTTACCTTCATTACGAAAGTTAATAAATGACGTCAGTCCTGCTAATCGATGACCACGCTGCAATTCGCACCGGCGTGAGAGCTGCACTTACTAACGCAGGCTTTGAAGTAATAGGCGAAGCGGCTACCAAAGCCGAAGGCTTGGCACAAGTAGCACATAAGAATCCGCAGAGCGTCATTCTTGATCTCTCATTGCCAGATGGCAGCGGCCTCGAACTCATCACTTGGCTGCGAAAGAATTCCGAGAAGATTGCAATCGTTGTTCTTACGATGCTCGATAACCCCGACCAATTACGAGCGGTTATGAGATCTGGCGCCAGTGCACTGGTGCTTAAGAGTCAACCCATCGATGATGTCGTAGCCGCGCTCAAGCACGCGATTGAATTGCCATTTCATTTCACTGCAGCGAATGTGCCAGGACTTCTGGAAACCCCGCACTCAGAAACTGGGCTCTCCCCTCGTGAGTTGCAAGTACTTGCTGAGCTACCGACTGGGCTTACTGCTGGTGAAATTGGCGAGAAGATCTTTATCACCGAAGCAACAGTGAAGACTCACATCTCAGCAATTTATCGCAAACTCGCTGTTGCAAAACGGAGCGAAGCGGTGGCTAAAGCGATCAAACTCGGTTTACTTCAATAGCGCGGTAAAAGCTGCTGCCCAATACTTCCATTGCCACTGCGCAACCATCCAACTGCGTCCTGCTTTACCCATTGCGGTTGCTGCATCAGGATTGCGCAATAGTGCGATTGCGGCGCGTGAAATCTGTGCAACATCATTGCCATCTACGACGAGCCCAGTAATTCCATCTTGGACTGCATCAGGTGCGCCACCTGAATTTCCTGCAATGACTGGCAGGCCACACGCACTCGCCTCAAGGTAAACAATTCCTAAACCTTCCACTTCTAATCCACCAAGGCGCGAACGCGATGGCATAGCAAAGACATCACCGCAGAGAAAATAGGTAGGAAGATCTTGATATTGAATACGTCCAACAAACGTCACTGCATCTTCCACCTGCATCGAGCGAGCAATCTTTTCTAGCTTGCTCCGATACGGTCCCTCTCCTACTAACAAGAGATGGACATTAGGAACTGATGCGCGAATTTCTGGTAGCGCTGAAATCAAACGATCCTGCCCTTTGCGATGTACCAATCGGCCCACACTGACAATGACTTGCTTATTCTCTAAACCTAGCGAGCTACGAAATTTCTTTGAGACTTTCTTCGGTGAGAAGTGATCAACATCGATTCCTGGTGCAATGTGAATCTGCTTCTTCTTTGCATCCGCGCTCAATCCTTGTGCAATTGCCCGCGCAGTAAAATCGCCAAGATGGGTCAGATGATCGACGCTATTTCCGATCAAACGAATCGCTAAGTTAAAGGGTGGAATCTTCGCCCACCAGACTTCATGGCCATGAGTGAGTGCCACGATGTTTGTGGCACCTGCTCTGCGCATGGCTGGAGCCATTACAGCTAATGGCGCAGCAGCTCCAAAGATCACATTTACCGCACGCTCACGCTTTACTAGTTCTTTAGCTTTAGCAATTACTCGCGGAGTCGGCAGCAAAATCTTCGACTTATCGCGGATAACGCGTATACCAAAATCCTTTGCCCATTTAGCGTCATAGTCGGCGCTATTTTCCTGGGCTGATGTGTAAACAATGAATTGTGTTTTCTTATCGCGAGGAATTCTTTCAATCAAACCAATCAGAAATGTTTCGATTCCACCAGCTCGAGGTCCAAAATCATTGGTAATGAAGAGAGTGCTCGCTACCTTAGAAACGGCGCGCTCCTACTAAAGGCTTACTTCCAAGACCATTCATCATCTCGGTAATCTTCACACGCGATCCACTTCGTGGTGCATGCACCATGCGACCGCCACCTAAGTAGATTCCCACGTGCGAAATTGGACGACCGAAGAAGACTAAGTCCCCCGCGCGAAGGTCCTTAAGTGAAACTTTTTTACCGTAATTAAATTGCGCAGCAGCTGAGTGCGGCATTGAAACGCCAACTGATTGATACGCCCGCATAGTCAATCCAGAACAATCCCAAAGCGTTGGACCGGCCGCACCAAAGACATAACGATCACCAATTTGTGTGAGTCCATATTTCAAAGCAAGCCCGGCACGACCAGAAACTCCATTAGCCTGTTTTGCGAGTGCCAGCGATGAAGCCTGATCTGCATCCTCTTGTTGGGCGGCAAGGCGCGCCAACCGCTCACGATCTGCTTGTTTGAGTTGGGCCAAGATCTTTTCGGCCTGCGCCAACTTGCTTGTTGCTTCAGCAGCTTTAGCAGTAAGCCGAGCTTGCGTGCTCTTAACTAATGCGAGTTTGTCGTTCACTGTAAAAGTTGTTGCATTTAATCTCTGGGTAGCTGCTGCGTACCGACGCAATTGCACGGTCTTGTAGCGAGTGATCGCATTGAGTGAACCAGCTGCAGAGAGATAGAGAGTGGGATCACTGGAAAATAGTAATTCGAGGCCCTCGCTGAGGCCGCCAGATTTGTATTGACTCACTGCAATGGAACCGAGTGATTTACGTAATTGTTCAACGGTCTGGCCTTGCGCCGCCGCTTGTTGCTTAATTCCATTGAGAGTGCGAGTGAGGGCATCTAATTGCACGCGTGCTGCTTGGGCTCCTTCTGCTGCCGATGTCGCCTCTTCTTCAAGCGTCTGCACCTTTATTTGAATTTCCTGTAGTGAAGGCGCGGCAAATGCGGCAGGTACTGCACTGGAGAAAACCAGTCCAATAACGGCAATCAGTGCAATTCGACTCTTTTGCATCCGAGCAGATTAACGCTGCAGAGCGTTGCCACTCAACTTCTACGCGTGAATTGACCTTGGAATTAGCCCAGAGCTTGGCTATTGAACTGCAGCGGCGCGACCATTCCGCGCGATGCAAGGAGTGAGATCGCTTCCACTGTTTCTTCACTCAATTCTGGAGCTGGCGAAAAGAGCGCGGTCACAACACAATCACTGCATGCAATCTCGCGCATAGTGCAACTTTCACAATCGATGATCATGCTAAAAGGCTACGTCCCACCACCGACATCACCGATCTTGCTGCGCCTTTGCCCCTGCCCGAGTTAGCCTTCCTACGTGGCAACGATTGCAACGCTCGTACTGGGCCAAGATGGGTCATTTACCTATGGTGGCAACTCCCTTGGTCTATCTACCGATGCCGATCGAGCGCGCTTTCTTACTCGCCGGCGCAGCGCTGATTGCATTCTCACCGGTGGTAAAACAGCTCGAGCCGAAGGGTATGCATCGACGCCAGTGGCGCTAGTAATTCTTTCGCGGAGTGAAGAGATCATTCGCCCGGAAAATCCATTGGCCAAGCAGTGGAACCTTTCGATTGCAGATGCGATCGCAGAGATTCATTCGCAATTTGGTGATGCAATCATGATTGAGGGCGGTGTGAATTTTCTCAAAGCAGCACTGGAGGCTGGAGTTGTTGATCAGATAGAGCTCAGCATTACTCCCATTACTGGCGGGGAGAATAAATTTAAATGGAAATCTCTGACGAATAATTTTAAAGTGGTTAACGAGGAAGAATTAATTGATACAAAATTTATTACTTTAGAGCGAAACTAGACACACTCCGGCCACTGCAAAAATAGCGCCGAAGTATTGAACTTTATGTAGGCGCTCACGCAGGATCATGAAAGCAAGTGCAACCGTGACAACTGGGAAGAGTGAGCCTAGAACGATTGCGATAGAGACATAACCATGAGTGGTGGCAATTCCTAAGAGAACATTGGCGGCGAAATCT
>Ga0136641_1001147_pt1 | contig 11120 bp, 10 predicted proteins | sample EliLak1302023Y_FD_115312 | JGI IMG/M metagenome (GOLD analysis project Ga0136641, IMG submission 115312) | Freshwater microbial communities from Elizabeth Lake, Yosemite National Park, California, USA - 13020-23Y | ecosystem: Environmental > Aquatic > Freshwater > Lake ... | reverse complement strand
CACATAGCCTGGCCAAACACATCATCACCCAGCACCCCCAGCAAACGGGCGTCCAGCCCCAAACGCAACAAGTTTTCAGCCACATTGCGCGCCACACCACCGGGGCTGCACTGCACCCGCCCGGCATTGGAATCACCGTTGCGCAGCGCGCTATGCGCATGGACGGAGACATCCATGTTGATGCCGCCTAACAGGGCGATGTAGGGTGAAATGATGGGCATAGGCATGCGGCGTTAATGCGCAACCTGTATGTCTAGCTCGGTGAGTTTGAAAGCTTTACGCTTAAAAATTCACATCAATGAATTTTGGAGTTTTTTGTCTCCGAACAACAAGGCATGCATTCAAGCGCCGTGCCCTTCAATGCCACGGAACGCATCTTTGATGGCAAAACCTTGGCACCTTAGTGCTGGCCGTTGCGCCAAGCCAAAGCGGCTTGCATCCCTTGGGTCGTACGCAGCCGCTCAAACTCGGCGTTTTCGGGCCGGACGTTGGACTCGATCAAAGTGGCTGCGTCAATCGCGGCCAACAAAGCTTGGCGCATGCCGCTGATATCCAAGCCTCTGTTGATGGCGCGTTTGGTAAGTTGGATCGACAGAGGTGAACAGTTGGCCATGCCGGTCGCCACTGCTAAGGCGCGCTCAAAATGCGTGTCGTTGTGTGTCACTTCATTGACCAATCCCACCTCATAGGCACGCTGGGCGCTGATACGGTCGTTGGCGGTGAGCAACATTTCCTTGGCATATTTGGCACCCACCAACCAAGGTACGATCATGGCGGCAATACTAGAGCCAAATTTCATTTCTGGCTCGCCCATCAAGGTGTCCGTATCGGCAATGGTGAGGTCGCATGACACCGCCAACTCCAAACCACCCCCAATACAGAATCCATGGATCGCAGCGACGGTCGGTTTGGGGCAGTCCCAAAACTGAATCACAAAATCAAAGTCGGCTTTGAGTACCGCGCCCCATTGCTCGGCCGTGGTGTTGCCCTGCTCAGCGAGCTCTTTGAGATCAAAACCGGCGCTAAACGAAGGGCCATTGGCCGCCAACACCACTGCGCCAATATCTGGGTCGGCGCTAAACGCTTGCAACGCGTGGCTCGCAGCGGCCATCATGGCGCCGTTGATCGCGTTGCGTTTTTTTGGACGGTTCAAGCGAATAACGCCTACGCGACCTATGATTTCGGTTTGTACCACCGGGTCTTGTAACAAGGCAGGATGTAGGGCTTGGTTCATAAGGAAATTGGTTCTGCTGTTTGAATCAGGCAAGGGGCAACAGGAATCACCAGGCAATCCACAGCCGCCATGTCGGAGCCACTAACCAACAAGGGATTTATTTCTGCTTCTTCGATAGCGTCTTGCAAGGCGATTCCCATAGCCATGAAGTTTTGAATGACCTGCGTCAAAGCCTCTATATCCGCTACCGCCCGCCCACGCGCACCTTGTAGCAGGGCTGCGCTGCGCAAGCCCAAGACGGCGTTGCGGATGGTTTGTTTGGAGTCATTGGGCAACAGCAAGGCCACGTCTTTCATGATTTCGACAAAAATGCCGCCCAAGCCCACCGTAAAAATCGGACCAAACGAGGGGTCTTTTTGCATCCCCAAAATCAACTCCGTGCCTTGCAACTGACGCTGCAACAGAACCGCTCCGGGCAACTTGGCCTGCAGCTCGTTCCATGCGGCTTGCAACTGCTGAGCATTGGTAATGCCCAAAATTACGCCGCCCATATCGGACTTGTGTGCAATCTCTGGCGCATCAATTTTGGCGACCAGTGGGAAACCTACTTTTTCTGAAAATGCCAGCGCTTGGCCCCAGTCGCTGGTGCTCAGGCATTGCGCGGTGGGCAGTCCAAAATCCTCTAAAAGCGCAAAACTTTGCAGACTTTGGTCCGCTTTGGCGCAGTCTTGCAATGCCGTTTTCCAATGCGTAAGTCGCTCAGGGCTTGGCGGGTTGGGCGTAGGAGTCAAAGTACCCTCCATGCTTGCTTCAGACGCTTGCGGCTGGAAATAAGCGCCGTAATGCGCCAGGGCACGTAAGGCGGTTTCGGTACCCATCAACACGGGGATGCCCATGGCCCGAAACCGGTTGCACTCCGCAGGCGACATCGTCGCACTGACATTGCCCATCAGCACAATCGGTTTGGTGCTCGCAGCCCAGGTTTTCTCCAGTGCCTGGGAGCAGGTCACCATGAAGTCTTGCCCTTGAGCCATGTTGGTGGCCATAACCACCGTTCCCACGGCGGGGTCTTCGGCCATCGCCAGCAAGCAGTCGGCAATCACGTCTTGGCCATCGCCCCAATAATCTAAGGGGTTGGTGGCTTCCACGCCAGGACTGAGCAAGCCGCTTAAGCGCTCTACCGTTGCCGCGCTTAATGGCGCAAACGAGATGTGGAGAGGCTCTGCCAGGTCGGCAATCAACTGTCGCTCACCACCGGAGTCACTGCCCAAAGCAAAGCTGCCGTTGTGGGGCTTGCGGGTGGCTGCGAACAACTCTGCTGTGTCCATCATTTCGTCCAAGGTGTGGACGATGACGACGCCATGGCGAACAAATACCGCATCCAACACGTCGGCGCTTCCTGATAAAGCGCCGCTGTGGGATTTCGCAAAGGCTTGCCCCCGCTCGCTGCGTCCGAGCTTGAGCGCAACCACCACAATGCCGGCAGCGCGGGCGCGGTCCAGCGCAGCTAAAAATTCAGTCGGTTGGCGTACGGTCTCCAACACCAAGCAAATCACACGGGTTGAGGGTTGCGTAATCAAGTAGTCCATGTACTGCGCAACCCCAGTGGCCAATTCTTGGCCGGCAGAGATCGCGGTGTTAAAGCGCATGCCGCGCAGATTGCCCACGATGCCCGACCAAGTGGAGCCGCTGTGAGATATCAGTGCCACATGGCCGGGGTCGCGCAGGGTTTCAAAGGGAAAGCCCGTCATCTGCAACTTGGCATCCAGATTGACAAAACCCATACAGTTAGCACCGCACAACTGCATGTCGGCTTCTTGCGCGATGGCTGCCAGCGTCTGCGTGATTTCGCGGCCTGCGCTGTCCACACCGTAAGAGCGACCAAAGAGTACGGCGCTGCCGGCGCCCGCGCGGGCAGCCGTTGCAAGCGCTGCAGGCAAAGCGGCATCGGCAATCGCCATGGTCACGCAGTCCGGGGTGGATGGCAGGTCCTGCAAACTGGCGTAGGCGGGGCGACCATGGATTTCGCTGCACTTGGGGTTGATCAGAAACACTTGGCCCTCAAAACCCAAAGAGGCGATTGAGCGCTTGATCATGTTGCCAAAACTGCCTTCGCGCGGGCTCGCGCCGACGATCGCAATCGACCGCGGTTTAAGTAGCCGGTCCAAGGGGTGGCTGGGAATGGCTAGCGCGTTATCACCGGTGACGGAGCTGGGGAGGCGCGCGCTCATAGGGCAGCTTTCAAATCAACCACCACACGGCCATGGGCTTTGCCGGCCATCATCTCGGTGGCCAACGCAGGCAGCGCGGTCAAACCGACGATGCGCTGCATACCCGCATACGCATCGGCTGAGCACAAGCTTGCCAAGCGCTCCCATGCTTGGGTGCGCTTGTCTTGGGGGCACATGACCGAGTCCACGCCTTGCAAGCGCACACCGCGCAAAATAAACGGCAGCACCGTGGTTTCAAGCGATACGCTGGCAGCCAAGCCCGAGGCTGCGACTGCGCCACCGTAAAGCACTTCTGAGAGCGCCTGCCCCAAAATGGCGCCGCCTGCCACGTCCACCACGCCGGCCCAGCGCTGCGCTGCCAAGGGGCTGATTTTGGTTTGCCATTGCGCGGTTCCCAAAACCTCTGTGGCGCCGAGCTTGGTCAAATAGTCTTGGGTTTCTTCAGGTCGACTGGTCAAGGCCGTGACCTCAAAGCCCAAGCGAGACAGTAAGGCAATGGCCACACTTCCCACACCGCCGCTAGCACCGGTGACTAAAATTTTTCCTTTGGGAAGCGCTGCTTCCTCTAAAGCCATTACGCACAGCATGGCGGTCAGACCGGCGGTACCCACAGTCATCGATTGCAAGGCCGTCATACCTTTTGGCAACGCCGTCAACCACTCCGACTTCACGCACTGAACTTGGCTGTAACCGCCCCAAAACCGCTCCCCCACGCCCCACCCGGTGAGCACCACGGCATCGCCGACTTTCCAGACGCCGCTGGCGCACTCCATCACCGTGCCGACCAGGTCGATCCCTGGAACCATGGGGAACTGACGCACGATCTTGCCTTTGCCGGTCAAGGCCATGGCGTCTTTGTAATTCAAGCTCGAATAGCTGACGGCAACCAAGGTATCGCCTGCGGGCAAATCCGTCCGCCTAAGTTCTTGGACCTGGGCTTGGGTTTTGCCTTCCATTTCGGTTAAGACCAGCGCTTGGAATGGGGTTTGCATAGCAATAAAGTGACTCAAGTTGTAGTTTTGACGATGGTTGCAATTTTGAATTAAGGCCTTTTCATACGCAAACAAAGAAACCTCAGTTGTAAAATTAGTTTTACTAATGACTAGCTAATGTCTTCATGTCCAGACTTCCTCCTTTAAATTGGTTGCGTGCTTTTGAGGCATCGGCCAGCGCCCTGAGCTTTACCGAAGCCGCGCAAGCCTTGCATATGACCCAATCGGCGGTGAGCCAACAGATCAAAGCCCTGGAAAGCGCATTAGGCAGGCCCTTGTTTATGCGCCGGGCCCGAGGCCTGGAACTGACTGCTGCTGGCAGAAGCTACTTACCCACCGTACAAGCGGCTTTTGCCATGCTCGAAGAAGGCACCAGTGTTCTTACCGGACGCAAGAACCCGGGCGTTTTGGAGGTGCACGCCAACCTCTCGTTTTCTATTTTCTGGTTGGCTCCGCGTTTGCACCGTTTCATGCAAGCCTACCCATGGGTGCAAATGAACGTGGTGACCTCGATTTGGTCGGAAGACCGCCAAAGCCCAACCGCTGCGGTTGAAATTGTGCTGGGCTTAGGCAAGTGGGAGCGCCGCGTGGGCCAACGCCTTTGGGAAGACACAATCTACCCGGTCTGTGCCCCGAAGGTCGCGCAGCGAATCCGCAACGTGCAAGACCTGCTCCAAGAGCGCTTGCTCGACCTCTCTAGCAGCGTACAAAGTTGGGACAGTTGGCTCCAAGCCCACCCCGACTACGACAGCGCGGCCCCGCCGCCGATGGTCCACCGCGCCAGCACCTGGGCTCTGAGCTTGACGTGGGCACAGCAAGGCTTGGGAGTGGCTTTGGCGCATAACACCGTGGCCAGCCATTTGATTGAAACCGGGCAACTGGTGCGCCCGTTTAGCTTGTCCTTGCCTATGAAAGAGGCGTATTACCTGATTGCACCCGAAGGCACCGAGACCAGCGCCGCAGCGCAAGCGTTTACTTCTTGGTTGCTAAAAGAGGTGCGCCACCCCAACGCACTGCCCATGCTTCCCGCCGAGGTCGGCCCTGCGCCCCATGTCGCGCCTTGACGTGACTAAAGCTGCGAATACCTTTGCGTAATTTGGTAAAGGCTTATGCCTCGCCGGTAGCATTTTGCGACCACACCTTTAGGCATTCCGAGAGCATCAGCAATTCGTTGGTAGGCCACCCTCGACTTTGAGGCGCCGAGCGTCTTTGAGTCTGCGCATATTCATGCGAGAAGCAGGCATGAGCTTCCTAGCCCAGAAAGGTAAGCGCCTGAACGTAACGCATGGTTTCGTTTATATGCAACACCGTTTTGGTTTCGTGTCTCGCCATGCCGATTGCCGTAAGCGTCTGCGGTGGTGAAGACCCCCAGACGCAAGGGTCACGTTGGACTGCAATACGCACAAAAGCGCTGAAGCGATTGCTCTTGAAGAAGTTAGTAGCAAATCATTCCAACCTAGCCATCTTTTCTGCAGCCCTAAGCTGCAGCGCATCCAATGCCTGCACGCAAGGCTTGAACGATGGACTCAATTGTTTTTCTACTTGCAAACGCGCCACATAGCCACGCGCCAGGTCAAGCGCGCTGCGCCATGTTGCACCGCCCACCGCGCTGTGCAGATTTACGGCCATTACGTTGTCACGCAGCACCCCGCCTCCGGTGGGGCTAAAGGCCATGGGCAGCATGTCATAAGCGGGGCTAAGGTCGTAGGGTCGCCCGCTGTCACTGACGAAGGACAAATTGCCCGCGTGCATATCGGTGTTGCCAATCAGGGCGCCAAAGGCGAACAGCAGCGCGGCCCTAGCGTGGGCCTGCGGCGTGATGACGCCAAGTTTCGCCAACTGCGCAGTGATAACCGGCCAGGGCGCAGTGGCATTGCCCACAAACTCACCGTCAAGTGAGGCCAGCGAAATCAATGCGCACCGGCCATGCAAGCCCTTGCGGTCAAAGCGCTCCAGTTCTAAAAAGCGCTGCGTGCCCACATCCAGCAGTCGCGAGCACGCTGCCGCAACGCCCGCGCCTTGCAGAGTCTCCAGGGCCAGGTGTTCCGCCACCAGTAAGTCGCGCCAGCGGGCGCTAACGGGGCTGGCCTCCGCCGCCGTGAACTTGACCAAAACATGGCCCGCTGGGCTGAGGGCGCAAAACTTGGGTTGCTCGCCTGCGGCGGACGACCAGGTCTCATCTGCGCTTATCGCTTGCGCGGCAAGGCGCGGGTAATCTTCGAGGGCATACGCTTGGGGCGCGGGGGCGTTGACAAAGTGGTCACGTGCCACTTCCCCAAGCAACACATTGCCTACAGGGTCAGCGCCGCTGGCCAGCAAAGCACGCAGCGCGTCGGTGTCGCTCCAGTGGCGCACGTCGGCGGGCAGGCCCAAGCTGGGCGCATGGCGGTGGGCGTAGGCCCGCCCCAAAAAGCCCTGTGGCCGCATATCGTTGAGCCACCAGGGCAGGCCTTCATGGTGCGTGGTGACACCATCCGTCTGCGCCATCACAAAACCACCGGGTCGTACCGGGTAGAGCGTGCCCATAATGACGATCTGGCCTGTGGCGGTGACGCGATACACCGCAATGTCGGGAAGAGGCCGAAACCGGTCCCGCAGCGAGTAGCGGGTAGCGCGCGCAGCGCCTATGCGGACGATTTCGCCCTCCATTTTTCCAATCGCCCGCGCCAGCGTGGGCCGCGAAATTTGCAGGTGCTCGCGCAGTGTGTCGCTGGCCAGCGGACCAGCGGCTAGGGCATCACGTATCTGGGCGCAACGGTCTTCCATGGCGGTATACTGAAATGATTAATGAAACGAATATGAAACGATAATTAAAGCAGTATAGCCCTGATAAGCGACGAAGCTCCTTAGCGATTACGCCGGCCGATGCCGCTGGTGGGCGCTGGTGTTGGCCCGCATACACTTCCCCCGTCGCCATTTCCACACGCTCGCCCCATGGCCCTGTACTCCTTTGACAGAAACCGCGCCCTGCTGCGACAAGCCGCCGCCATGCTCACCTTTGTCCTGCTGGCATGCCCGCTGCCCGCACAGGCCACGCCACAGTTGCAGTGCAGTTTTGACGTGAACTCCGAAACCCACCATAAGACTTTTGGCGTGGTGAGCGACCCGTACACCACCGAAGCAGTGCCCATTGGCAACCGCTTTCGCTTCAAGGCCATCATGTTGGCCGCAGAGCCGGACGCCGTTGGCGCGTCAAGCCTGGAGAGCATTAATTTATACGTGTACTACAACACCCGCCGCCAGCCGATGATCATGCAGCACACCCGCTTTTTGCAGCCGATAGCGCAATCCACGCCCAAGCCAGATGCCCTGACCGGCCGGGTGGCTTTGTACTCGCCCCTGCTAGGCAAAGAGCTGCAATACCAATGTGCCCTGGCTGAGGTGGAGCCATGATGCGCCGCACGGTTGTTGCCCTGCTAACTTCTAGCGCCTTGCTGCTGGCATTGGCTGCCCCCTCCGTGTTCGCGGCAGAGCCCAGCGCAGGACAAAGCTCCGGCGCACCGACCAAAACCAAAGCACAAGCCAAGGAACTGCGCCAAGGCAAAGCGGCCCACCCAGCCAAGGCGCACAGGGACGGCGCTTCGCGCAGGCCGGATACCCAAGGGCCGCTGTCTCTGGTGGTCGTTGGCGACATGATGCTCGGAGACGGGCCCATGAACGCCATGCGCAAAGGGCAGGACCCCTATGCCGGTTTTGCTTATTTGTTCGCGAGTGCGGACATACGCATCGGCAACCTGGAATGCGTAGTCGCCACCACCGGCAGCCCGGAGGACGATAAGCCCAATGTGTTTCGCGTGCATCCGCGCGCTTTGAAGTACATCAAGCGTCACTTTGACGCGGTGGGCTTGGCCAATAACCATTCGGGTGATTTCGGCCAAGAGGCTTTTGCGCAGATGCTAGGCTTGCTCAAGCATCAAAAGATAGGCGTCTATGGCGGCGGTATGAACCTGACCGAGGCACACACGCCATGGGTCATCGAGCGCAAGGGCGTGCGCGTAGCTATCCTGGGTTATGACGAGTTTCAACCCCGCAGTTTTGAAGCTGACACCGACCGACCCGGCGTGGCCTGGAGCGAGGATTCACAGGTGCTGCGCGATATCCGGGCCGCGCGCTCGGTGCACAAAGCCGATGTGGTGATCCCGGTGATGCACTGGGGCTGGGAAGAGCCCATTGCCAATGACCGCCAACGCCAGTTGGCACGCCTGATGATCGATGCCGGCGCCGACGCCGTGATCGGCGGTCACCCGCACCAGTTGCAGGATACCGAGCGCTACAAGGGCAAGCCGATTTTTTACAGCCTCGGCAATTTTGTGTTCGACGGGTTTCCGCTGCCCATCAACTACATTGGCTGGGCCTTGCGCATGGAATTGGACAAAAACGGGGTGCAGAAAGTAGAGGCCCACGTCTCGCACATCGGCCCCACTGGCTTACCCAGGCCGGGTAAGGTGTTGGCAGACCCGACGCTGCGCTAGGCCTACACAAAAAGGCTTTAGCACTTCCACTATGACCTACGCCACTATCGCCCGCAACCGCCTGCCCGCCTTACTGGCGCGCATGCCCAAAGCCGAGTTGCATATCCACATCGAAGGCTCTTTGGAGCCGGAGCTGATATTCAGGCTGGCCGAGAAAAACGGCATCAAGCTGAGCTACCCCAACGTAGAAGCTTTGCGCGCAGCCTATGCGTTTACCGACTTGCAAAGTTTTTTAGATTTGTACTATGCCGGCGCCTCGGTGCTGATCGAAGAGGACGATTTTTATCGCATGGCTATGGCCTACTTCGCGCGGGCGCAGGCCGACCACATCGTGCACGCCGAGTTGTTTTTTGACCCACAAACCCATACCGAGCGCGGTGTGTCCATGGGCGCAGTGATCCAAGGGCTGGCCCGGGCTTGCGCAGATGCCAAAGCGCAATATGGCATCAGCGCCAGCCTAATCATGTGCTTTTTGCGCCACTTGTCCGAGGCGTCTGCTTTTGATACTTTGGAAGCAGCCTTGCCCTACCGCGCGCACTTTATTGGCGTGGGCCTGGACTCTGGAGAACGTGGCAACCCGCCAGAAAAATTTGCCAGTGTTTTTGCAAAGTGTCGAGCGCTCGGCCTGCGCATCGTGGCCCACGCCGGAGAGGAAGGCCCGCCGGCCTATATCGAAAGTGCGCTCGACGTTCTACATGTGGAGCGCATAGACCACGGCGTGCGCTGCAGCGAGGACCCCGCGCTGGTGCAACGCCTGGCCGCCAGCCGCATGCCGCTGACCGTGTGCCCGCTGTCCAACGTGAAGCTCTGTGTGTTCAACACCATGCAAGAGCACAACCTGGCCACACTGCTGCATGCCGGGCTGTGCATCACCCTCAACTCGGATGACCCAGCCTATTTTGGTGGCTACCTGCTTACCAACTTCGAAGCCGTATTTGCCGCACTGCCTGAACTGAACGCGCAGGACGCGTGGCAGTTGGCCCGTAACAGCATTGATGCCAGCTTTGCGCCTGAAGCAGACAAAGTGTTATGGCGTGCGTATTTGGATGCGGTATTTGACAGGGCACTGTCATAAGCGCATGGCGAAGTTTCAATGCTCTCCGTGCTGGTGCTCTTTGCCACCGCCAGGCGCCACTTGAGACACCGGCACTTTGATCTCCACATTGCTCTCCACCCCCTTGGCGTCTTTAAAGCGCAAGGTCAAGGGAATAGTGGTGTCTTTTTGCAGCGGTAGCTTCAAGTCCATCAGCATCACGTGAAAACCGCCGGGCTGCAGAGCCACCGCTTTACCTGCGGGCAGTGGCAGTCCATCGGGCAAGGCGCGCATTTGCATGACGTTGTTGTCCATCTTCATTTCATGCACTTCGGCCACGCTGGCCACGCTGGTGCTGACGCCGACTAAACGGGTCTCGGTTTTGGAGGTGAGCGTCATAAAAGCACCCGTGGCCTTTTGCCCTTGCACCGTGGCACGTGCCCAGGCGTTGTGCACGCTGATATTTTGCGCCCAAGCGCTTGTAAACATCAGGCTGGCGAGCGTCAGACTGCGGATAAGGAATTTGCTGTTCATGGTTTTTACTTTCTAAAAAATACTTTTTGATACACCGACCAAGCAGGACATTTGGTCTGCGCACACGATTAATGTGCGTGGTCGCCAGCGGCCTGCACATCCAATACTTCGAGCAATGCTGCGGGCATCTTCAAGCCTTTGGTCGAGGTGCCACTCGCGGGCACTTCCACCCAGTCATTAGACCCCTTGGCGCAGGATTGCACTACCTTGAACCACAGGGGGCCTGGCTTGGCCGGGGTGGTTCCACGCAGCACAAATTCGTCGTAATAGGCATGGGGCAAGGCATTTTCTGCGCCATTGGCGGTCCAGCTAATTTCCAGCACGCCTTCGGTGTATTTTTTGCCGTGGCTTTCGTAGGGTACGGCTAAAGGACCGATGACGGTGCGCAGCGTCCAACCGGGCTTGGGCATCGGCTGGGCGCCGTTAAAACCGGCGGGCAGTATGACGCGCATGGATGTAGTGGCCTCGCCATCGCAACCATGGCCTACACGGAAGGTGGCGCGGTAGCTGCTGCTGGCGGCAGCGGCAGCGTCCTGCAACACCACATGGGCTTGCGCTGAGACTGCGGCCAGGGCTAATGTGCTGGCCAGCAACAGATAAGAATTTTGGAGTACACGCATAGTGAAAAATTTGTTTGGTCTAGAAAACCCACCGATAGCGCGCAGGCACGATGCGGCGCTTACT
>Ga0136641_1001146_pt1 | contig 11131 bp, 14 predicted proteins | sample EliLak1302023Y_FD_115312 | JGI IMG/M metagenome (GOLD analysis project Ga0136641, IMG submission 115312) | Freshwater microbial communities from Elizabeth Lake, Yosemite National Park, California, USA - 13020-23Y | ecosystem: Environmental > Aquatic > Freshwater > Lake ... | reverse complement strand
TTTCCAACGCCAACGATTGCAACACGGATGTCGCCTTTACCGGTTGTGATATTCACTCTATTTCCTCTCGGTTTTGATCATGTCTTCCAGCCAAGCAATCTCTCGATCAGCTGTCTCCAGTGAATGACGTCGCCATTCCTCCAGATATTTGTCGATACCGACAGGTGACTTCTCGAGTTCACCACGAAGGATTTCGGCTTTCTCCTTGAGGCGACGATGGCGTCCCTCAAGAATTCTTACCCTGTTATTTGCAGAAGTTGGAGAAAAGAAAGCGAAACGAATTTCGAAGCCCTCATCCTCCCAAGTCTCAGGTGTTACTGATTCGGTCAAAGATCCAAATCTGCGAGCGCCACTATCAGTAATCGCGTACACGATTCGAGCGCGGCGAGAAATTGCCTCCACAACTGTTTCTTCAATCAAGCCAGCTTCCATCATTCGACGAAGCTGCGGATAGAGAACTGAAAATGACAATGCGCGGAATGGTCCGAAGATGGTGCCGATGCGCTTGCGAAGTTCGTAGCCATGCAATGGGGCCTGTGAAAGCAGGCCGAGGAGAGCGAATTCGAGCGACTCTGATCGTGAGCGCATCTGGTTCTCCTTCCAAAGTACTCCGTGGAATGTATCCATTCGATATATCGAGGCGTAATCTATTGGGATATACCCGCTCCGCGCAACCCAGACGCGCCACGGGCTTTCGATCTTCACCGGTGTGAGGGTGTGGCGTATCAGCCAAAAGCAGGGGTCAAAGTTCTACTCTTTTTCCCAGTCTCCTATTCGGGACATCTCATTGAAGGGAAGTCTCAAGAGTCGCTACTCTCGTGGAAACTCCATGGAAACGGTAAATCAATTGGCTCGGGTGAAGTTGTCTCAACCGATGAACGCCTTAGCTGGCCTCGAACAATCGGCGTTGGCGTGGCATTGTTTGGCATGATCGGAGTACTGGGCGCTCGTATTTGGATCGAAGGTAAGGTTGATTTTGCTAACTCAACAAACTTGATCATCGCTGCATCTGCCTTAATCATCGGTATCTCTGACATGTCATGGACGCGTGGTGATTACACTTTTAGCGGAATCATCAACGCTACTTTGGTAGCAATCCTTGGATATCGAATCCTTACTTCAATTGCTTCAGCAAGGGGTAATAAGTAAAGTTTTGTCATGATTATTCCTTCGCGGCTGATTGAATACATCGTGGCCGCGATGGTGATTATTTTGGCGCCTGGCCCGAGCGTTCTCTTTGTGATCGCTCGGGCCATCGCGTGGGGCCGAAAAACTGCTGTCTTTACAGTTGCCGGCAATGTGACAGGTGCATTCGTGCTCTCCACATTTGTTGCCTTCGGATTGGGTCCGATACTTCAAAGTTCAGATATCGCATATATCGCTGTGCAATGGGGCGGCGGACTTTATTTGGTCTATCTCGGAATTGATGCGATTAGACATCGTGAAGTTCAAGCTGCCGACATGACGAACCAAGGAGATGTTGCACCAACTGTGCGACGTTCAATGCGAGATGGTTTCTGGGTTGGCGCTCTTAACCCAAAGGGACTTGTGTTCTATGCAGCGGTGCTTCCGCAATTCATAGATCGCAAACGTGGCCACATCACGAGTCAATTAATTCTGCTCGGGGCAATATTCTCACTCTTGGCATTTATATCCGATGGTTCTTGGGGATTACTTGCCGGCACCGCGCGTCAATGGTTGGCCACTGATCCCAAGCGTTTAGAAAGGTTGCGCGCAACCGGTGGGACGATCATGATAATTTTAGGAATCACTGTTGTCATTGCTGCAATTGTCAGTACCTAAGGACACACTTACGCCATGATTAAACCAGCAAAGCCAGCCCGTGAAAATATATCCCCATCAGATTTAACATTTGCTCTTTCCACCTGCAAGCGATGTTTATGGATCAAGTACTGGTTCAAGGTAACGATGCCAGGAGCTTTTCCACTTGTTGGAACTATGGCTGCATTGCAGGAAGAACATTTTCAAGGCGCAGACATGCCCACTATCGACCCTTCACTTCGGGCCGGAAAGGTTACCAAGTGGGGCGAATGGGTTAAGAGCAAGCCGCTAGTCATTGCTGGCGCCGAAACTCGTTGGCGCATTTTAGGAAAGTATGACTTAGTCGCAACAAATGAGGATGGAACAATCGGTTTAATAGATTGCAAAGTCTCAGATAGTCAAAGAGATAGCGGGCAGTTTTATTCACCTCAGCTTGAGGCGTACGCATATAGCCTTGAAAATCCTTCGGCGGGTAAACCTCAATCAGTCGCATCAATTGGCTTATTGGTATGGAAACCAAATACTGCGATCGGAACGACACCCGCTGATTACGGTTTCGGGGTATTCCAAAAGTATGTTCCGGTCGAACGGGATCAGACAAACTTCCTAAGGGTCATCGGTGAATTTATTGATGTACTTGAAGGTGAACTTCCTGAAGCTGGTCCGGAGTGCCAAACCTGTAACTACCTGGTTGCGCGCAACGCTTTGGATTAATCCTCTTCCTGGATTTCCCCAAGTTTTGCTTTTTTAGGGGCATAGATATCGATGTACTCCTGGCCAGACATCGCATGAATCGCATTCATGATCTGATCAGTTACATCTCGCAGGTGTCGCAAATCAGTTGAATCACCGTCGAAGTACATTGCTTTCCCAAAGTTCATACCCACGCGCTTCACATTAGGAATAACTTTCCCAGTTGGCTGAATCTTGTCGGTGTTAGACATCGCAACTGGTATCACTGGCGCGCCGGATTCAATCGCCAACCGAGCAATACCTGTACGACCCTTATACAAACGGCCATCCGGAGATCGAGTTCCCTCCGGATAAATTCCGAGGCAATCTCCCTCTGCCAATACTTTCAGTCCAGTTATCAACGCTGCTTCGCTACGACGGCCACCCGAACGATCAACTGGCACCTGACCTAATGCAATGAAGGTTAGCTTCTTTAACAAACCCTTAGGCCCGGGAGATGTGAAGTACTCACTCTTGGCCAAAAATGTAACTTTTCGAGGGACAACAAGGGGCATAAAGATCGAATCACTAAAAGAGAGGTGATTTGAGGCGATAATTACTGGACCTTTAGCTGGAACATTTCGAAGTCCACGCACCTTCGGGCGGAAGGCGAGCATCAAGAGCGGGGTCAGAAATGCTCGTAAGGTTCCGTAGGGCAGGTTGTTGAACACGGGCTTAATTTAGTGGTTTTTGACGACTATGACACTATCTGAGAGTGAGCAATCCTAAAAAAGATCCAGAAGATTTTGATGAAGAGGAATTGATTCGTTCTGAGTTCGATTCCATCGTTTCTGGCCTTTCCTTGGATGAATCTGCTCCGACAACATATCTAGATGATCTGGATCGAATAGATCAGGAGAGATTCCTTCAACCCAATCCCCCACGGCAGTCGGCTCGAGGATTTTTTGTATTAGCAAAGCGTGCAATTAATCGTTGGCTTCACCGAGGATCGCATGATGATGATGGAGTAACACTATGAGTAATTTTAATTGGGGAATTTTAGGGCCGGGCGGAATCGCACGTGCATTTGCATCAGACTTACAATTTCTTGAGGGACATTGTGTGGGCGCAGTTGGTTCACGAACTCTCAGTAATGCCCAAGCCTTCACGAAAGATTTCGGTGGTACCGCTTACGGGAGTTACGATGAACTAATTTCGGATCCAATAATTGACGCAATCTATGTTTCTACCCCCCATCCAGCGCATAAAGAAAATGTTATCAAGGCACTTAATGCAGGTAAGCCGGTCTTATGTGAAAAACCATTTGCAGTAAATGCCCATGAAGCGCAAGAAATGGTTGACGCTGCACAATCAAATAACGTTGCACTTATGGAAGCGATGTGGGCAAGATTCTTGCCTCACTATGCACAGGTGCGGAAAATTATTACAAGTGGAATTTTAGGTAGAATCACAACAGTTCAGGCAGATCATGGGCAACGATTAGCTGATCAAAATATTGCACGCTTAGTTGAACCAGCTCTAGCCGGAGGTGCGTTACTAGATCTTGGTATTTATCCAGTTTCATTTGCACACATGATTTTAGGCAATCCCACAAAAATCACGGCAAGTTCCGTTTTGACTGATAAAGGTGTCGATGGTCAGACATCAATTATTTTGGATTACGCCGATGGAGCTCAAGCACTCTTACATGCATCAATGATCGAGCAAACTCCATGCCGGGCAGTGGTGGCTGGGGTTGATGGGTGGCTGGAGATAGATCGAACTTTCTATAATCCAACAAGCATGCGAGTGAACTTATTTGATGGCTCAATTATCGAGTATCCCAATAATTACATCGGACATGGCCTTCGCGAACAAGCGGAAGTTTTCAAGAAATTAGTTCTAGCAGGTAGAACTCAATCTGAGATTTTAAATTGGAAAGATACCGTTGATATTATGCAGACTCTTGACACTGTGCGATCTCAAATTGGATTACGTTTTCCATTTGAAAAATGAGTTTTGCAGAATTTAAACTCGAGCTAAATCTGCAACTCCTACAAGTCCCGCGTCATTGCCAAGTTCAGCGGCTATTAACACTGGATAAGGGTGCTTGCCAGCAAATGGCATTGTTCGCTCAAGTGATTCTCGTGTGGGTTTTAATAAAATCTCACCCGCATCAATTACCCCACCACCAATGACAACGCATGCTGGATCCAATAAAACTGCAAGGGAAGCTATACCTGCGCCAAGCCACTGACCTGTTGTATTAAATGCAGCCAGTGCAACCGGGTCCCCTTCTCGCGCAGCATCTGAGATTGCTTTTCCGGTTAAACCGGCAATGGTTCCATCACCGCGCGAAAGTAGATTGCGTGCAATTTCCGGGCTAGCACTAATTGCTTCTCGTGCGTGACGAAGCAGGGCGTTCCCAGATGCATACTGTTCGAAACATCCGCGTGCCCCGCAACCACACAGATGTCCATCAGGTACAACACGTAAGTGCCCAAACTCAGCAGCGATTCCAAAAGCACCACGATATAAATCACCATTAACAACAATGCCACCACCGATACCAGTACCAACAGTCAACATCATCATGTGGTCCTGGTCTCGACCCGCACCAAACCTGGCCTCACCCCATGCCGCAGCATTTGCATCATTTTCGATAACAACTGGCAATCCAATTAGTTGGGTCAATTCATAATCTAGATCAACGCCATTCCAGTCGGCAATGTTGGGTGTAGCAAGCATTGTTTTACGATCAGATGAAACGAAGCCGGCAGCAGAGACACCAATAGAAGTGACTTCAAAGGCAGCCATAAGTTCGAGTGCAGTGTCAGCAATTGTTTGAGTTAAAGCTTGCCCACCTTGGCGAGGAGTGTCCTTGCGCGCGGTTGCAAGAATCTTTCCGTTTTCATCAACAACTCCGCCTAAAACTTTGGTACCACCTACATCGATGCCAATCGTGTACCTCACCAAACTATCCCTCTAGATGAGTTTTGAGTTGAGACAACGCTGCATCAATCGTTGCCTTCTCCGCTTTCTGTCGCATCATCGCGGGAATTGGCATTGATAAGGAAACTTCTAATTCATATGTCACTTCAGTAGTATCTTCATCAATACTCTTGATTGAATAAATACCATTCATACCCGTTAGCAGATCTGCATCATCTAATGTGAAACTCAGTTTGCTCGGAGCATCACTCCAGTCATAATCCAAAGTTGGGCGATCTTTCATCATTCCCGCATCAATACTCATCTTGACCTTCGTGATTCGCCCCTGCTCATCGCGGTCAATCGCTTCGGCTGATTTAATCTGGGTTGACCAATCGGGGTACTTGTCCAAGGCAAAAAGCACCTTTTGAACTGCGTTGATTGGAGCATCGATCGTGATAGTCGCTTTGCTGAATTCGGCCATGGCGCAAGGTTACCCTCTTTACCATTCCAGTTCGCTCACGCTAGCGTTCCACTATGAATGAAATCACAATCCCGCCACTTGTTCCCGCCGCTACCGCTGGAAACCTCACCAACTTGATCGCTGAACGTGCGTGGTTCGAACCAGAACGCATCACCATGTCCCGCCCATTGGGCGAAGGATGGCAACCCGTAACAGCCCGCGAAGTCGAAGAAGAAATCCGTGCTACCGCTAAGGGATTGATTGCAGCTGGCGTTCAAATTGGCGACCGAGTTGCGATCATGGCGCGCACACGATACGAATGGACGATCTTAGATTTTGCAACTTGGTTTGCTGGCGCCGTTGTCGTGCCTGTCTATGACACCTCATCCGCAGAACAGATTGATTGGATTCTTAACGATTCACATTCTGTCGGCATAATTGTAGAAACACCTGCACTGCGTGATTTAGTGCAGACTGTTTTGCCATCGCACACCCGTCATGTTTGGACGATGACAGATGATGTTCTATCAATATTGCGTGAGTCCGGTAAGCACATCGGGGATGATGAGATCGATCGTCGCCGCGCTGCGCTTAATCCCACATCACTCGCGACCCTGATCTATACATCAGGAACTACTGGAAAGCCTAAGGGTGTGCAGTTAACGCATGGCAATTTCCTATCAGAGACAGGAAACGTCTCACAAGGTGCAAGTGAACTCTTTCTCAAACCTGGTGGTTCAACATTGCTATTTCTCCCTATTGCGCATGTTTTTGGGCGAATGGTTGAAATTGGCGCGATTGCGTCTGGTCTGCACATGGCACATTGCAGCGACCCGGCAACACGCTTGCCGATGGATTTGGCCTCATTTAAACCAACATTTGTTTTAGCAGTTCCTCGCATCTTTGAAAAAATCTACAACGGTGCCGAGGCTCGGGCAGAGGCTGCCGGCAAAGGAAAAATATTTAAAAAAGCGGCAGATGTAGCTATTGCCTACTCTGAAGGCTTGGACAAAAAAGCCATCTCACCAGTTCTCAAACTTAAGCATGCGCTCTTTGACAAACTCGTTTACAGCAAACTCCGCGCAGGTATGGGTGGAAATGTTGAGGCAGCAATATCTGGTGGAGCCCCACTCGGAGCGCGCCTGGGCCACTTCTATCGCGGTGCTGGCATAACTATCCTTGAAGGTTACGGATTAACTGAAACAACGGCAGGTGCAACTCTTATTTTACACGGAGCCCACCGAGTTGGGTCAGTTGGAAAGCCTATTCCAGGAACTTCAATAAAGATTGCCGACGATGGCGAAGTTCTCATTCGCGGACCGATTGTGATGCAAGGGTATTGGCAGAATGAAGCAGCAAATACAGAAGTCTTTGATGGGGAGCATTGGTTCCAAACCGGCGACCTTGGGAAACTTGATGAAGAGGGCTTCCTGTACATCGTTGGTCGCAAAAAAGAATTAATTGTCACAGCGGGCGGTAAAAATGTAGCACCCGCAGTTCTAGAAGATCGACTACGTGCCCATCCATTAGTAAGTCAGTGCATGGTGGTTGGAGACAATCAACCATTTATTGCAGCGTTGGTGACAGTCGATGCAGATGCACTTAAGGCATGGGTACTTAATAATAAAAAAGATGGGGCTTCAATTAACGATTTGATTCATGACCCAGATTTAATCGCAGTTATTCAAACAGCTGTTGATGAGGCGAATAAGGCGGTCAGCAAAGCAGAATCTATTCGTAAATTCACGATACTTCCTGTGGATTTCACAATTGCCGGCGGCCATTTGACCGCAAAACTTTCGGTAAAGCGCCATGTAGTTGCAAAGGAGTTTGCACACGAGATCGATGCATTATTTGCAAAATGATCGATCGGCGGGTCACGCTCGCTCAAGAACTCCATGATGGAATCGCCCAGGATCTCGTAGGCCTGGGCTTTTCCATTGATTCACTCATAGCTTCGATTAAAGATCCAACTTTCAAAGAACCTCTTCGCGCTGTTCGATTTACAATCACAGGGTTGATCGAAAAAGTTCGTTTAGAAATTCACCAACTTCGATCGGCCGAAGATCTAATTTCAGAGGATAGTGCACTCGATTATCCATATGAATTACTACGCGTGGTTTCCGAAATTTTACGAAATGTATCGGAGCACTCTCAGGCGACGCATTTATCTATGGCCATCACAGACAACGGGTTAGGTGGAGCCCACAGCAAAGAGGGACGATTTGGAATTGCGGGCATTCAAGAGCGAATCATCAGATTGAATGGGGATATCCATATTGACTCTACCGAGCGAGGAACGAGAATTAGCATTGAGTTGCCGCTAGCGAGGTGAAAATGAAGGTCTTAATTGTTGATGATCATTCCGTTGTAATTTACGGCCTGAAATCCGCAATTGAAACCCATGGCTATCAGGTTGTAGCTGTTGCCGGATCCGTCAATGAAGCGCGGGCGTTTATGGCCCAAACAAATCCCGCTGCGATCATCGTGGATGTGAATCTTCCTGATGGCTCCGGATTTGATCTGGTGGCGTGGGCCCGTAAATTTTCACCATCAATGGCAATTGTTATTTTGACTTTAAATGATGGTGCAGATTACGTGCGGGCTGCAAAAATTGCCGGTGCGAACGCCTTTATTGTTAAAAGTGCACCCCTTTCCGAACTACTTGCCGCACTCGATTTTGCGATAGCGAGCCCACATTCTTTTAGTAGCAATCATCATTACGGTCTAGCAGTGGATACAGGACTCAGCGCACGCGAACTAGCAGTGCTGCATTCAATTAATCAAGGCATGAGTAACGCCGCAATTTCACAACAACTATTTATTTCAATTTCAACTGTCAAAGCCCACGTCTCCTCAATTTTACGAAAATTAAAGGCTGATAATCGAGTTCAAGCCTTAATTCTTGCGCGTGAGCTTGGATTACTTATTTAACAGTTGTTCAAAATCCTTTGACCAAATTTCCCATCGCCACTTGTCGATTATCCATTGTCGACCTGCCAGGCCCATTTGCCGAGCTGATTCAAGGTGGGTAAGTAATCTAACCGCGGCAGCAGCTATCTCTTCGTCAACAACTCCATTAACGATTATCCCTGTTTCGTTGTTAAGTACTGCATCTGGTGCTCCGCCAGAACTTCCAGCAAGAACCGGCAGTCCACAAGAGCTCGCTTCCAGATAAACGATTCCTAGTCCTTCAACCTCTAGCCCCATAAATCGCGAGCGGCTGGGCATTGCAAAAATATTTCCAACACACAGGTACATTGGTAACTCCTGATATGCAATTCGGCCGATGAAAGTGACCGATTCTTCGAGTTTGTAGTGCTGAACCAGTTTTTGAAGATGGTCCCGGTACGGGCCTTCGCCAACGAGTAATAAGTGAGCATCAGAAACACTGCGGAGAATCTCAGGCATGGCTTTGATCAAATGATCTTGACCTTTTCGATGAACTAATCGGCCAACTGAAACAATTACCTTTTTATTTGCTAGACCCAACGAACCTCGAAGCACCGATGCATCGGTAGGAGCAAAGTGAGCGACATCGATTCCAGGGGCAACTCTCACCATGGCATTTTGCGCATTCGTGCTCAATGCCCCTGAAATTGCGCTCCGGGTGAACTCCCCTAAATATGTCAATACATCTACGGTCGAGCCAATTCGGCGAAGCAGCAGATTAAATGGAAAAACTTTTGCCCACCAGACCTCGTGGCCATGTGTCAGGGCAACTGTTCGTAAAACCCCTGCACCTTTCATGCTTGCTGATAGCAGTCCCAGTGGGGCGGCAGCACCAAAGACTGCGGTCGAGATTGCCTCTTGCCGGATTATTTTTTTCAGACGGGTGGCAACACGTGGCGTTGGTAAAAGTATTGTGGATCGGTCACGAATTACGCGGACGCCATATGTCCGCATCCAATCCGCATCATAATCCTCAGCATGTTTTTGATAGGAGGTGTAAACAATTGTTTGGCCAAATGGGCGACGCTGGATCAAACCAATTAAAAAGGTTTCAATCCCTCCGGCACGGGGGCCAAAGTCATTAGTGACAAATAGGACTGAATTAGAAACGGCGAGCTCCTACCAAGGGCTTGCTTCCCAATGAACCACTCTCTGTAACTTTTACCCGCGAACCTGAGCGCGGCGCATGCACCATTTTTCCACCACCGAGATAAACTCCGACATGCGAAACTGGCCGACCGTAAAACAAAAGGTCACCTGGCTTGAGTTCATTTAAAGAAACTTTTTTTCCCATTTGCGATTGCGCCGCAGCAGAATGAGGTAAAGAAACTCCAGCGGCTTGATAGGCACGCATGGTCAAGCCAGAACAATCCCAAGTCACTAGACCGGCGGCACCGAATACATAGCGATCTCCAATTTGCTGTAAGGCAAATTTGAGGGCGATACCGGCACGGCCCGAAACCCCGTTTGCACCCTTAGCTGCTGCCAATGAAGATTTTTGATCTACGTTCTCTTGCTCATCTGATAACTTTGCTAATCGTTCACGTTCGGACTTTGTTAGTTTTGAGAGTAAATTTTCTGCTTCTGCCAACTTGCGCTGCGCCATCGCCGATTGTGCTGCTAACTTTTTCTGCTGGTCAGCTACCAAGGCAATCTTGTCGTTGACGGTAAGTGTTGTGGCATTTAATCGTTGTTGCGCAGCTTCAAATTTTCGTAGTTGTGCTGACTTACGGCGAGTAATTGCATCCAACGATCCGGCAGAGGAAAGGTAGAGGCTTGGATTACTTGAAAATAGAAGCTCAAAGTTTTGTCCAAAACCACCGGATTTGTATTGTTCAACGGCAATTGCTCCCAAGGATCTTTGTAATGTTGAAACTGTCTGGCCTTGAATCTGGGCCTTTGCTTTTATTCCATTAAGCGTTTTAGTGAGACCATTTAATTTAACCTTAGCCTCTTGCGCACCCTCGGCAGCGGTTGTCGCTTCCTCCTGTAACTGGCGCACCTTGGCTTGAACCTGAGCCAAGCTTTGCGCCGCATCAGCCGAGACAGGAGCTATAACTCCAGCAGCCATTGCTAGAGCCAGAACTATGCGCAGAGGAAAAGACATGAGTGCAAGGCTAACCTCGCCCCCACACCTATCTCAACCTGATCGCCCGTCTAATCCCTGTGAATTCCCGCCTAATTAGGCGGTTCGAGCATCAAATTGCAGCGGATGGGTTAAGCCACTATCTGCAAGTACCGAAAGAGCAGAAACCGTTGCATCGCTGATCTCGGTCGAGGGCTTTAGGAAAAGGGCAACCACACATGAATCACAGGCGATCGTGGCCATGG
>Ga0136641_1001144_pt1 | contig 11135 bp, 11 predicted proteins | sample EliLak1302023Y_FD_115312 | JGI IMG/M metagenome (GOLD analysis project Ga0136641, IMG submission 115312) | Freshwater microbial communities from Elizabeth Lake, Yosemite National Park, California, USA - 13020-23Y | ecosystem: Environmental > Aquatic > Freshwater > Lake ... | reverse complement strand
CCACTTGTAGATATTCGCCCGGCAATACTGACAACTAGCAGTGCTAGAACGATCCAGAAAAGTGGGCCACGCAAAATACGGCGATATTGTGGCTTCTTAAGTTTAATTTTCTTCTCGCCAAGTAGATTTACTTTTTTAGGCGATTCCTTCTTTCCAGGTTTTTTTGTGGTCATGAATACATATGCTTCGCTAGTACACCGATGAAATCTAAGTTGCGATATTTTTCATTAAAATCTAAGCCATAGCCAACTACAAACTCGGTTGGAATATCAAAGCCTACATATTTAACATCTACACTTACCTTTGCCGCATCTGGTTTGCGAAGGAGGGTAAGAATTTCAACGCTCTTGGCGCCGCGAGATTCTAAATTTGATTTTAACCAAGCTAGAGTTAAACCAGTGTCAACAATATCTTCGACGATTACAACTTCACGCCCGGTGATGTCACGGTCTAAATCTTTAAGAATGCGCACTACGCCGCTTGATTTGGTTCCAGAACCATAGGAAGAAACTGCCATCCAATCCATCTCAACATGGCGTTGCAACGATCGTGAAAAATCAGCCATTGTCATAACAGCACCTTTCAGAACGCCTATAAGTAGGAGATCGCGTCCCTCGTATTCTTTTTCGACTTGCACGGCCAATTCTGCAAGTCGACCTTGAATCTCTGATTGGGTAACGACAACACTTTCAATATCTGTTCCGCTGGTAGTTAGATTCAAAGTTTGCTCTTCCTTTTAGTTCGGTTGTCTGACCTGAATTTAGGCTGGTGTCGAGAGCGAAAGTCTGCCCGAAATTCGGGCAACCTTCACACCACCAGGGAGATCTGCGCTGCCTTGGCCGCGCCAATTTGTGACGAGCGCCTCGATCGGAACGATGTGGTCTGCCGAAATTGAGCCTGCCGGTGCTCCTGCCGCATAAATCGCGATCCGAATCACCCGGCTACGAATCGCTTTGGGAAGCCCAGCCAGGACACCAACATCCAAACTCTTGGGATCAAGATCCTCATAAACGCGCACCGCCCATTCATCTAGCGCCGTTGCATCTTCTCGAAGCAAACGTGCGGATCGTGCAAGCGCTTGGCTAATTCCTGGCCCAAGATTTTTTTCTAACGCCGGAAGAATATTTTTGCGAACGCGAACTCTGCGGAACTCTTCGTTGAAGTTGTGCGGGTCATTCCAAACATCAATTCCATATTCCAAGCAAGCGGCATCAGTTGTTGCACTTTCAATATTTAAAAGTGGCCTAATAAATGGGCCAATAACTTCAGGCATACCGGATAATGATTTTGTACCAGAACCACGTGCCAAACCGAGCAAAACAGTTTCTGCTTGATCATCCAACGTATGCCCTAAAAAGAATACGCTGGCACTATAAGTATCAAGTGCTTGCTGAAAAATTTTATAGCGTGCGCGCCTTGCTGAAGCTTCAATTCCATCTTGCATTGTTACGTGCGCGCGTGAAGTGAACACATCTTCAAAACCGAGTTTCTTTAATTTCACAATGACTGATGCACAAATTTCGGCAGAATTGCTCTGCAAACCATGATCTACGACGACTGGAATAACTCGATTCTGATTTGGATAGCTCTCAAGAAATAGTGCTACCGCAAGCGCCATTGAATCCGCACCACCAGAAACTCCAACTAGTACTGTTGAATTAATTGGTAGATCCGCTAGCCAAGACCGTACCGCTTGCCGCACTTTTAGTAATGCTGGGGAATGGACGCTCACAAGGAGCACTCTACAAAAGAATTAAACGCGCCCGCCAGATGGCATCAGGCCCTTGATGCTGTACATGTTTGAGTAAATCAAGCCTATTTTTCTGGAATTCGCCTCCCACATCATTCCATTACCGGCATAAATACTTATGTGATGAATATTTTGTACTGATCCATCATACGAATAGAAGAGAAGATCACCCGGAAGTAATTCGCTAAATGGAACCCGCTTCGTCGCCACAAAGTAGAGCGCAGCATTTAAACGCCCCCAGTTTGGATAATCTAAACCAGCTGATTTATAAGCCGCATAAACCAGGCCTGAACAATCGAATGCATTAGGGCCTTGTGCCCCCCAAATATAAGGTTTACGTGCCTGTACTTGTTTCTTCGCAAATGCAACAGCCGATGTTCTGATTATTTCGGTGGAACGAATTGTGGAACGACCGGTAAACCCGCGATCTGGCCAAACTTTAAATTGCCCGGGAGTTACTGCGGCAATATTTGCATTCGCTTCTTCAAGTAAGGCTAATTGACGTTGTTGTTCCAAGGTAACACGAGTGTTCTTGGCTTGGGCAAGTTCGGTTGCTAATTTATTCTGTACAACCTTTAATTTATCTACTTCAACTTGTTGGGCCGCCTTGGCATCATCTGCAATTTTCTTGGCCTCTGCGACTTTATTAGTTGCCGCTGCTTGAGCTAACTTCGTTCGATCGGCCTCTAGTTGAGCCGCCTTGGCCACAACTTGTGCCGCTTGAAAACGTTTTAAGGCAGTGGTATTTGATGCTCCTAACTTATCTAAAGTGGTCAGGCGATCAATTAAATCTTGCGGGCCAGATGCACTTAGAAGCGAATTGATATTTGTAAAGTCGCCGCCCATTTTATAAGCGCTTGATGCCATCTTTCCAATTATTGCGTTTGCAGCATTGACCGCAGCTTGAGTGAGGGCTGCATGTGCAGCCGCCGCCTTGGCGTTAGAAGTTGCAATCGCGAGTTCCTTTAGTGCGCGGTTGTATGAAGCACGAGCCAAATCAGATATCGCTGTTAATTGATTGAGTGTCTTTGTCGCAGAATTAAGTTTTGCTGCTGCGGCACTAGCTGCTGCAGCTTTCGCGTCTTCAATCGCTTTTGCGGCATCGATTTGTGCTTGAGTTGGTTTTGGTGTCTTTGCAAAAGCACGTTCACCTGTAAAAGTTGTCGCGAGCAAAGAGAGCGCAATTAGAGCGCTCCCTACACCGCGCCGCCTTAAGAATGACATTCTTGGAAACCCCCAGGGAAAGCAATCTCCTAAGGGTAAGGGTTCTTACTGGGCGTTTTCTTAAATTAACGCCTTGTGTCGCTAATTAGCAACATCTCTTCGCTTGAACAGGATCGCAACTAGCGTTGACCCAGCCGCTAAATATATCAATGAGATTAAAAGTGAATATTTATAACTTGCAATAGCACTTCCGCCTTCACCGATATTTGAAAAGTTTTGGCCAGGCATCCATTTGGCAGTATTCGCTATTAAGGCAGAGATAATATTTTCAAGGATTAGTGTCCAAAGAACACCTGTTGCAATTGCGCTGATTGGTGAGCGAAAGAGGAGCCCTAAAATCATTCCCAGAGTTCCAAAGCAAAGCGTGGATAAAAAGATATTCAACGTTGTCTGGCCCAAAATGACTAGCGCCGCATGTGAACTCCATTTCGCGGTACTGACCTTTGCGTGACCAGCGAGCGCATATGAGAGGGCGATACTAAAGCCGCCTGCAAATAACACAATAAGAAGCGCATAAATCTTCATCGAGATAAATTTCCCGATCAAGATCTTCATTCGAGAAGGTTGTCTTACCAAGAGGTTACGTAAAGTTCCGTAGGTATATTCCTGAGCGGTTTGAGAGGCGAAGATACAAAGTGCAACGATTCCAAGAAAGGCTCCTACTAATTTAAAGCCGTACACCAATCCATCTGGTTGGCTAAGTTGCAGGGCGCTTATTCGTTCGCCTCGTCTTGAATTTCCACTTTTTGAATTGATCATTAAGTAAACAATGGTGGTGAACAAGCCAGATAGGCCACCAACTGTGGCAAAAGTTGAGAGCAATAAGCTCCGACGCCTTAATTTACGTGCTTCAGCTCTTACAACGCGGATCATGCTTCGTCCTCCGTCATCTCAAAGAAAGTTTCCTCGAGTGTTTGCTGCACTGTGCTGATAGATGCCAGGGTGATTCCAGCCTCAAAAGCCAGTCGATTTAAAGTTGGTGCCCACTCTTTAGAACTCGTGACTTGCACCGCGCCATCTCGAAGAGCCACGGCATGTCCGCTGTCTTCAATCAATTTCACAAGTTTTGTTAGGTCAACTTCATACTCTGGAACTGCCACAATAATTGGTTCTGCTCCAGCTAAGAGATCTTGAGTTTTACCAGAAAATATGACTTTACCTTCACGTAGCATCACCAGATATTCACTAATCATTTCTAGTTCGCTAAGTAAGTGCGATGAGACAAAAACTGTTGTGCCGTGATTTGCTAAGTCTCTAATTAATTCTCGTACTTCTTGTATTCCGGAAGGATCTAAGCCATTGGTTGGTTCATCTAAAACTAGAAGTTCTGGATTTGGTAAGAGCGCCGCTGCAATTCCAAGTCGTTGTTTCATACCTAGTGAATAGGTTTTGAACTTTGAACCACCCCGATCGCCAAGTCCAACTTTGCCAATTAACTCTTCAGCTCGTTCTAGGGGGAATCCACCCAGCGTTGCTAAAACTTTTAAGTTCTCTAAACCAGAGAGCGCTGGATAAAAAGCCGGTCCTTCGATCATTGCGCCAACCTTTGGTAAATATTTTTCTGGTTGTGAAATGTTTTCGCCAAGAACGGTTCCAGTTCCGCTAGTTGGTGAGATTAATCCAAGGAGCATTCGAATAGTTGTTGTCTTACCTGAACCATTTGGCCCGACGAAACCGCAGATCGTTCCGGCTGGTACTGAGAAATTTGCATGCGACAACGCGGTTCGCTCGCCATACTCCTTAGTTAAATCAGTTGCAGAGATTGCCAGCTTGTCCATGCCCACACAATACCTACATAACCTTAGAGATTTACCACGTTAGATATTGCTGTGGATTCCAGTAATCAGGGATTTGAAACAAGCACTGCAACAACTAGCAAGAGCGAATACACGCTCAAGTAAGTAATCGACCATTGAAATAACTTTGCGGCGGCCTTATCAGAATTTGGGCCGTCAATCTTTAGAAGCTGCTGGCCAAAGCCAAGTGCGAGAAGGACTGTGATTGTCCAGCACCACCAAGGAAGTTTGGCGCTCCAATCTAAAGCCAATGAGCAAATAACCATTCCGATTGTGTGAAACCACATCTGTTTTTGAACTGATTTGATTGAGGCTACTACTGGAAGCATTGGGATGCCGGCAGCGGCATAGTCATCACGGTACTTAATGGCTAAGGCCCAGAAATGTGGTGGGGTCCAGAAGAAGATAAGTAAGAAAAATAACCATGCAGTTAGCGAAAGTGAATTAGTAATTGCGGCCCAACCAATTAGAACTGGCATGCACCCGGCAATTCCGCCCCAGACAATATTTTGTGAAGTCCGGCGCTTGAGTCCAATCGTGTAACCAAATACGTAGAAGACAACTGCCGCCGCAGTTAATACGGTAGCCCAGACCGTCGTGAAGTAAGAGAAAATTACAAGAGATACAACTGTCAGAGCTGATGCAAAGACGAATGCTTGTGTTTCAGATATCGCCCCGCTAACAATTGGTCGTTTGGAGGTGCGTGCCATAAGGCGATCTGAGTCAACTTCAATGATCATATTGAATGCATTTGATGCACCGGCCGCAAGAGTTCCACCAATAAGTGTTGCCGCGGTAATCTTAAAAGAAGGGACGCCGCGCACTGCTAAGAATAGTGCGGGGAGTGTTGTGACTAGTAAGAGCTCGACAACGCGCAATTTCATTAGCGCTATGTATGGCGAAATCTTGCTACTCATCTGAGGAGGATATCTAATTAGTAACAGGTGGAGGTAGGGCTATCATTCCCAGCATTTGATCAATAGTTTTACGCGCAATCTGTCGATAGCGCTCATAAGGCTTAATGTGGTCCGCAATTACAGCAAAAACATACTGATCTGGACCTACATCAACGTATCCGGCAAGTGAAACAGTTGTATCAATCCAGCCAGTTTTTGCTTTGATAAGCCCTACTGCACTTGGTGCATCGAGCGTGAATCTATTTTTTAGCGTGCCGGTTTCACCGGCAAGTGGCAGACCATCATAAATAACTTTGAGTTCTGGACGATTCTTTATTTGAATCAATAAATCAGCGATTGTGCGCGCAGAGATTCGGTTATCGTGTGATAGACCGTTGCCATCAAACACTGTTAAACCAAGAGCTGGCACATCAATACTTTTTAGCGTTTCTTCAAATGCTTGCTGAATTCCGACCGCATCGGTTCCAAAACCCAACTTCTTTGCTGCGGTTCGCGCCAGCCGATCAGCCAAAACATTGTCACTCCACAACAAAGTAAATTGCACAATTTCACCAAGTGGTGGTGAAGAGATTTCACGAATTTGAGTCTCAGCTTCGCTTCGAATTTCATCAAATGTTGACGCTTGGTGAATCTTTATGTTTACTTTCTTGCGATACAGGAACTTTAAATTCTGTAAGTCCTTTAAATAAACGCCATAAGTTTCAATTGTTATGGTGCGCAATTTCGGCGCACTTCGTAGCGCAGCGGTTATAAGAGTAGTTGAAAGCGCTCTGTGGAATTTCTTGGCTACGGCAGAGCTAGTTGTAAGCCAAGGATCACCATCTCCAATCATGGCGAATTTTCCGCGAGTACTTGTAGTGCTTATTGAAGTATGAAAAACGGTATCTGCTCCGAGTGCTTTAATCGCAGAAGTCATGGACACCAACTTGAGAACTGAAGCGGGCGCCCGAGTTACATCTGGCGCATCAGTAAAAACCGTCTCTGATGTTGCTGGATTTACAACAATAATTCCAGGGTGAAATAAGAATGGTGAAGCAGCAAGAGTTTCAAACGATTTTGGGATAATAATTGCGTTTGCCGGTGTTGATGTTGAGAAGATAAATCCAAGACAAACTAAGGGCACTAACCATTTACGCATGTGTTGATTATGCCAGTGCTTTACTCTTAAAGCGCCCTTGTGAGAGTGCAGCAGCAAATAAAACAATCAAGCCACCTATCGGTTGGTTCCAAGCAATATTCTCACCCAAGAAGAGCCACCCTACAAAAACTGCAACCACTGGCGTTAAGTAAGTAACTGAACTTGCTATCGCACTTCCCGCTTGTGCCACAATTTTAAAGTTCCAAATGTAGGCAAAACCGCTGCCAAATATCCCAAGTGCCAACATCCCCAGGATTGGGCCAGGACGGTAATAATCCTTGGCGATGCCATTTAATAGAAAGAATGGCAGAAGCGTCAGCGCGCCTGTGGTCACTTGAGTCGCCGCGAGCGACTCTGCGCGCAAGCCAAGTGGTGAAACATATTTGCGGATTATGGGGAATGAAAGTCCATAACAAGTAACCGCGAGCAATAGCGCCAGCACGCCAATCATTGAATTATGGCCAACTCCGTTCCAAATTCCCAGAACGGTAAGAACGCCAATAGCGCCAATCGCAAGCCCAAACAGTTGGTAGCTCTTCGGTTTATCTTCGCGGAAAGCAATCAGAATAAATATCAGCGTCGTGAGTGGCGTACACGCATTTATGATTCCCGCTAATACTGATGTAACTCTGACCTCCGCAAATGCAAATAAGAAACCGGGAATTACATTTAATAGTAGTGAAACAACCCAAAGGGCCAGCCAAGTACTTTTCTCGGTAGGTAATTTAAGACCGCGAAGACGGACAATAATTAAAAGTGTTACAGCGCCTAGTGAGCAGCGACCAAATGCAACTCCGGCCGGGGTTAAAAATTCTAGTCCGAGTTTGATAAAAATAAATGAGCAGCCCCAGACCAGCCCAAGGGCGAGATAAATCGGGAGCCAGGATTTTTGCTTCACTGTGTCTCCCCCTAAAGTTATGTCCATGACAACCGCTGAGATTGGACCTGGTGAATTCTATCCAGTTGTAGGTGTTGGTCCTCATCCAGAACCATGGCCGGCCGGTGCGAATTTTGATCCAGAATTACTTGCAAACGGTGATCGAAGAAATGTTTTAGATCATTATCGCTATTGGTCTGTTGAAGCAATCGTCACAGACTTGGATACCAAACGACATAAATTACAAATAGCAATTGAAAATTGGCAGCATGATTTAAATATCGGGTCGGTCGTCAGAACTGCAAATGCTTTTAATGTTGCTATGGTGCATATTGTTGGAAAGCGGGACTGGAATAAGCGCGGTGCTATGGTGACCGATAAATATTTACACGTTCTTCATCATCCTACAGTTTTAGATTTTAAGAAGTGGTGTGATGAAAATTCAGTTCCGATAATTGGAATTGATAATTTGCCGATTTCTAAGGAGTTAGAAGCCACGAACTTGCCTGAAAAGTGTGTCCTTTTCTTTGGTCAAGAAGGCGCTGGCATGTCAGATGAAGCAGTAAGAATATGCGAAACCGTTCTTGCGATCAGACAATATGGCTCAACCCGGTCGATGAACGCATCAGCAGCTGGTGCAATCGCCATGTATGCCTGGGCGATGCAACATCTAAATAATTAGGCTTCTTCAATAACCTCAGAAACAGATTGAATTCGACGTTCAATCTCATCAGCTTCTTGGTCACGGCCCAATTTGTGAAGAACAGTTGCCATCCGGCGTTCGATCTCCAAAATAAATTCGAAATCTTTGTTGTCCGAGTCTGTTGCAATCTCTAATACCCGATCAAGGGTGTTCAAACCCTCTTCTTCTTGGCCCGCAACTATTTGCGCCTTGCCAAGTTCGAGAAGTGAATAGGTTTCCCGGTGGTTGTCATGCGCAGTTATGAAAACATCAAGGGACTTTTGAGCTGAAAGAATAGCGGACTCGCCATCACCCAGTTCAACTAGGCAGTGTGCAATCTTTTGATCGCAACGAGCCACGTTTATAACTTCCTTTAATTTCTTAAAAAGCGCACGGGCTTCACGGAAAGATTCCAACGCCTGGGCAAAATTACCGAGTTCGCGCTGAGCACATCCGATTAAGTGCAGATCATTTGCTGCACCACTGTCGTTTCCTTCAACAAGATGTTCTTGAACACAATCAGTCATGCATTCAATAGTTTTTTCATATTCTTTTGAACCAAACCACCATTCACCAAGAGTGCAAGCAAGGTCAATTGCAAGGGGTGATTTTGATTCGCGTAAAATTTCAACAGCTTTGCTCATAGCACTCGCTGCTTCGTTCATCCGCTTAAGTTGATTTAAGTTATAACCAATCGCCGAATATGCCTGAGCTAATCCATCCAACGGAACGATAGATCCAAGTTGGGAATAAATATCGCGTGCAGTTTCGGCAAGCGCAAGTGCTTCGTCATATTGACCACGTGCATAAATTCGTGCACTCAATTCATAATAAGTGTTGGCGCGATCGATACCTTCTACTTCTGGAATTCGCTCCCAAAGCATTTCCTCAGTAATAATGTCATCTGAGTTTGTATCGTCATCTTCGCTCAAGTTCGCTCCCGTTCGCTTTGAAGAATCTTAATAAGCCTGTCAGAAGGGGGAAACTTCTGTGTTTAACATTAGCAACTGCCCCGGGGAAACGCGGATCGGAAGGCTCGCCACTCGGAGTATCCTTCCAATATGAGCATTTCCAGACGGAGCTTCCTAACTGGGAGCGCGTTAGCACTAGCCGGCCTGATAGAGGCCCCCTTTTCAGCACTCGCCGCTTCAGCCAGCCCAGATATCACTCACGGGCCACGATCTGCCGGAAATATCGCCCTAACTTTCCACGCGGCTGGTGAACTAGCAATCGCCCATTCAATACTAGATATCTTGGATTCTACAAAGACACCAGTGTCAGTCTTCGCGGTTGGGACGTTTTTGAAATCTGAGCCGGGTATCGCAAAACGCATAATTAGCGCCGGTCACGATCTCGGAAATCACACAATGACCCACACCCAAATGAAAACGATTTCAGCCGCAAAGGTTGACTCAGAAATTCTTGGTTGCGCAAACGAACTAAAGAAATTAACTGGGACTCATGGCAAGTGGTTCCGGCCATCCGGAACGCAATATTCAACAGCCTTGATAAGAAAAACCGCCAGTAAATATGGTTATAGACATTGCATCTCATACGAAGTCGATTCCAAGGATTACCAAGATCCTGGTAAAGCCGCAGTGATATCTAATGTTCTGGGCAACGCTAAAAATGGAAGTATCGTAAGTATGCACTTTGGCCACAAAAATACGGTGGAAGCTCTTCCAGCGTTATTGAAGCAACTAGAGTCAAAAGGTTTAACTCCTGTTACCTTGACGCAGCTGTTAGGTCCTATCGGATGAAAAAATTTGCACTCTTAATTATTTTGGTAAGCGTGGGCTTAATCTCCCCCGCAAGTTCAGTAACACCACTTGCAGGTATGCCACCAGTCCTTGACCAAACTGACATATATGCTGCTGATCGGCCAAATGCACTAAGCCCCGTTGTTAAAGATATGCCAGAGCGCGTTTATGTCCCGAACCACTCGTCAAACACTATTTCGGTTATCGATCCTAAAACATTTAAAATTGTCGCAACTTGGAAAACTCCGGCTGGCCCACAACATGTTGTTCCATCATGGGATTTAAAGACGCTCTGGGTTAATGACAATGCCGGTAATTACTTAACTCCAATCGACCCCCTAAAGGTATCTATTGGTAAGTCAATTTATGTGCACGATCCATACAATCTATATTTCACACCTAACGGCAAATACGCGATTGTCATGGCGGAATCCGATAAGCAGATGGTTTTTCGTGATCCCCACACGATGGCTATAAAAAAGACCGTCCCGGTTAAGTGTGATGGTTTAAATCATGCGGATTGGACTAAGGATGGAAACTTTTTTGTTGCTACTTGTGAATTCAGTAGCCAAATAATCCTTGTGAACACCGCGAGTATGAAGGTTGTTAAATATGCCAAATTGCCGACAACGTACGACACAACGCCAATGCCACAAGATGTAAAAATTTCACCGGATGGCAGCACTTTCTATATCGCCGACATGATGTCTAATGGTGTTTGGACCATGCCCGCGGATAAATTTGGAGAGTTTGGCTTTATTAAAACCGGTAGTGCGGCTCATGGGCTTTATGTAACTCGAAATTCTAAGACCTTACTAATTACTAACCGTGGTGAAGGCAGCGTTTCAGTACTGCGCTTGCGCGATAACAAGTTGATTGCGAAATGGAAAATACCCGGTGGGGGCTCACCAGATATGGGTGGCGTTTCAGCAGATGGCAAACAATTCTGGGTTTCTGGGCGGTATCACAATGAAGTCTATGTATTTGATAT
>Ga0136641_1001143_pt1 | contig 11136 bp, 11 predicted proteins | sample EliLak1302023Y_FD_115312 | JGI IMG/M metagenome (GOLD analysis project Ga0136641, IMG submission 115312) | Freshwater microbial communities from Elizabeth Lake, Yosemite National Park, California, USA - 13020-23Y | ecosystem: Environmental > Aquatic > Freshwater > Lake ... | reverse complement strand
GTAGCCTTGTAACGCATAGAGTCAGTCTCGAAGTCGCCTTCCATGGATTTCTCCATTGGACGACGCATTACGAGCATGAGACCATTTTCAGCATCGGTCTGTACAAACCAGGCTTTGCTTGAGGACAAACGTGTTACCACGTGTGTGCCTTTAGGCAACATACCTGTTGATTTGATAGGGTTCAAATCGTTGTCAGCTGTACCAGAACGGAGAACAGACTTGAGGATAACCTCAGACTGGAACTCAAGTGCTGGAGGAACAACTAATTGCTCAGCCTTCAGACGAATACGCTTACCGTTGTTGTCAATAGCGCCACGGATCTGAATGAGGATTTGCTCAACAGAAGTTTGTGACAATGAAGCAGCTGTTGATAGCTTGTTGCTGTATGTCAAACCGTTAGCTACAGGGTGAGCTGTATTAATCAAAGTTACGCCGTCGCCGCCAGTGTAGCCGCTTGTGAACGCAAAGTTCAACAAGTTAGCACAAAGGGTTTCCTTAGTTTCAATCATAGACTGAGCTAAGTGTTTAGCGAAGGTGCTACCGATACGGATGTGATCGCCGTCTTCCATCAAAACTTTGGTCAAGGCATAAGCCAAGCCATAGATTTGGTAGATGAAACGGGTGATGTACAATGTACCACCTTGATCATAGCTGACAGGAGTACCGTCAGGCATGGCAGGTGCAGCATTCATACCGAAGAGCATTACTTCTTCGTGATAGTTACGTGGAATACCTTGGATCTGTTCTACAAATCCTTTCCACTCGTCAGCGCGTTGTTCATAAACGCCATCAAAGACTTCGTTGATAATCGGTTCGACTACCGCACGAAAGTCCGTACTACGCATTGGAGTTGCCATTGCTTATTACCTTTCGTTAGTTAATTAAACCGAAATCGCAGGAGCGACTAATTGGCTGTTAGCGATTTGAACTTGCACGATTGTATACGTGTCAGCCCAAGCATTTGTTTGACCAGATGGATATGCTGTTTCACGACCCAAACCTACTACTTTAACTTGACCTTGTGCGCCAGTGGAAACTGGTGATGCAGCCAAAGCTGTTGTAGAGAAGCCAGCGCCACCGTTGCCGATAGATGTGCCTGATGTTGCAGAGTTTGTTGAGTCAAAGTCATAATCGCGACCAATGGCTGAAGTTGCTACTGAACCATTACACTGAGCTTCATAAACCAATGCTGGATCTGTAAAGAGCCAAAAAATGATTTGTGTAGAAGCGTCAAGAGTTAGTTTAGAAGCCCATTTAGCTACTGAACGACGGCCTTGTGAATCGGTAAATTCAACACCATCAAATACACCAAACATACGGCCGGTTGCGGCTAATGTAGGAGCAGGGATCAATTGACCCGAGGAGTTGATTGCTACTGGTTGATATTGGTAAAAAGACTGACCAGTTGTGAGGCCGTAAGGTGCAGTGTAAGAATTGTCGGTAGCAGCTTGGAAGCTGTTTGTACCAACAAACTGAGTTGCACGATCCAGACCACTTGGGTGGTAGGCAGGCTTCAGACCAAAGGGAAGATATGTCGTAGACATGTATTATTGTTCCTTTTGAATTTTTGAAGAATGTTAATCGAAGCGGATATTACTATTCGCCTTTGCGGCCTCTTTTTCCATTTCCAAAACTCCACCTTCAAGAACTGAGCGTCCGCCCTTACCTTCTTGTGCAGTTGAACGCACAGCGGCGGTAATGTTGCGTTGATGATCTAGCGGATCCTCTAGGTGCATCATTCGCATCACTTCTTGATAGATTTCTTCTGGAAGTTTGAAGAGAACCATTTCGTTACAGCTAACACAGCCTTCAAACTTGCCCGAGCTCATTTTCCCTAGTCCTTCAAAGCCTTTACCTAATTCCGAGGCTTTAACTGGTTCATAACCCAATGCTACGCGTTTGTCGATACTGTCATAATTATTTGTGGTAGATAACCAGCACAAATGGAAGCCAGGGATAATCCCCGCTGGCAAGTCTGGCAATGCGCTATTTTGCCATTTATCTCTGAACGCCTCTGCACGTTCGCGCTTTGATTTATTACTCGGATCTTCTGCTGCGATCCGTTCTTTGGTTTCTTGTACGCGGTCTGACAATCTGTCTTCTAAGTCGCGTTTGATTCTTGTATTTGCCATTTTTAATTAACCTTTATTTTCACGATCATACTGCGCGTATGCGCGGATCATTTTGTTTCGTTTTTCTACATCGTCCCATGCGCCAGCGTCTTTGATTGCACTAACCCGTTGTGGTGATAGTGTAATAGTTCCTGACTTTGATGCACCTGAATTTGAAACCCTACTTGAAGCTGTGGGATTTGCTCTTCGGCTGCTACCACCTTTAGATGTGTAGCGGTGTGGTAAACGACTTGTTAAACGACTATCTAACTCTTCCCAATACTCAGGATCACTTGGATCCCAACCATCGGCGGCAAGTTCTTGGTCAACTACTTTGGCAATTCTACTATCTGTGTCTCGGGCTTGTGGATCAAACCAGGAGTTCTTTTTTAACCACTTAGTTGCATTTTGTTGCACTTCAGTTGTGGTTGGATTTGGAACGTTCTGTTTTGGTGCTTTAGCTGCCTCGAGTTGTTCTTTTTTGTAATGCTGAACTTGTTGCAAGCGTTGCTTGGCGTCTGTTAATTGCTCTAAGTATTCCATTTGAGCATTTACATCACCAGCCTGAGCTGCTTGGACCATCTTCATCTTAGCATATTCTACACGAGTTGCTTCGTCCTCTAGGGCTTTGTCAAGCTGTGCAAACTGGTAAGATGCTGCAGTATTTTCTACCGCGGCCAAACGTCTTGCTAGTTCTTCATTACGGCGCTCTAACGCGCTGATCTTGTGTTTTGATGAGGCTTCACGTTGCTTTTGAAGTTCCTTTTTTAGCTTACGCTCTTCACGTCTAGCTTCACGGATTCTTTCACGCTCGTCGTCTGTTTCGCCGTCATCGGCTGCTTCGTCATCACCAGCTTGTTCTTCTTCAGAATCATCGCTGCCTTCTACTTTGCCGCCTTCTTTAAGCTCTACTTCTACGCCTTCTTCTTCATCGTCAAAGCCCTCTGGGACTTCAACTTTGGCCAAAACTGAGCCATCTAGTTGTTCCTTAATAGGAACGTCTTTATCTGCCATATATATACTTTCTACAAAGTTAGTCTACAAACGATTTCATTTTTTGTGCTGCCTCAAATGATTTGATCCTTGAGATCACTTCACGCGCCTGTAGTGTAATAAACACCACCGGAGCGCCATCATCGTCTGGTTGCACAACAAAACGGTCGCCGCCGTACTTGATAGTACGAACTAAGTCACCAACATTACACCAAGGGCCTTCTGGCCAAGGAGTTAGGTCTTCTGGGCTTTTATAAGCCAATGGACCAATGTTAATTACTTTAGCTACTGTCTCGTTAAAACGTAACGTCTGTTTGGTTTCATCCACCAGGATGATACCGCCTTTACTTGTTGTCTTTTCCCTGCGCAATTGCACAAGTACTCGATCACCAAGAATCTCTACGCCTGGGTCTACGTCTGGAAAGCATTCCTGCTCTGAACGCAAATCTGGTTCGTCTTTACTATTAAAATCAATCGCCATTACGGCAACCTTTCTGAACTCTTACGAGTTATCTTCGTTATCCTCTGTCAAAATTTCATTGACAATATCTAAGGCTAACTGCAATCCTTGGATAGTGCCAATACTTTGTTTGTAATCATCAAATGAGTTGATGTTTACTCCCGCGGTGACAGCTTCCGCTTGATCTTTTATCTCAGTCTGTACACGACCGATGATCTCACTAATAAAGTCTTTCATAATTTCACTAATACGCAGGACAGAATAAATCCGCCCCAAATATTAATAAAAGTTGCCGCCTTTAACATCTTTAAGATTTTTATCTGGGCCAACTTTGCTTGAACGAGCTGGTTTGCCTTTTACTGCGTTATTGGCGCGTTTGCTGCCAGATGCGCCTAAATCCACTTTTGCATCTGGGCCGCCGCCGGAAGATGCTTTACCAGTTTCTTGGTATGTTTGACGAAAGCCTTTTTGATCGGCCATATTATGCTCCTGTAATAGGTGTTGGTGTTGGTGCTGCTGCTTGTTGTTCTAATGCTTGTTGATGCGTTTGATTGTTTTGGTCCACAGCTGTTGCGTGTTCTAAACCAGTCTGTAGTGCTTGGTTTTGTGCTTGGGCGCCTTGCTGCATCATTTGTTGCTCATGTTGCTGCTGTGCCAGTGCTGCTTCTTTTTGATGGGCTGCTTGCTGTGCTACTTGATCAGCTTGTGACTGAAAGGCTTGTTGCTCAATTGCTAGACCGTGCTGGCGGATCTCAGCGTCCGATGCCTGGATGGCGTCCATTGCTGATAGTGCCTGTTCATGTTCTAACTGAGCTTGTTGCTGATCCATTTGTACACCGGCTTGAATCATGGCAACGCGCTCTTTTGCGGCGTTATTGATGTTTGCCATGGCAATATCAGTAGCGTTGCGCTGGTTGTCAATATTGGTCTGTGTTGTGTACTTAGCCTGCAACTCTGTAACCTGCTGCTGCAACTGTGCCACTTTAATCTGGTAGTCTTGTTGCGCAGTTTGTAGTTCGGCTTGCATTTTCTGTTGAGCTTCTTGAGTCTTGCGTTGGGTCTCTGCCATTTGAGTCTTGACAATTGCTGCGGCTGTTGGATCTGCCATAGCTGCTGACTGTTGTGCTGCCTCTTTGCCTTGTTGTACTTTTTGAGCCAGTACTTGGATCTGTTGTACGTACGGGCCCATTTCTTGCTTGGAGTCTTGGTCTACTAACTGAGAGGCTAGTGCAAGTGCCTGTTGAGCTTTTTGATCTAATGGTTTTTCTTGGTGTAATTGGAGGACATCTTTACCACCAGAGGCTTTGGCAACATAAGCGCGCATAGATTGCAGGTAGTGCAACGTTAAGTGTTGCTTAATATGCTCTAAAGCGTGAGGAGCAAAAGTAGGACCAATAACAGGGTTGCCACCATAAGCTGGGTTATTTGCATATTCAAGGTGAATTTTAATGTGAGCAATATGGTCTTGGTCGGGATAGGCGGCAGCGGGTCGTCCCATCGTCATAGAGACATTCTCTAATGCTGGATTGGATTCGTTGGCGCCTAATGGGTTTGGCAATACTTCTTCAGCGTCAGGTATTTTAAGTTGTTTGAGTACGCGTTTGTATACAGCACGAAGGTCAAACATTCCTGGAGGAGCAGAGGTTGCCATCTGAATTAACGCCTGGTTTTGTGCTAGGCGTTGTGTTTCAGAAAATATGTTAGGATCTGATACAGGGCGAACGTCGTTGTTGTACGAGAAGTCACGTACTTCAATTTCAGTTCCAGACTGGTTGTCCATCTCTGCCAAGTACCAATGGTTTAGGCGTGAAATAATCTTAAGGGACATTGCCTGGCTGCGGTGCAGACGGGCATGAATAGATGAGTAAACTTTAGCACCCTGCTCAATCAGGGCCTGTGTGGTGCCAACTGGCATGTTGCTGTTAGCGTCAGCAATCTTCTCTTCAGAAGTAGTGACGACGCCTTTAGCGGCGGCTGTTAACCAACCTAGTAAGTCAAATAAAACAGATGACGGTGGATTAAATGGCATTGCCATTGCAATCTTACGAATGTCTTCAACGCCAGGGCCTGCCTCTACTTCAACTACTTGAGTGGGTTCAATTCTGTCACTTTGTCCACTAACTCGTCCAGTTTTGAGCTTAAGTAATGTCTGGCTGTTGTTAATGTGTGCTGCATCCAACAGAGCGCGTAAAGCGCCAGTAAGGGCGGCAGACAAGCCACCAATAAGATGGGGTAGGCCAATAGCATAAGCGCCACGCCAAGGAATGAATTTGAACTCGACGAACCAATCCAGTTTTTCAAGTTTCTCATCGTTGCACTCCCAATTGCGGCGTAAAGACAAGACCTTACTGCTTGACTCGTCAATGGTTAAAATATATGGTGCACGTTTGCCATCTGTCTCAGGGTCTTCTTCAAGGCGCATGAAACAAGTAATTTCGTAAACGCGACGTAATCCATCAATGTTTTTAGATGGTTCAGACTTACCTTCAATCTTAGCGTTAGCTTTTTCAGATCGAGTTTGATCTGTTAATGGCGCGTCAGATGTGTACTGGTAGTTATCTAAGTCGCGGTAGATACCAGCGTCGATACGCTGCTGGTAGATGTCTTCTGTAATGTCTTGTTGTTCTGTTACACGCTGTGATGTGTAAAAGTTTGTTGTAGAGTAAGGAAGAATGATGTTATCAATTGGCACCCACTCGCACGTTGGACGAGCTTGCTCTTCGTCAAAGCGCCACTTAAGAAACTGTGAGCCGCCCAATGGTAACTGAGTAAGCAGCTGCTCCATCTCATCGCGGTATTCTGCAACTTGTTCTGTTAGCTGCCAATTAAGGAAGTTAACCTTGCGGTTTGCTACTTCTTGTTTTTGTTTTCCGTCTTCACCTTTGATGTTGGACTTAACGATTCCGTCTGATGGGAGGAGTTCTTTACAAGAGGAGGCGGCGAAGTCGACGCAGGCTTCTGCCATGACGGGATGCACGACCTTAGAAGCACCATCGAAAGTAGCCCCACCAGGAGCGTCCTTACCAAGACCAGTGCGGCGTAAACCCTCTTCGTACTGCTTGTCTCTTTGAGAGCGCGCTTCTTTGTCAACATCAATGTAGTCCAGGTATTCGTTTGCTAATGCGTCAAGTTCACTTTCGTCAAATTCTTCTGCTAAGTTAGAATAAAATTCTGGATTTTTGAGTGGGCTTGCTTTGTCTATATAGTTTACAACCACCGAACCGTCTTCAAGTTCAATTACTTCTTCTTCAACTTCGGATGAATCTAAGCCTAGTTGTTCCTCGTACGCTTGCATGTCAGCTTCTTGCTGAGTTGCTTCTTGGATGTCTTCTTCACGGTCAAGACCGGGCAAGTTACCGCCTGTTTGAATCGGGATTTGTGGATTTGCCATAGATTTTTTTTATGTTTTGCTGATTGTTCAGCAATTAGAAATGAGGTGGGCACGAAGATGCCCTTAATTTAACTAATACGCTAAATAGTGGTATTCCGCCCTATTGCGCGTAGGGGTTGGCGTATTTCTTTCTTGCTACGTCGTCAGAGTAGTCATAATCACGTGACGGAAGTGGATCTAGCTGTAACCAGCCCTGATCTCTCAAAATACGCAGCGCCTGAGATAGTGCGTCTACATAGTCGTCGTGGCCCTGTGCCTCCGGAAAAGAACAGACCTGACGTACAAAACGTTTAGCCCACTCTGCAAACTCACCTTTTTTTACTGGATCTTCTGGTAAGTATATTTTTCCTTTAGCGACTAGCGGGGCCACAATGTTAAGTCGTTGAATCTTATCGGCTCTTCCAGGGTTGTACCCCTGTACTGGTATTCCGGATCCTCTAAGTTCTTGGATTAGTGAGATACCAGCGGACTTGTCCTCCATAAGTATTAAGTCCGCTTTACGGCCCTTGCCAAACTCGTTATCTGCTCCGTAGACAACTTCTTTAAAGTCGTTAATAACTTTTCTACGTAGTTCTGGGTATGATAAGTGCTCGTCCCAGGCGTCAAGCAGCATGGCGCACATGCCACCGTCCAGCTCCTCAAACACACCCCACACTTCACAAGCAGTTGGGTCGTTAATGGTTTTTTCGGACGTTGCGGGGTCATAGGATGCAAGTACGTACTCCAGTGTTGGTGTTGGTTTTCCAGCGGGCCACATCTTAAAATGCTTGCGTTTAATGATGCCAGTGGACTCTGGGTCAAGGATCTCACCATAAATCTCTTGGCGGCCCATGTCGGTGCCGTCGTACGTCTCAAGCTGTTTAAAAAATGTCTTAGAAAGGTTTTCACGGTTGTCATAAGAGCTAGCGTTGACCATGTAGACGTCGCCGCCTATTTTTCCTTCTGCGAGGTCTACTATGGTCTCCCTTGGCTTTGGAGTGGTGGTAATAATCTGCTGCACCCTAGCGAGCCTGGGGTCTTTAAGACGGAGGGTAAACTGTACTCCATCATAGGCTTCGTCAAGGTAATCAAACGCACACAGCTCGTCAAACCAAGCACCGTGAAACTGTTTGCCTCGGTAGCGTTCTGGTTCGGAGGCTGGAATCCCTTGAATGATAGATCCGTTGACGAGGGTGATTTCAAAGAGTGACTTGTTGTAGTCTCGTATAAGTGACGCGGGGATGATATTAATAAGTCCGGAGTCTCCCTCAAAACAAGTTGCACGTATATCATTTGAGGTGGGGGCTGTGACCAGCCATCGGGTATTGTCATACAGCCAAGCCCTAATACCAATCCAATGGCTTGCAGTGTGCGTTTTACCGGATCCGCGTCCGGCAAGCATAAGAAACGTGTCATATTCGTTATCGTCGGGTTCTTTTTGGTGCGGTAGTGCTTGTAGCGACCACTTAATGCGCCACAGTGCCACGTCTAGCTCTTGTTTGGGCCAATGCTGCCGCTCGGCGGCAAATTTGGTAAACATTTTTTCTTGGCTTAGCGTTAATTGCATGCAATAAATCCTTCTCCAACCAAAAACGAGCCGTCTGGTCCGTCTGTCTCGATATGAACGCAGCCCTGTGGTTCAATTTCATATACGTTAGTGATAAGGCGGGCCGCTTGTCGCACTTTAATGGGTTTTGGCGTTTGAAACTCCATTAATTTAAGTTTTGTTTTAATAAAGAGTGTGTACTCTTTGTAATCTTCGCGGTAAGTTAGGTTTGTTCTACATCCAAGTGACTCGGCAAGGCACTGAACCTGCTTCATTAGCATTTTGTTCTTAGATGTTATACGAAACCTATCAAACTTTTGGTTGTATAGCCCACGTTTTGAGTGCATGATCCCGCTGAGCAGCTCTAACCGCTGAGCCGCGGAGGATAAAAGGTAATTATTGGGGATGTTGATTGGGATATTAGGTAGTAAGTGGGTTCTAATTGTTGGATTGGTGACGAACGTAGTCAAGCCGCGTGGTCTGTGCCACTTTTCAGTAATGATATACCCGGCGTCTTTGAATTTTTCGTGTATAAATGCCTCTGTACCAGCGGGGGGTGTAAGCATTTGATTCTTTCGATGGTTAAAAAACCAGAATCCAAAGACAAAGGGTGGGACAGGAAGGTCTTTGTGGGGGAGTTGCAGCGAGCCAGCGGTCGGAATAGAGTATTCAAACCGGGTGTCTGGTCTTTTAAGTGGAGTATCTAGCAGCTGGGATATGGGAGTAAGGCTAAGTGGGCGTGAGAATTTGCGCTTACCCATGTATAGGTTGGCTCTGTCCCTGTACTTTTTGTTTTCCAGGGGAAGTCTAAGGTGCTCGTCGCCGGCCACCGTCAATCCATCAATAAGCTGGATCTCGTAGCAGTTTTGTGCGCGGTATTGCTGGATTAGCTTAATAATTGTGGGCTGTCCTAATCGGTCAAACACCACGTCGCCTTCTACAAGGTCGTAAGCAAACTTCCAATAGTCAAGAGTTAACACTCTTTCTGTTGCCAGTATGGCCATTCAAAATCCATTCTGCGAATTTTTTAAGTTGTTCTTTGGAGGCATCTCGTTTCATGGCGTTTGCCATAAAAATTATCTAAGACCCAACGGTCTAACCATTTCCCTAGGGGGGCACGTATGTTGTTTTGGACCTTGACCGGTAAGTTTTGAATAACTAGCGCGTCTTCAGATAGCTTTAAACGAAACTCTAAAAACTTTACTGTTTCGTGGTCCAGTATTTCAATGGGTGCGTCGGCCTGGTCAAAGTTGTACAAGTCGCATATCAGTATCCGAAAGCCTCTGAGCTTTCCTGGCGGGTTTTCCAACGCGCCTTGGATTTGATAAACGTATTTGTTCATACTCCTACTAATACGCACTTTTATGGATTTGTGCCTTTACCCCACCAAATTTCAGAATAGTCTAACACGGGTATGTTTATAACCACACAAGCCTTTTCTCTTTCCTGGGGGTCAGCTTTTATTTCAATTAACGCTGCTTCTATGTCGTCTTCAGGAACTTGAGATAGTTCAAACCATTCTCGGTTTCCTCGAAGTTTAGCAAAACCTAAGTCTACAAGTTTTTTATGAACAAGTTTGTCAGTCACCCAGTCCGCGGTTTGCCAAGACGCTATAAATTTTAATTGTTCTGGATTAGAAGCATTGTCTTGAGCTTGGATTCGTTTTTCCGGATCTGTGGTGGTTTCACCAATTTTATACCAGTTTTTTGTTTGGTATGTTGGCGTTGTGTAAAGATAAATAATCTTCATTTGATACTCCTAGATAGTTGTTTGAAGGTGATAGGTAAGTCTTGGATCTAGGCCAAGACAATGTTGTCGACACACTGTCCCTATCTATTCTTACTAATACGCGCAATTCTATATAACCGCCCTTAACCAAAAACAGGCTTTTATTGGTTTCTATATAACTAAAAGTTTTGTTTGACAGGGTTGGCAGTCTTGGCAGTCTTTATTCCAAGTCATTCTCACTTATCAATTTACTTTTTTATTTTAAAAAAAAATAAAATGAAAAGAAGACTGCCTAGTGTGCCACGGCACGCGTAAGTTGTTGATTTTAAAGGAAAGGGACCCTTAGAAGACTGCCACGAAGACTGCCACGAGACTGCCAATTTGACAGGGAAGGCCAAAAACGTAAGGGTTTACCCTAATAGGGTTTACCCTATGTTACAAAAAAATTTTCCCTGTAAAAAAATATTTTGTTGTTTTACAGGGAAAAATAGAAAAACTTAGGCTTGGGCATGGGGCCACCGCCCGGCCTAGGGGGTCTGCAAAATGGGGCATCGACAAATAAAAAAGGGACCCGCATTCCGCATTGTGGTACGTTATCTCACTATGCGATACGTCAGCGCGCCCAGCTCACCCTAGTACGCCACGTCGCTACTGTGGTACGCATACAACACTGTGGTATAGTAACAACGTAACAACATGACACTAAGCCAACGCACCAATGTGGTGCACGATGATGCGGTGCAACATGGTAATGGGGACAGAGTGGACTAAGTGAGTGAGTGCTTACTAACCGCCAGGTTAGGGTATGTACCTATTGACAGATAGGAGGGGCGAGAAGGGGGCACCACGCTGTTTGCCACTGAGGTGAGGGGGTAGTGAGGGAGGGTGCCTGATCTCTAGTGATTGATGTATTACGTGGGCTGTGAGG
>Ga0136641_1001141_pt1 | contig 11138 bp, 10 predicted proteins | sample EliLak1302023Y_FD_115312 | JGI IMG/M metagenome (GOLD analysis project Ga0136641, IMG submission 115312) | Freshwater microbial communities from Elizabeth Lake, Yosemite National Park, California, USA - 13020-23Y | ecosystem: Environmental > Aquatic > Freshwater > Lake ... | reverse complement strand
GCAGCCAGCACTCACAGAGTCTCGAAGTCCTGCTGGCGCACATACCCGGGTTGAAGGTTGTCATGCCTGCAACGTCGGCAGACGCCTACGAGCTCTTGCGGTCAAGCATCGAGGACGAGAGCCCCGTGATATTCATCGAGCATCGTCTGCTTTACGAGCGTGAGTCACCGGGGCCGACTCCATACGCCCGCATTCCCCTCGGTCGAGCGCGGATCGCCCGGCCCGGAACCGATGCCACAATCGTGTCCTGGTCGCGCATGGTCGGCGATGCCCTTGCCGCCGCAGACATTCTCGCCACCGAGGGGATAAGTGCTGAGGTGATCGATCTGCGGACAATCACGCCACTAGATCGCGAGACGGTGCTGGAATCCCTGAGCCGCACGAATCGACTGCTCATAGCCCAGGACGCCGTTCTCGACTTCGGCGTGGGCGCTGAACTTGCTGCACTCGCTGCCTGTGAGGGCTTTTGGAGCCTCGACGCACCTGTGCTGCGTGTCGGCGCCGCAGCATTGCCTGCCCCCTACGCCCCGACGCTCGAACAAACGTGGTTGCCTTCGATTGACGACATCGTCAGCGGAGTTCGATGCCAAGTAAACATGTAGAGTATTACTGGACGACTTCCATTGCTAGGGGTACATTCAAGACCACGGTGCGCCCTACCTCGACGCTCCGATTACCAAGCGCAAACACACATCCACACACCATGGCTAGCCCCCGCGGGGGCAGCAGCAGGGAGGAGTAGTCGTGAGACTCGAAGGCAGAATCGCGATCGTGACCGGCGCAGGCTCGGGAATGGGCCGGGCCATCGCTCAGGAATTCGTGGCGGAGGGTGCCAACGTTTTGGCGCTCGATATCCGAAAGGGAGCTGTTGATGAGACGGTGGCGATGGTGGGCAAGCCCGACCGCATCGTTGCCTTCGAGTGCGACATGGCCAAGGAGGACAACATCAAGGCGGCTGTGGCCGAGACCATGCGCCGCTGGGGTCGGGTGGACATCGTGTGCAACAACGCCGGTGTCCTCGACGACTACGTCATAGCGGAAGAGACCTCGACTGAACTGTGGAACCGCATCCTCGGCATCAACCTGACCGGCCCGTTCCTTATGTGTCGTGAAGTGCTACCCATCATGGTTGCTCAGGGCAAGGGCGCGATCATCAACACTGCGTCAATTTCAGCGTTCATCGCAGGCGGCGGCGGCTCGGCGTACACAACGTCTAAGCACGGTGTCCTCGGACTCACACGGCAGCTGGCTTTCGAGTACGGTCGCAAGGGTGTGCGTGTCAATGCCATCTGCCCCGGACCCATTCACACGGGAATGACCGACTACCTGCTCACTCCCGAGGGTCGCAACGAGCACGTCGACTCGATCATTGAGGCACTCCCGGCTGGGCGCTGGGGCAAGCCGGTAGAGATCGCGAGACTGGCGGTCTACTTGGCAAGTGACGACGCCGACTTCATCCACGGATCGTCCTACGTGATGGACGGTGGCTGGCTGCTTCCCTAACACCGGTCGAGTTGGTGGGCCCACGCCTAACGCGAGAAAGTGGCGACGGTGTGGGCACACCGACCGAAGATTACCTGCACAAGGCCAGCCCTAGGATGGCGAGCAATGAATCCAATCCCCGCCTCACCTGACCACTCGGTCGGCATGACCGCTGTCGACCTCACTGGCACCGTTGGCTCCAGTGGCACGGCCTCGATGCTTGATTCACTCGCGGACATCGGCACTCACCTTCGCGCTGCGCGCGTGGCAAGAGGACTTAGTCTGCGCGAGATGGCGCGCCGAATCGAGGTGTCGCCGAGTTTCGTGTCGCAGGTCGAGTTGGGGAAAGCCAAACCCTCTTTGGGCACCCTTTATGGATTCCTTTCCGAGCTTGACCTGTCGTTAGATGAGCTGATGCCAGGAACCGAGGTGTCGACGCCCCCGGCTGCTCCCGCGGTCACCTCGACCACACCGGGGACCCCCCTGGAGTCCCCGGACCGCTTTGGCCTCTGGCTGCTCGACAGCACCGTTCAGCCATGGGCCGCCCACCCGCTCGTACAGATGAAGGGCGTCACCTGGCGCCGCCTCACCGCTGACGACCCGCAGGTCGATTTCCTCCACGTCACCTATGAGCCCGGGAGTGAGTCCTGCCCACCCGATCACCTCATGCGCCATCAGGGCCATGAGTACGGCCACGTCACATCCGGTCGACTCAGGGTTCAAGTCGCCTTTGAGACATTCGATCTCGGTCCTGGGGACGCAATCAACTTCTCGTCTGCCACACCGCATCGGCTGTCCAACGAAGGAGCCGAGGCGTGCACGTCGATCTGGGTGGTTGTCGGGCGTCGGTCTACGTCCAGCGCTCCTTCCCAAGACGCCAATTCGCCGCTCAGTCAGGTTATCTAGGCCTCTCGGCCGTCCACCTGCTCTTCACAGTAAGTGTGCAGCAATGTGAAGAAATGCTGGACAGTCGTGCAATTGCGGGAGTAACGTCCAACTCACGTCACGTCAGACCATGTCAGCCGAGCCCGCCGCTCGGCCTCACGATCGGGCGTAACTTCCATAGAAAAATCCACTGAGCCCCACTGCGATGCGGGTGTTGGACAAGGAGTGTCAATGAATTCAAGAACATCATCAGGTCGCCGTCGTCTGGCGGTCGGCATCGGTGCGGCAATGGTGGCCTTCGGGCTGGTCGGCGCGGTAACGCCGGTGCAGGCAGCCCCCGGGCCGATCGTTTACTTCATGCAGCCCAACACGACGCCCACACGGTATCTCCAGCAGGACGGCCCCAAGTTCGCCAAGGAGCTCGCCAAGCTCGTTCCTGGCGTCCAGGTCAAGTTTGTCAACGCGGGAGGCAAGTCTGCCAAGCAGTTGTCTCAGGCTCAGCAGGCCATAGCTGCGGGTGCCAAGGCACTCGTCATCGTTGCTGCCGACCCAGCCACCAGCGCGGGCATGCTCAAGTACGCCGCTAGCAAGAAAGTCCCCGTGATCGGCTACGAGAACCCGCCGCTCAACGGCCCGGTGACCAGTCAGGTCATCTTCAGCCCACGCAGCGCAGGTGAGGTTCAGGGCAAGTACTTCGCCTCACAGGTAAACGCGGGCAAGTTCGGCACCGGCCCGGTCAAGCTCGCTCGCCTCTACGGAAACAAGGGCGACGTCTACACCACTGAGATGCTGTCAGGTCAAAACCAGTACCTACAGCCGCTCATTGACTCGGGCAAGATCCAGGTCGTGTGCGAGGACTACGTCACCAACTGGGATCCAGCCGATGCTCAGAGCAAGATGGAGCAATGCCTGACGAAGACCCAGAACGGCGTAACAGCCGTCCTCGGGTTCTATGACGGCATCACCTCCGGCGCAATCGCGGCCATGACGGCCAAGGGCGTCAAGCTCCCTGTCTACGGTGGCCAGAACCCCGAGCTGATCGGCTTGCAGTACATGCTGACCGGCCAGCAGGAAGACATGGTCATGAAGAACTTCGGCGATGAGGCAAAGGTTGCCGCGCAGCTCACGGCAGCCGCCCTCCAGGGCAAGCCCGCTCCGAAGCCGCCTGTCAACACGACCGTCAATAACGGCGTCGCGAATGTACCGACCGCGAGCATCTCGGTGGATTACTTCTACCTGACGCCCGGACAGGACATCGGTGCAACGATCGATACGAAGGTCGTCAAGCAGGGAATCTTCACCTGGGCGCAGATCTGCACGGGTGTCGCGGCCAAGACGGCCACCTGCGCAAAGTACAACAAGTAGGAGTAGCACTTAATCGCGCACTGTCCGGCACTGCGGGAAGTTCCTCACGGGGCTTCCCGCAGTGCCGTCAGGTTGACATGTCGCACCTCATCTCAGGAGGAAAAGTTGGCCGATCTGGTGACCATCACGGGACTGACAAAGTTCTATGGAGGTGTGCGCGCTCTCTCGCACGTCGATCTCAACCTCAATCGGGGTGAGGTTGTCGCCCTGGTCGGCGACAACGGCGCGGGCAAGAGCACCTTGGTGAAACTGCTGGCAGGCACCGAGCGAGCGGACGCAGGTGAGATTCGCGTGGATGGCAGCGTGGTCAAGATGGAGTCCTCACGCAGCGCGGTGGCACTTGGCATCCATACCGTGTACCAAGACCTCTCGCTTTGCGACAACCTCGATGCGGTACGCAACCTCTTTCTCGGCCAGGAAGAGATATCGGGGATTTGGACGGGGCGACGACTGCGCCGGGCCGACATGGAGGCCGAAACCCACCGCATTCTCGGCAGCCTGTCGGTGAAGCTTCGATCGCTCAACACCCCTGTAGGGCGCCTCTCTGGCGGACAGCGGCAGGGCATCGCGATCTGCCGCGCACTGGTGACAAACCCCAAGCTCGTCCTGCTCGACGAGCCGACTGCCGCTCTCGGTATCACCCAACGCGCGGAAGTGCTTGCGCTCATTCGCCGTTTGAAGGACCAGAACTGCGGCGTCATGGTCATCTCGCACGATCTGCGCGACGTGCAGGCAGTCGCAGATCGCGTGGTCGTCCTTCGTCTCGGCGAGAAGGTCGCGGAGTTCTCGGCAGGCCAATACACCAGTCAGGACCTCGTAGGTGCCATCACAGGGGCCCACGAGACGGCAGCAGGAGGAGCGGCATGAGTGCACATGAGCCCGGCCTGATGGCCCCCGTCGTCGACACGAGCACAGTGAACCGGTCCTTTGGTACACGCGTCAGCGACGCGATGTCCGGAGGGTTTCGCGTTTTCCCCGTCGTCATCGCCCTCATCGCCATTTGGCTGATCTTCTACTCCCAGAACCCTGCTTACCTAAGTCCCGAGAACCTAGGCAACTTGTCGCTCCAAATCGTCACCACAGCCATGCTGGCACTAGGTGTCATCTTCGTGCTAATTGTGGGCGAGATCGACCTGTCTGGCGCCGCACTCGGCGCAGTGTGCGCAACTCTCTCGGCGCAAGTTGCGGTCAATATGGGCCAGCCAATTTGGATTGCCCTCGCCGCAGGGATCCTCGCAGGAATGGCAATCGCTGGGCTTGAAGCCCTGATCATCATCTTCGGTGTTCCGTCGCTCATCACGACTCTCGGCGGTATGACGGCCATGCTCGGACTCTTGCTCGTCGTGCTCCCAGAGGAGTTCTCAATCTCCCTCGGTGGCAATCCTTACGAGCAGATCGCAGCGACGCAGATTCCTGCCTCGCTCAGCATCGTGCTTGCCATCGTCGCCAGCATCATTTACGCCGTGGGTCGTTGGGCCGCGCAGCGTCGCTCCATATCCGACGTCAGCATGATGCGTCGCGCGGTTTTCCCATCAGTAGTGGTGGCCGTAGTCGTTATCGGTGTCGTGACAGTTGTCAGTGACAGCAGCGGATTGGCCTTGCCGGTCGCACTCCTCATCCTGATGCTGGTGGTGGCGTCGTACTTCCTTACCCAGACCCGTTACGGAAGCCACCTGTTCGCCGTCGGAGGCAGCCGTCAGGCCGCTGCTCGTGCCGGCATCCCCGTCGGCCGCATGATCTTCTTCTCATTCCTCATCTTGGGCGCTTGCGCAGCCTTGGCGGGCATTGTCGAGGCATCGCGCCTGTTGATGGTGTCACCTTCCTCGGGCACCGGTTCGCTCATGCTGGATGCCATCGCGGCTGCGGTCGTGGGTGGCACCAGCCTTTTCGGCGGCCGCGGCACGGCTTGGGCGGCGCTGCTGGGTGCGCTCGTCATTGGATCGATCAACAACGGTGTCGAGCTTCTCGGGCTGTCCACCGAGGTTCAGAACTTCGCAACAGCCGGCGTGCTCATTCTCGCCGTCGCCATCGACGTCATACTCACACGAGGTCGGTTACTACCCCGGCGCCTCTAACGGCTTTTCACCCTAGATTCAAGAAGCGGTTCAGCAAAGCCGCCACGGACGCTGGCTGCTGGAACGCGAACGAGTGCCCGGCATTGGGCACCAGAGTCAGACGCGCGTGAGGGATGAGTGCGGCGAGGCGCCTGCTGTTGGTCGCCGGCGTGATGAGGTCCTGACGGCCCGTGATGACAAGTGTCGGCTTGGTGATCGTGCGCAGGTCGCGCAGGTTGACGTCACTGGCGAGCCACGGATCCTCGGCCGCCACCATGGCCTCGCGCGTCGCATCAGGGGTGTCCACGTCGGGATAGGCGCCGCTATCGACTACCGCGTTGAGTCGGTCCAGAAATCGCTTGCCCGCCGCGCGCCCACTCGCGGGATAATTAGTGCGCAAATAGTCCGCGTCCGACGACGAACTGCTGTCGATGTCTTGCACCCACTGCGGCCCCAACACCGCTTGCGATCCACCCGGATTGGTAGCGGCCAGCACGAGTGCTCGGACGTTCGCAGGATGACGAACCGCCAATCGCTGCGCGATGAAGCCGCCCATCGACCATCCCACAACATCCACCGGGGCACCTGGCGAGACCTGCGCGATGAAGTCGCTGACCCAATCCGAAGCCGCATCGAGGTTCCACGTGCTCGGCGCCCGACCTGAGTCACCCAGTCCGGGGTAGTCGAAGACGATGACGCGGTGCTTCGAGGCGAGGCCCGCAAGAAATGCGGGGTCCCACTCATTCATCGGTGATGCTGTGCCGTTGAGTAGGAGCAGTGGCGAGCCGGTCCCGAGCTCCGCCCACGCGAATGTCGTGCCGGCGGCACTCACTGTCTGCACGTTCAGACGCACCGAGCGCCATGCAATTGAGTCAGTGGCGTTCACCTGTGGCGCGACGCACACGGACACCGTCGCCGCTAGTGCGGCGACACACGCCACCTCGATTACCCTCGCCGCGCGCCTCTTTCGCATGTGAATTCTCACCACAGTCACTGATCATCACCGAAAGGCGGCCGCGAGTGCGGCCGTCGCTTCACTCACGCACGCGGCATCCGATGTCGGTCGGCTGCGGGCAGCCAGACCACCCGAAAAGCCCACGAGCGCTGGAAAGCCCAGAAGGTCAGTGAGCGAGTAGTACTCGGTCCACCGCAGAGCTGCGAGAGAGGCGGCGGGTGCACCGGGCACGCCACCTCCCACGATGCCGATCACCTGCTCGGATCCCCACCACTGCTCGTCGTATCGCAGGACGACTTTTTCCAGACTGCCCGTGGACAGACTGCGCATTGCGGCACGTACAGGAGCAGGCATCCCGCTGATCACCGGTGAGCCGCTTTGGAGCACGGAGACAGGAACGGCGACCACAACTGCGTCTGCCGTCAATGTTTCCGCAGTGGTTCGCACATCTACCGATGAACCGTTGGGTGACACCTGAAGAACTGGGGTTGCAAACCGCACGTCGACGCCAGCGAGCAATTGCTTTGGAATCTCTGAGAAACCCCCGCCGACCAGAACGTCGCCGCCGCGCGGATCCGATCCTTCTTGCAGTGCAACGGCACTCAAAAGAGACGGGTCCAGTCCGTACTCCTGAGTGACCTCGACGGCCTGAGCCCACTGACCGAATCGATCGGGGCGCCACCCTTGAGTGCCCAGCCACGACGCGACAGACACAGCCGGCGGCGAGTCGAGATCCGCCAGCTCATCAGTGAGACCGACCAGGCGTGTGTCCGCTGCATTGGCCTGACCGCTCTCTCGACCCGTGACGGTGTCGCGGATGACCTCGTCGTTGTAGTCCGTCGGCAGCAATCTCAGGTGGGCCGCCTGCGCCTGAGGAACAAGGGGGTTGCCCGTCGTGCCATGGATCCATGCCGCACCCATCTCCACCGGTGTGCCCCATCGGGTGTCAGAGAAAATTCGGCCACCTATGCGGTCTCGCGCCTCCATCACGGTTACCGACACACCCGCATCCATGAGAGTGCGTGCAGCTGCTGCACCAGCGATTCCGGCGCCGACGACGATGGCGCGTTTGGGGTTCGCGCGAGAGAGTAGACGTCGCGCACTCGAGATGCCTGAGTTGTAGGCGCCGTTTGCGGTGGCGGGGAACTCCACACTGGCGTACTCGCCCGCAAGCACTACACGTCCACCGATGAGTGCATTTGCCAGCACGCGCCGCACACTGGGGCTGCAGCCCTTGCCCAATGCCGAATAGGACCCCCGGGACCACGGAGCGGCGTCCCACCTGGACACCAGCGAGGCAGTCGGCGATGGGATGCCAGCGGTTGCTGCTCGCACCGGTGCATCGCGCAACATGCCTACGCCCGCCGCCGACATCGCGGTCAGGACGAGGAAGTGGCGGCGGTCCATGGCTTCACCCGTGTCATGCGCGCGGCAGCAACGGCATCAGCGATGACCAGAAGGCTTGCCAGTAGTGACACGATGACGAGATCGCTCGGGAACCACAGCGCGCCCACGACACCCATCGCCACGATGGCCACAGCAATTCCGCAGTGCAGCCACACCAACCGCCGAGCGGCAGCACGCGAGAGCCACGTCAAGATCGCCAACGCCAGAAGCATCCAAAACAATGGGAGCGGCAACCGATAAGAGGACACCTCGGGCAGTCGATCGGCAAGCGGAATGAGGGTTAGCGCCGACAGTGCGGACGACACACCCACCGCGCCAATCATGAAGAGCGCGTGCGCGGATAGCCACAGTTGCACTCGTCCAAGAGTGGTGGGAACCCCACCCGGGATCACGCTCGAGAAGTACGTGCTCCACATGCAGTAGACGATGACGAACGTGAGGACAAACATCGGAATGTTCGGCACCGAATTGAGTTCGTGCAGGTTCAAGATCAGACCCAGAAATGTCTCTCCCAGAACAATGAGGACGAACTGCGCCGTGCGCTCACTCAGGTGCTCATGGTCGATGCCCGAGCCACGCGCGAGATGACCCAGGAAGACCGTCACAGCCGGCACCGCCGCGACCAGCACTCCAAGCGCCAGGACGGCGATGGCTGCCGCGTGATTAGCGGACCCCTCGTCGCTGGGCAGCGCGTAACCGCATTCAAGGATGAAGGCTCCGATCGCGCACGACCACGCAACCACCATTGCCGGACGTTTCAGACTCGCGTCACGGCGCGCCATCAGGGCATACAGCACCGCGACGCTGGCGAAGGCCGCTCCTAGCGCGAGAAAGCCGTCGCCGTCGGGTAGTCCGTTGTGGCGATCCATCGCCAGCGATGCAATGACGACAGCTGCCATCTGCCCGAGAATCACGATCCTGCGGATCTGGCTGTCATCCGCCCTGACGTTGAAGGTCAGATTGGTCATCAACCACAGGAGGAACAAAATAATGAGGGTTGCCGATGCCCAGATGGCGTTCGTCCACGTCGGGTGCTCCCCATAGACATCGCTGCCGTGCACCACAGCGGCGACAAGCACGAGGTCGTAGAACAGCTCGAACCATGAGACACGAGGGAGGTGGCTACCCACGGGAATCCTCCTCGTGTGAAGACGGTAACTGCTGGTGCGCCCGAAGGGACTCGAACCCCTAACCTTCTGATCCGTAGTCAGATGCTCTATCCGTTGAGCTACGGGCGCTTGACCCGAAGGCCGACCGAAAGTGTACCGGCCCCGGAGCAATGCCTGTGCTTCGCCTGCGGGCCCGGTCGCCAACCGTCGAACCTGACGTACCCTTATGACACCCACAAAGGAGATGACATGCCCAACCGTCGCGACGTCCTTAAAGCCGCCTGCGGAATCGCCGTGCTCGCTGCTGGAGCCACCCTGTTCAGCGAGGAAGCTTTCGCCGCAGACGGCATCACCAAGAACGCCAACGGCACAGTCACCGTCGACACCACCAAGGCTCCCGCCCTGAAGAAGGTGGGCGGCGCGGTCGTCCTTGGCGATGTCAAGGGTGTGCCCACGGCTCTCGTGCGCACGGGCACGAGCACCTACACGGCCTTGAACCTCAAGTGCACGCACCAAGGGGTGCCGGTCAAAGCTCAGGGCTCGGGCTGGTCTTGCCCGGCACACGGATCCGCGTTCGCCGGCGACGGCAAGGTGACCAAGGGTCCCGCGGCCAAGCCCCTGGCGACAGTGGCCTCGAAGGTCTCCGGCACCAAGGTGACCGTTGGCTGACCGACGCTTTCCTGGCGGAGGCGGAGGGATTTGAACCCTCGATGGGCTTGAGACCCAAACCGCATTAGCAGTGCGGCGCCATAGACCGGACTAGGCGACGCCTCCCCGCACCCTTGCGGGTGCCGAACAATACTACCGGCCCACGCGGGGCAGGGCAGAATGCCCGTCATGGCAGTGACCCTGGCGATCGATTGCGGTGGCGGCGGTATCAAAGGTTCCGTACTCGATGAGTCCGGCACCATGCGCGCGCACCCCATTCGCGTCCCGACGCCCTACCCACTGCCAACCGAACTCTTCATCTCCACGCTCGTGGACCTCAAGTCGCAACTTCCGCATGCCGAGCGCGCAGCCGTGGGCATGCCCGGAATGATCCGACACGGCGTTGTCGTCACCACACCGCACTACGTCACCAAGTCCGGCCCGCGCACCCGCGTGCTTCCCGAGCTCGTAGAGCAATGGGAGGGCTTCGACGCGCAGTCGGCTCTCACCGAGGCTTTTGGCTTTCCCACACGAGTGCTCAATGACGCGGAGATTCATGGCGCAGGCGTCATCGCCGGCCAAGGGCTGGAACTCGTCCTGACTCTGGGCACCGGACTTGGCTGCGCGATCTTCGACGGCGGGCGACTTGCACCTCACCTGGAGATGTCACAAGCACCAGTGCGTTGGGGGCTGTCATACGACACCTACATCGGCGAACACGAGCGACGTCGACTTGGCGATGCGCTCTGGTCGAGGCGGGTGGCGCGCATGGTGATGGGACTGCGCCCGGTGTTTATGTGGGATCGCCTCTATTTGGGCGGCGGAAACTCACGCCACATCACGCCATCGGTGCTGACCAAAATTGGTGATGACGTCGTCATCGTGCCCAATTCCGCCGCGTTGGTCGGTGGGGCTCGCGTGTGGAGCCTCACGATTGACTAGCGCAACAGCGGCTTCTCACTAGCCGGGCTTTCAGCCTGAATCTCTCCCGAACCACGCTGGACCAAGTGGGAGGCGAGCACATGCCTCTCGCATGGTTCGTCGAATGACTCCATGCGGGCGAACAAGAGTTCGGCTGCCTTGCGGCCCATCGCTCGTGCGTCCTGGGCCATCACGGTGACGGCGGGATCGACCAGGTCCGCCATCGCGAAATCGTCGAAGCCGACGAGCGCAACACGTTGCTGCAGGGACCGAGCGCGCAAGGCTCGCACAGACCCCATGGTGATGAGGTTT
>Ga0136641_1001140_pt1 | contig 11144 bp, 8 predicted proteins | sample EliLak1302023Y_FD_115312 | JGI IMG/M metagenome (GOLD analysis project Ga0136641, IMG submission 115312) | Freshwater microbial communities from Elizabeth Lake, Yosemite National Park, California, USA - 13020-23Y | ecosystem: Environmental > Aquatic > Freshwater > Lake ... | reverse complement strand
GATCTCGGTGGCGCATGACGCTCACCCTGCGCGTCATCACCTCTGACGAACATGCTCAGTGGGTTGCCCAGCGACCTTCGGTGTCGTTCCTGCAGGTTCCCGAGTGGGCCGGAGTCAAACTGGGATGGCGCGCAGAATCTCTGGGCTGGTTCGACGGTTCTCAACTCGTGGGCGCAGGACTGATGCTGTACCGGGGCATCCCGAAATTTCCACGCAGGAGTCTGGCCTACCTTCCCGAAGGCCCCGATATCGATTGGCAGCGTCAGAGCCATCCAGACCTCACGCTGTCTGACTGGCTCACACCCCTGATCGAGCACGCGCGACACCAGGGTGCCTTTCAGATAAAGATGGGCCCGCCGGTTCCTGTTCGGCAATGGGCGGCCGCCGCTCTCAAATCAGCCATGGCAGCTGACCCACGCCCGGCCCGCATCGGGAACGTTCCGTCCGATTGGACCTCGTCGGCAGCTCAGCAGCTGACCGATGATTTGCGAGCATCCGATTGGGTGCAGACAGCTTCCGCGGAAGCTGGCTTCGGTGACGTGCAGCCGCGATTCGTGTTCCAGCTGTCGTTGGCCGACCGCTCACTCGACGACGTCATGGCCGGTTTCAACCAACTGTGGCGGCGAAACATTCGAAAGGCAGAGAAGTCGGGCGTGACTGTCTCGCGCGGATCTCGCGAGGACCTCACCTTCTTTCACCCCATCTACGTCGAGACGGCGGCACGCGATGGCTTCACCCCGCGCGCACTTCCCTACTTCGAGCGCATGTGGGACTGCCTCAACTCCCGAGAGCCGCGGCTCTCCCTTCACCTGGCCCGCTACGACGGTCACCTCGCTGCCGCAACTCTCATGGTGCGGGTGGGCGACCACGCCTGGTACTCCTACGGTGCCTCCACCACCGCCGACCGTGATGTCCGCCCGTCCAATGCCTTGCAATGGGACATGATCACGCTGGCGCATCAGGCAGGGTGTTCGGTCTACGACCTTCGTGGCATCTCCGACACCCTGGACCCGAACGATCATCTTCACGGTCTGGTGCAATTCAAATTGGGCAGCGGCGGGTACGCACAGGAATACGTCGGTGAGTGGGACTATGTGACCCGTCCACTGTGGGCACGAGCGTTCCACTATTACCAGTCCAGGCGAGGCTGATCGATGTCGTTCACCGTCACGCTGCGGGGCCAGAGATGGCGCGAGCACCAGGAGTCGGTGTGGGGTGCCGTCACGCGTGCCTGTGGCACCACTCCGGTACCCGTCATCAAAGGCAACGGCTATGGGCTTGGTGCCGACCTCCTCACGCGCCAGGCGGTTGCCCTCCAGGCGGACACCGTGGCGGTGGGCACTGTCTGGGAGATCGACACGGTCGCGCACGCGAGCAACCACGACATCGTCGTACTCCAGCCATTTGATCCGCGCGACAAAGCGGCAGCGGCCGAATGGTGGCGACTGGGTTCGCGCCTGCATTCCGGTCGCGTCATCAGGACCATCGCATCCACAGCGGCTCTTCGCGCACTGGCCGCCGGTCCCGGCTCGGTGCGAGTCATCATCGAAGCTCGTTCATCCATGCAGCGATTTGGGATGGAGGAGTCCGAGATTCTCGAGCTGCTCGCTGATTCGACTATCCGCGAGGGCCTGGCGCGTGCACGCATCCTGATCGAAGGGCTCTCGCTACACCTGCCCCTCGTGCAGCCGCCGGGCAAGCGCCAGCGTCGCAAGTCATTGGGCACGCCGCGTGTTCTTGAGGTGCTGCGATGGTCGGCAATGTGGCATGCCCAGACGGACGTCTGGGCCGGGCATAACTCTCCGGCTCGTCGCGTGTGGGTGTCCCATCTCAACGACGATGAGGCCTCACTCGTCGTGAAGGCGCAGCCCGATATTGCGTTGCGTATGCGCATCGGCACCCGGCTGTGGCTCGGTGATCGGGGGGCGTTGCAGGCCAACGGAACCGTTCTGGCCGTCCACCCTGTCAAGGAGAGCACCCCGGTGGGTTATCGACAGCGGACCGGTCCCAGCGATGGATCGCTGGTGGTGATCGGTGGTGGAACGTCGCATGGAATTGCGCTGTCGGCACCTTCTTCGGCAACCAACCTGCGCCAAAGACTTGCGTCGGTCGGGACTGGCGTGTTTGAGGCGGCGGGCCGTTCGATGTCTCCGTTCACCCTCGATGGCAAGCAGCGCTGGTTCGCTGAGCCGCCACACCAGCAGGTGTCGATGGTGTGGTTGCCATGGGGCTGCATCGTGCCGTCGGTGGGAGATCCGGTCCCGGCTGAGGTCCGCTACACGACGTCACGCTTTGATGCAGTGATCTTTATCGACTGACGTTCGTCGCGGCATCTGCGCGATGCCGGCCTCGCTTGGATCGAAGAGTGATGGCGTCGGGTGCATTGTTGTACACGCCACCCCCGGGATCATCCGCGTCGTCCACGAATCCGTCCGAGCGCACCGGATCCAGTGTCGGTACATACATTGCCTGAATCACGCGGTACGCGAGATAGAGCGTGGCAAGTACGTGGACAAGGATCGTGAGGGAGTACTGCTGTCCGGTGAGGCTCTTTTGCCCATCGATGCCGTAGCCGACCAGGAACCACCAAATACCGACGAAGTAGATGACCTCGCCGGCCTGCCAGATCAAGAAGTCGCGCCACTTGGGGTGAGCGAGAACAGCCAGCGGTATCAGCCAAAGCGAATACTGCGGCGAGTACACCTTGTTGGTGATGGCGAAGGCGGCAATGATCAAGAACAGCACTGACGCTAGTCGTGGGCGCCGCGGCGCATGAAGGACAAGGAGCGCGATCCCCGCGCACAGGACCAGGAAGAGACCGGACGAGACTGCGTTCAAGGCGTCCGTCGGGATGGTCCCGATTCCACTTTCGGTAAAGCCGAACCAGATGGAACCGAAGTCTTCGCCCCGGTATCCGCTGAAGCGATAGAAGTACGACCAGCCGTCGAAGTTCAGATACATGATGGGGATGTTGACCGCCAGCCAGGAGATGCCGGTGCCCATGCACAGCAAGCTCAGCGCGCGCCAGCGTCCCGATCGCAGCGACAGCACAAGAAAGGCGCCGAGGAACAGCAACGGGTAGAACTTTGCCGCCACGGCGAGGCCCAGGAGAAGACCAGCAGCCAGTTGTCGATCGCGTGACCACAGCAGGAGCGCGAGTCCTGAGAAGGCGAGTGGCAGGAGGTCCCAGTTGATGGTGGCGGCAAGGATCATGGTGGGAGCAACCGCGACCATCGCAGCATCCCAGGGGCGACGCTTGACCGTGAGTGCCGTAGCCGTGACGGTGACCAGGAGGGCAATGAGCAGCAGCAGCACGTTGGCATGGAAGAACACCGAGACCCGGTCGACCCCGTCAGCAAACATCGCTACGGCCGCTGTGAGTGCAGAGGCGATCTGCATGAACAGGCCGGTGATCACCGGGTACTCGAGGTACTGGCCATCGGGTCCGGCCTGCAGGTAAGGGAGCAATCCGTCTGCGAAACCGCGCGCGTTGTACAGCGGAGTGATGTCGGTGTAGCACAGGTGCTCGTAGTTCTCCGGGGATCGCCAACCGTCGTTCACACACGAGACATCAAGGATGTAGCCGATCGCATACGCAACAGTCGACATGCCCAGCAGGACACGAATGGGCGTCCACCACGATCGGCCTCGCGCGGCGCGCGACCCCATGCGTCCGCCGACAGACTCCGCAAGTGAGGCAATGACCGGATCACAACTACCCGGTTCCACGACCTGCACTAGGGCCTCGCTTCCTGCGTGGGGGGCTTGGGTTTCTTTGTGGAACCTGTCGCTGACGGTGATGGGCTGGCGGTCGTCGGTGCTAGCACCGGCACCGAGGGTGATGGTGTCACGACGGAGGCATCGGGTGACTGGCTCGCCGCCACGTCACCGCCACTTGGCAGGAGGCTACCGTCGATCCCAGGGATCAGCCCCGCGCCCATCTGCGGCACCGGGCAGCCCTCGGGAATCAAGGCCATCGGATCGGTCGGGCAGTTCTTCGGCAAGCGCACGCCCGGCGGCGGCTCAGGGAATTTCTGCTTGGGCTGCCCGCTGAGGGCGCCTTTCATGAAGGCGGTCCACATGGCTGCAGGAAAGGAGCCCCCCGTGACCGTCTTCAAGCCTCCGGTACCCGACAAGGACTGCGGGGTACCACTTGCGTCCTCCTTGGCCATCATGACCGCCGCGGCAAGCTGGGGTGTGTAGCCCACGAACCACGCACTCAGGTTGTTGTCCGTTGTTCCAGTCTTTCCCGCTGCCGGTCTGCCGAGTGCACGCGCAGCGAATCCGGTCCCGTTCGTGACAACCCTGCTAAGTGCGTAGGTGACGGAGTCGGCGATGTCCTTGGGGAACATCGACTCCGGTTTCACTTCAGCCTGATACTGAACGCCGCCGTTGCTGCTGGTGACTTGACCGATGATGTGCGACTTGGCCTTGACACCACTGGCGGCAAATGTTGCGTAAGCGCCCGCCATATCCAGAGCAGACGGGGAGGCGGTGCCAAGGACGAAGGTCAGGTTCAGCTCTTTGAGGTCCATCCCCGGGGTGTCCTTCGGGATGCCCGCCTTGATCGCGGCGTCAGCGACGTTGCTCACTCCGACCTGATCCTCAACCGCGACATACGCGGAGTTGATGCTGTCCTCGGTTGCCTGAAGAAGTGTCACCTGACCGTAGGACTTATTCGAGTAGTTGTTGAACGTGTAGCCGTTGACAGTGGAGGGTGAATCGCCGTTCCACCACGAGGTCAGTGGTACTCCTTGATCAAGGGCAGTCGCCAAGGCGAATGGCTTGAACGTCGACCCGGCCTGGGCAAAGGGATGCGTGGCGTTGTTGATCTGATCGGTGATGAAGTCCTCACCGCCGTACATGGCAACGATCTCGCCAGTGCCCGGGCGTACAGCGGCGAGGCCGATGCGAAGTCCCTTCGTTCCTGATTGCGGCCCCACTTTGTGCACGGCTGCAGTTGCCGCCCGTTGCGCGTTGAGGTCAATGGTGGTGGTGACGCGAAGGCCGCCCTGTTGAATCTGCGGGTCATCAAAGCCGAGGAAGTGCAGGGAGTCCTGGACTGTCGTGAGGATGTATCCGGTCTGTCCACCGAGGCGATTGATGCCGTCGCCTTTCTTGATCTTGGGAAAGGCCGTCCGGGCGAACTGTGAGTTCGTGAGCCAGCCCTGCTGGACCATTCCATCGAGGACATAACTCCAGCGCGACTTGAGGCCTTGGAGATCCTTCTCAGGTGCCAATCCGCTGGGGGATTTGATGATTGCGGCGAGCACCGCCGCCTGCGAAGCGTCGAGCTCACCGACCGGTTGGCCAAAATATGCACGGGCTGCGGCATCAATTCCGTAGGCGCCACGACCGAAGTAGATGGTGTTGAGGTAATCTCCGAGGATCTGGTCCTTGGACACCACTGTCTCGAGCTTGAAGGCCAGCAGTGCCTCCTTCAACTTTCGATCCCATGACCGTTCTTGCGTGAGGAAGGCGTTCTTGGCGTACTGCTGGGTGATCGTTGAGCCACCTTGAGTTGACCCGCCTGTGAGGTTGTTGAGCACGGCCCGAGCGACTCCGAGTGGCGAGATTCCGCCGTGGTCGAAGAAGCTTCTATCTTCCGCCACCAGAATTGCCCGCTGCACCACGAGTGGCACCTGATTCAACGGGATAGATCGTCGAGACGTATCTCCTAGTCGACCGATCTCATTCGTTCCGTCGGCGTAGTAGACGATCGTGGCTTGGTTGGTGGCCATCTCATTCGGTGTCGGCACGGTGGTGTTGGCCACGAGCACGGCGAAGATCGAAAAGCCAATGCCGGCCGCAAGCAGTGCCAGTGCCAGCAACCACAGCACCCAGCGCAGGGGTGAGCGTTGTTTCTTCTTTTTCTTCGGCTTACGCCGTGGGGCTCCAGAGGATGAGGAGCCACGAGGGGGTGGGCCGCCTCGACCACCGGACCCGGCCGCGCGACCGCGTCCCGGCGACGCACTGGATGGTCGTCCAGCGGGCGGGCGTCTACTGCTCACAGTGAGTGTCCTTAGCGCTCGGGGAAGAGGCGCGGCTCTAGGTCGCTACTCAAGAAGATCACGTGGCGCCCGCGGAGCGGGTCGCGGCACGCCGTCACCAAGGACGTACGTGGTGAGCAGGAAGTTCCAATGGCAGCGCTGACACACCTCGACGACGTAAACACTGAACTCTCCGAACTGCCGGGCCATGCCGGGCAGTTCGTCCGAGGCACGGATTCGGCCCGAGTAGGGACCGAGGTCATCTCCGTAGACATAGGTGACCGTGACAAGACCTTCGTCACGACAGGCGGGACACGGCATGCCCGCGTGTTCGCCGTGGAATCGGGCCGCCTTCAATAAGTATGGGTCCGCATCGCACAGGTCGGAATCGAGCATCCCGCCATGGGTGAGCCGGTAGAGCGCTGCGCGGCGTTCAAGTCCGTGGTGAAGCATGCGACGTGGGCGGGTGGGATCCGCAACGATCTCCGGCTCCCTGGGGGCCGCGGGGCTCGGGCGTGCAGGGGCCCCTTTCGGCAGAGTCCCACGGATCGCACTCTTCCGTGGGCCAGCCATAGACTGAAGTGTAAGGCTCGACTCACAGATAGCGTCCGCACTGTGACGGCCCTCGGTGCACTGCGCGGAGTGCTCGCACATCGCGATTTTCGCTACCTGTTCGCCGTGCGTCTGGTGGGCCAGTTCGGCGACGGACTCCTGCAAGCAGCCCTCGCCACTTTCGTTCTGTTCTCACCTGAACGCCAGCCGGATGCTGTTCGGGTTGCAACGTCATTCGCCATTCTGCTGCTGCCCTACTCGGTGCTAGGACCTTTCGTCGGCGTGTACCTGGATCGATGGAGACGGCGCAGCGTCCTCGTGCGCGCAAACTGGCTGAAAGCAGCGTGCGCAATCCCGATCATTGTGTTGGTTTCCCGGGGAAGTGACTCTGCGGCCCTCGCGATCGCAATGCTGGTCGTGCTGGGCATCAGTCGGTTCGTGCTCGCCGGTCTGTCGGCCTCGCTTCCGCACGTGGTCAGCGGACGAGAACTCACAACCGCCAATGCATTGACACCCACCGCAGGAACAACAGTGGCGGCTCTGGGAGCACTTGTGGGTGTTGGTGTTCGCGCCCTACTTGGCGGTGGCGATCATGGAAGCGCACTCCTGCTCGTGGGCGCTGCGCTGTGCTTCGCGGGGGCCGGCGTGATCGCCCTCGCCATTGGCGTGAATCGACTCGGTCCCGATGGGACTCTGCCCAGCGAATCACTACGCGGAGTTGCTGGGGGACTTGTGTCGGGAGTGCGCGAATTGCGCATTCATGCGGCAGCGGGCCGAGCAATCACCCTGGTGGGTGCCCACCGCATCGCGTTCGGTGCTCTCACAGCAGGCGGGTTACTCCTCGTGCGGTTGACCTTCAATCAGGTGACCAGTTCTGAGCAGGCGCTCACCGAGTTTGCGATCGTGACGGGGTGTGCGGCCATGGGCGCGCTCGCCGGGGCCATCCTCACGCCGTGGATGAGCCGGCGCATCGGTTCTCCTGCGTGGTCGTCACTCGCCCTGGCGCAGGCGGCGGTCCTGGGGATCGGGTTGGTCGTCGCCTCCGCGTCGTTGACGTCGTTCGCACTTCTCCTCGCGGGTGCTTTCAGCATCGGATTCGCTGGACAGAGTGTGAAAGTGTGCTCAGACACGATCGTGCAACGCGAAATTCCTGACGATCACCTCGGGCGTGTGTTCGCGCTTTACGACATGACGGTGAACGTGTGCCTCGTGGGCGGAATCTGCCTGGTTGCCCTTGTGTCGCCTCACAGTGGTCGCGCTCCTGGCCTGTACATCGCAATTGGCCTGGCGCTACTCCTCGCATCTTGGTGGTACTGGCGTGCTGGTCCACGTAGAGTCCGCACAGTTTCCTAGGGGAGGACGACATGAGCACTCACGGTCCCGCGCACCGATCTGGCGGCAAGGCTCGCTCCATCCTTGTGGTCGTTGTCTTCATCATCGCGACAGTGCTCACACCCATCGCGACCATCGGTCAGTGGGGTCACAAGACGGTCCTCGATAGTGCGGTCTACATCGAGACTGTCGGGCCGCTCATCAATAACCCGGAAGTGCAGGACTCGATCGCGGAGGCGGTCACGAACGCGATCACCGCCCAGGTCGATACGCGATCCCCCGTCCAAGGGATCCTCGACAAGATCCTGCCCAACTCGACGATCACCCAGGGTCTTGCCGGTCCCATCTCCGCGGGAATCAACAACCTCATCGGTGATCTGGTCCATAAGTTCGTGGCATCACCGCAATTCGCGAAAGCGTGGATCAAGCTCAACACCGTCGCGCAAAAGGGTGTCATCCTCATTCTTGAGGGCAAGGAAGGCGGTGCCGTCCAGCTCAAGGGTGATGACCTCGTCCTTGATATTTCCACCGCGCTGACCGGGCTGCAAACCTACCTCAGCGATCAAGGTGTCCCGCTCGTGGACAAGGTGACCATCCCTGAGACGGATCGTCAGATCCTGCTGGCCAAAGCTCCGGGCCTCCAGCAGGTGCAGACCATCTACCGCTTCACTGATCCGCTGCTGGCGTGGCTCCCGGTGATTGTTGCGCTTCTCTTCACCATCGTCATCGCCCTCTCACGTCGGCGGACGGCGTGGGTCATCGCGAGCGGTGTCGTCGCCCTCGTGTGGGCGACACTGATTCTCCTGGGCGTTCAACAGGGCCAGGACGCGTTCACCAATCAGCTCTCCGGCACAGTATTCGGCCCAGCGTCGACGATCTTCTTCGACACCCTCCTTCGCTACCTCATCGCCGGGGTTCAGGCCCTGGCAGTCCTGGGTGTCGTCGCGATTCTGGCCGGCTGGTTTTCTGGGCCATCCCGTCCCGCGCGGGCACTTCGTGCGCCCGTGGTTCGTGGCCTTTCCGAGGTGGGCTCCCACATCAACGCCGCGGAGGTCGGCGCCTTCGTTCGCCGCTATTCCACTGCCTTGAACTGGATCGTCTTCATCGTGGTCGGCTTTCTGCTCGTTCACGACGGCCTGACGAGCGTGGCGCACGTGATCTGGGCATCACTGCTCGTCGGAGGCCTGCTGTCGGCGATCAAGGTGCTGGAGTCAGCGGGCACTCCACCACGCATGTAGTGCGGCAATGGCATCGTCCTGCGTCATGGGCCCTCTATCCAACCGGAGATCAAGCAGGAACTGATAGGCCTCACCGACCACAGGTCCGGGAGTGATCCCCAGGATGTCCATGATCTGCCTGCCATCAAGGTCCGGGCGAATCGACGCAAGTTGTTCCTCCTCCTGCAAGACAGCAATGCGTTCTTCAAGTGAGTCGTAGGAGCGTTCGAGTGCGACTGCGCGCTTGCGATTGCGAGTCGTGCAGTCGGCTCGGGTGAGTTTGTGAAGTCGTGTCAGCAACGGCCCGGCGTCCCGCACATACCTGCGAACCGCAGAGTCAGTCCACTCACCTGAGCCATAGCCGTGGAATCGCAGGTGCAAGGCAACAAGAGTCGACACCTCCTCGATGAGCTCGTTGGAGAAGCGGAGGGCTTGCATTCGCTTGCGTGTCATCCGCGCACCGACAAGCTCGTGGTGATGGAACGAGACCCGTCCATCGGATTCAAAGGCACGGGTGCGTGGTTTGCCAATGTCATGCAGCAGAGCTGCCAAGCGCAGGACAAGGTCTGGTCCTGACGTGGGCTCATGTGCGTGCTCAAGAGCAATCGCCTGCTCAAGGACGGTAAGGGTGTGCTCGTACACATCCTTGTGATGGTGGTGCTCATCAACTTCCAACTTCAGGAGGGGGAGTTCAGGAAGCACGCGTGCCGCAAGCCCTGTGTCGACAAGCAGGCCCAAGCCGCGCCGCGGATCGGGTGCCATCACCGTTCGGACCAACTCTTCACGTATGCGCTCCGCGGAGACAATGCTGAGTCGCTCCGCAAGTTCCGACATCGCCGCTACGGCGTCATCGGCCACGTCGAAGCCGAGCTGGGAGCTGAAGCGCGCCGCACGCATCATGCGCAAGGGGTCATCGGAGAAGGAATCTTGCGGACGCCCGGGGGTGCGAATAAGACCGCGCCCAAGATCGCCCAAGCCATCGAAAAGATCGACGAACGACAGATCCGGCAGGCGTATGGCCATGGCATTGATCGAGAAATCCCGTCGGCGCAGATCCCCCTCCAGTGAGGTGCCGAAGTCGACCTCGGGCTTACGGGACTGGGGGTCGTACGTCTCAGCGCGATAGGTCGTGATCTCAACCTCACGGCCCGCGACCCGTGCGCCCACGGTTCCGAACCGGATACCCACGTCCCAGATCGCGTCGGCCACCGGTGTGAGGACCGCGATGATCTCCTCCGGGCGGGCACTGGTCGTGAAGTCCAGGTCGTGGTGAGCGTCCATTCGCCCCAGCAGGGCGTCGCGCACCGGTCCACCCACGAGGGCGATGTCGTGGCCAGCCGCGACAAACCGATCGCCCACGGCGGCCAGGACACCGGACAGCGGCAGCAGGGCCTCGGCGGCCTTTCGTTGAGCATCCCGAATTGCAGCGTCCACGCCGGGAAAGGGTACGGGGCCGCGCATATCCTTCGCTCATGGCCGCCCCTCGCACGCCTGCGCCTCGGCGATCGGCCTCACCCGGGCCTGCTCCGCGGGTGGAGGAGACCTCTGCCGGCGGGGTGGTTCTGGACCGACATGATCGCAAGGCGCATGTGGCCCTCATCGCCCGCCGAGACCGTCGAGGACGCCTCGTGTGGTCCCTTCCCAAAGGTCATCTGGAGTCCGGCGAGACCCTCGAGCAGACGGCGATGCGCGAAGTGCGTGAGGAAACAGGGATCACCGCCACCATCGTGAGGAGCATGGGATCCATTGACTTCTGGTTCATGGCTGACGGCATACGCGTGCACAAGACCGTTCATCACTTCCTCATGCACGCCACAAATCTGGAGCTCAGTGACGCCGACGTCGAAGTGGATGAGGTGGCCTGGGTTCCACTCCAGGATGCTGCCACGCGGCTGCGCTACGCGGGCGAACGTCGCGTGGTGGAGGACGTCCTAGGTCTGTTGTCGGGACCTCGCAGAACCCGCACCCCGGGAACCGCGAGCAGTGCGTGAACGCTCGGCTCGTCGCTGTGCTGACGTGTGCGGTCATGGCCGTGGCGTGTGTGGGATCGACG
>Ga0136641_1001139_pt1 | contig 11145 bp, 10 predicted proteins | sample EliLak1302023Y_FD_115312 | JGI IMG/M metagenome (GOLD analysis project Ga0136641, IMG submission 115312) | Freshwater microbial communities from Elizabeth Lake, Yosemite National Park, California, USA - 13020-23Y | ecosystem: Environmental > Aquatic > Freshwater > Lake ... | reverse complement strand
TTCATGCTGACCTCATCGGTCACATCGGCCACGGCAAAGGCACCGCCCAATTCGGCCGCCATCTCGGCCCCCGGGCTGCTGGCCAGATCCACGATCACCACCCGCGCCCCAGCCGCCGCCAGCTTGCGGGCCGAGGCAAGGCCCAGCCCCGAGGCGCCACCGGTGACAATCGCCACCGCATTTCGAACGTCCATTTGTCTCTCCCTTTGGATGACCAAGGCTAGGACGGCTTGACCGGCACGACCACCCTGGCAGGCTGGCGCAAAGACGAGGAAACGCCATGCCATTGCTGGGCCAATGGGCCGCGCGCCAGCCCGAAAAGCCCGCCGCCATCTTCGCCGATAGCGGCGAGACGATCAGCTTCGCCGCCCTCGATGCCGCCGCCCACCAGGCCGCGCTGTGGTTCGTGGCCGAGGGTTTCGCCCCCGGCGAGGGCATTGCCCTGCTGCTGGAGAATGAGCCCGATTTCCTCGTCCTCTCCTATGGCGCCAAGCGCGCCGGGCTGATGGTGACGCCGCTATCGATCCATCTCCGCCCGCATGAGGTGGCCTATGTGCTGGAGGACAGCGGCGCGCGGCTGCTGATCTACGCCTCGCGGCTGGAAGCCCTCGCGGCGCAGCTTCCCGGCACCATGCCACGCATGACCACCCAGGCCGCACGCCACGCCATGGCCAGCGCCGCCGGCACCCTGCCGGAAAGACCAATCGGCCGCGAATTCCTCTATTCCTCCGGCACAACCGGCCTGCCCAAGGGCATCCGCCGGCCGCTCATCGCCCATGAAAACCGCTTCAACCCGGAATTCGACATGAGCTGGAAGGGTTTTTATGGCTTTGACGAGAATACGGTCTATCTCTCCCCCGCGCCGCTCTACCACGCCGCCCCCAATCGCTACGTCCAGCGCACCATCGAGCATGGCGGCACCGCAGTCATCACCCGCACATTCCTGGCCGAGCACTGCCTGAGCCTGATCGAGGCGCATCGCATCACCCATAGCCAATGGGTGCCCACCATGTTTGTCCGCCTGCTGGCCCTGCCGGAGGCGGCACGCACCGCGCATGACCTCTCCAGCCACCGCTGCGCCATCCACGCCGCCGCGCCCTGCCCCATCCCGGTGAAGCGGGCGATGATCGATTGGTGGGGCCCGATCCTGCGCGAGTATTATGCCGGCAGCGAGGGCATCGGCACCTGCTTCATCGACAGCGCCGCCTGGCTGCAAAAACCCGGCAGCGTCGGCCGCCCGGCCTATGGCCGCGTGCATATTCTCGATGATGCCGGCGACGCCCTGCCGCCGGGCGAGGTGGGCCGCATCTGGTTCGAGGGAGGTGCGCGCTTCGCCTACCACAATGCGCCCGAGAAAACCGCCGAGGCCTATAACGAACAAGGCTGGGCCACGCTGCATGATCTGGGCCATCTCGATGATGATGGTTTTCTGTTCCTCTCCGACCGCAGGGCGGACCTCATCCTCTCCGGCGGGGTGAATATCTATCCGGCCGAAATTGAGACCGCCCTGGCCGAGCACCCGATGGTGGCCGATGTGGGGGTGATCGGCGTCCCCGACGACGATTTCGGCGAGCGCCCCTGGGCCGTGGTGGTGCCCCGCCCCGGCCATAGCCCCGATGCCCAAGCGCTGCTGGCCCATGCCAAGGCCCGACTGGCAGGACCAAAGCAACCGCGCGGGGTGGAATTCGTCGATGAACTGCCGCGCAGCGAGGCCGGCAAGCTGCTGCGCCGAATGCTCAAGGAACGCTATCGCGGCCTCACCCCTCCAGGGTGATATTGGCGGCGCGGATGATCTCGCGGCGCTTTGTCGCCCTGGATCACGCCATCCCCCAAATGTTTTTTCCCCATCCACAAGCCCCGGGTGGACAGCCCCCCCACCTTGGGCTATCCAAATTTCCGCGCCCAGATAGCTCAGTTGGTAGAGCATGCGACTGAAAATCGCAGTGTCGCTGGTTCGATTCCGGCTCTGGGCACCATCCCCCTTCTTTGCTTATCATGGCGGATGGCCTTCTCATCCTCTGTCTGCCCGCATGATTGCCCCAGCACCTGTGCCCTGGAGGTGGAGGTCCTATCCCCCACTCAGATCGGCCGGGTGCGTGGCGCCGCCGATAACAGCTACACAGCCGGTGTCATCTGCGCCAAAGTCGCGGGCTATGCCGAGCGGGTGCACCACCCCGAACGCCTGACCCAGCCGCTGCTGCGCAACGGGCCGCGTGGCTCGGGCCAATTCCGCGCCATCAGCTGGGATGAGGCGCTGGACCGCGTGGCCGGCGCCTTCACCGATGCCACCGCCAAACACGGCAGCGAAGCGGTCTGGCCCTATTACTTCGCCGGCACCATGGGCCTGCTGCAGCGCGATGGCATCCACCGCCTGCGCCACGCCATGCGCTATTCCAGGCAGCAAAACACCATCTGCACCTCGATTATGGAATCGGCCACCTTGGCCGCGCTGGGCAGCATTCGCGGCCCCGATGCGCGCGAAATGGCCGAGGCTGACCTGATCGTGATGTGGGGCGGCAACCCCGTCGCCACCCAGGTCAATGTCATGACCCATATCAGCCGGGCGCGGAAAGAGCGCGGCGCCAAGCTGGTGGTGATCGACCCCTATCGCAGCGGCACTGCCGTGGTGGCCGATATGCACCTCCCCCTCCGCCCAGGCACCGATGCGGCGCTGGCCTGCGCCGTGCTGCATATCGCCCTGCGCGATGGCCATGCCGACCATGCCTATATGGCCGAATTCACCGATTTCGGCCCCGATGTCGCCACCCATCTGGCCAGCCGCGGCCCGGAATGGGCAGCGGCCATCACCGGCCTGACCGTGGCGCAGACCGAAGAATTCGCCGCACTCTATTGCCGGACCGAGCGTGCCTATCTGCGCGTGGGCTATGGTTTCGCCCGCTCACGCGGCGGCGCGGCGGCGCTGCATGCCGTGCTCTGCCTGCCCAGCATCACCGGCAAATGGCGGCACAAGGGCGGCGGCGCACTCTGGAACCAGCGCGCCATCTACCATTGGAACAAGACCCTGATCGAAGGGCTGGACGTGCTCGACCGCACGACCCGGGTGATGGATATGTCGCGCATCGGCGCCGTGCTCTGCGGCGATCCAGAGGAGTTGCAAGGCGGCCCGCCGGTCACCGCCATGCTGATCCAGAACGTGAACCCGCTCGATGTGGCGCCCGACACCAACAAAGTGCGCCGTGGTTTCGCCCGGGAGGATCTCTTCGTCTGCGTGCATGAGCAATTCATGACGCCCACCGCCCTGCAGGCCGATCTGGTGCTGCCCGCGACCATGTTCCTTGAGCATGACGACCTCTACCAGGCCGGCGGCCATAGCCACATCCAGATCGGCCGCAAGCTGATCGCCCCGCCCGGTGAGGCACGCTCCAACCACAGCCTGATCTGCGACCTGGCCCATCGCCTCGGCGCCACCCATCGCGGCTTTGGCATGAGCGAGATGGAGGTGATCGACGAAACCCTACGCACCTCCGGCTGGCCCGAAGCGCGCGAGGTGATCGACCGCCGCTGGGTCGATGCCCAGCCCAGCTTCGAGGAGAGCCATTTCCTCAACGGCTTCGGCCACCCCGATAAGCGCTTCCGCTTCAAGCCGGATTGGGCCGGCATTGGCCGCCTCGGCCATGTCATGACGCCAATGCCCGATCACCTCGACCGCATCGAGAACCCGACCGAGGCACATCCCTTCCGCCTCATCACCTCACCCGCAAGGCAATTCCTCAACACAAGCTTTACCGAGACCCCAGGCTCGCGCAAACGCGAAGGCCGGCCCACCGCCCTGCTCAATGCCGAGGATGCAGCGCGCCTCGGTGCCAGCACTGGCGCCCGCCTGCGCCTGTTCAACAACCGCGGCGCCGTGGTGGTGCATGCCGAGATCGCCCAAGGCCAATTGCCGGGCACCGTGGTCGTCGAAGGCATCTGGCCGAGCGAATATTTCGAAACTGGCATCGGCATCAACGCCCTGACCAGCGACGAGCCGGCCCCCCCGCTCGGCGGCGCAGTGTTCCACGACACCGCCATAGCGCTTGAGGTGCTGGAGGCCAGCGCGCAAATGCCGCTCGCCGCCGAGTAGCCAGGCTCACAACGCCTGTCGCAGGTCACCCCAGCAGGGACACAACCTCTGGCAGCAACGCCGGATTGCCCAGCGCCACAACATCGCCGCCGCTCTCAAAGCTGAGTTCGCGGCCGGCCCAATCCGTCAGGCAGCCGCCGGCACCCGCAACCACCGGCTGCAACGCCGCCCAGTCCCATGGCTTGAGCGTGCCCTCACACACCACATCGAGGCTGCCAAGCGCCACCAGCCCATAACCATAGGCATCGCCGCCCCAGCTCGCCCGCTTGCAGGCGCCGCGCAGCCGCTCAAAGCCGGCCAATTGCTCCGGGGCGAAAATATCAGGCGCGGTGCAGCCCAGTTCAGCCTCGGCCAGCGCCGCACAGGGCCGCGCGCCCACCGCACCACCAAAGGGGCCAGAAAACCGCGTCCGCTGCCCAGCCACCCCCACCCAGCGCTCGCGCGTGGCAGGCTGGTCGATAATGCCCAGCACCGGGCGGCCGCGATGCATCAACGAAATCAGCGTGGTGAAAAGCGGCCGGCCGGTGATGAAAGCCCGGGTTCCATCAATGGGGTCAAGCAGCCACACCCATTCCGCATCAGCACGATCGGCGCCGAATTCCTCGCCCCAAATCCCATGTTCCGGGAAACGAGCCGCCAAAAACTCACGCAGCTTGATTTCCGCGCCGCGATCAGCATCGGTCACCGGCGAGGCATCAGCCTTGCCATCCACCGCGAGGCCAGAGCGGAAAAACGGCAGGATAAAGCGGCCAGCGATATCCGCTGCCTCCTCCGCCGCGGCGACAAGCCCGGGCGCGATCAGGGCAGCGGCACCGGGCTGGCGGCCAGGCTGCGCAGATAGGCAATGACATCAGCGCGCTGCTGGCTATTGGCCAGGCCAGCAAAGGCCATCCGGGTGCCAACCAAGGCGCGGGCCGGGGCATTGATGAAGGCGTTCAGCTCTTCATAGCCCCATGGCTTATCGGCCAGGGCGCGATTCGCGGCCGAGTAGTTGAAGCCGGCCGATTGCGCGTGGTTCTTGCCCACAATGCCATAGAGATTGGGGCCCACACCGGCCCGGCCGCCCTCATTGAAGGAATGGCAGGAGGCGCAGTTGCGGCTCGCCAATTGCCGGCCATTCTCGACATTGGCAGCGGCCATCAGCGGGCCAATCGGCTCCAGCGCCGGCGCGGCCGCAGCGGCCGGCGCCGCGGCCGGCGCCGCCACCTGGCCAATCTGGATCGCGCTGCGCTCAAGCTTGTGCGGGTGGACAATAAGCTCACCCAGCAGGCCAGCGCCCATGAAGGCCACACCAGCCACCAGGGGCGCGGCGAAGAGCTTGTTCATTTCAAGATCGGCCATCGGGAAGCATCAACCTCATGTTTATTATGCCACCCAAGCCCCGGCACGGTTTGCGCCAGCGCAATGGGCAGCTTATGACGCGGCGCACCATATAGGCGCCGCCGCGCGCCTTCAACCGCCAGGGGCCGGCCTTCGTGAATCCAATCATCCTCATTCCAGCGCGCATGGGCAGCACCCGCCTTCCGGGCAAGCCGCTGGCGCTGATCCATGGCCGGCCCATGGTCTTGCATGTGATGGACCGCGCGCGCGAGGCCGGCATCGGCCCCGTGGCGGTGGCGGCCGCCGAGCCCGAGATCCTCGCCGCCGTGCGCGAGGCCGGCGGCACGGCAGTGCTGGTGGCCGAGGACGTGGCCTCAGGCACCGACCGGGTGAAGCTCGCCCTCGACCAACTGGACCCCGATGGCCGCTATGATGTGGTGGTCAATCTGCAAGGCGATTTCCCCACCCTGGCGCCCGACCTGCTGCGCGCCGTGTTGCTGCCGCTCGCCGATCGCAGCGTCGATATCGGCTCGCTCGTCACCCCCATCGCCGATGCGCATGAGGCGGCGACGGAAAGCTTCGTCAAATGCGCCTGCGCCTTCCTGGGCGAGGCGGAGGTCGCCCCCGCGCTGTATTTCTCCCGCACCGCCATCCCCTGGGGTGCGGGGCCGCTTTGGCATCATATCGGCGTCTATGCCTATCGCCGCGCGGCGCTAGCCCGCTTCGTATCCCTCCCCCCCAGCCAATTGGAACTGCGTGAAAAGCTTGAACAACTGCGCGCGCTGGAGGATGGCATGCGCATCGCCGTCGCCCGCGTGCCGCATGGCCCCTTCGGTGTTGATACGCCCGAGGATCTTGCCCGCGCCCGTGACATTCTGAAAGACTGATCCCCATGCCGATCATCGCCTTCCAGGGCTTCCTGGGCGCCTATTCAGACCTCGCCTGCCGCCACGCCTTCCCGGGCTGGACCACCCTGCCCTGCGCCAGCTTCGAAGCCGCCATGCAGGCGGTGCGCGAAAACCGCGCCGAGCTGGCCATGCTGCCCTGCGAGAATTCGCTGGCCGGCCGGGTGCCGGATATTCATCGCCTGCTGCCCGATTCGGGCCTGCATGTGGTGGGCGAGCATTTCGAGCGGGTGGAGCATTGCCTCCTCGCCCCGCATGGCACCACGGAAGCCACCCTCAAGCGCGCCCATTCCCACCCCATGGCGCTGGGCCAGGTGCTGAACATCCTCAAGGAGCTGAACCTCGAGGGCGTTATCGAGGCCGATACCGCCGGTGCCGCCGCCCTGATCGCCGAACGCGGCGGGGTGGAGGATGCCGCCATCGCCAGTTCCCTCGCCGCCGAGGTCTATGGCCTCGAAATCCTGCGCCACAATGTCGAGGATGCCGAACACAACACCACCCGCTTCTATGTCATGGCGCGCGAGCCTCGGCTGCCACCGGTGGATGCGAAGCACTGCGTCACCAGCTTCATCTTCCGCGTGCGCTCCATTCCGGCCGCGCTCTACAAGGCGCTGGGCGGCTTTGCGACCAATGGGGTCAACCTCACCAAGCTCGAATCCTACATGATGGATGGCCGCTTCACCGCCACCCAATTCCTCTGCGACGCCGATGGCCATCCCGACGAACCCGGCATGGCGCGGGCGTTAGAGGAGCTGCGCTTCTTTGCCGAACTGCGGATATTGGGAACTTATGTGGCCCATCCCTATCGAATCCAGAACGAAAGCAATTGAACGGCTTGACCCGAAGCCGTTGCACTTGGCAATTCTATGCCATGGGCAGGGCGGCAACGGTTTTTTCGATGATGGTGGCGCTGGCGATGCCGGTTGCGGCACTCGCACAATCGTCACTCGGCCAGTCTGCGACGGTGCCGCCGCCACGCCCTGCCGCCGCTCCAGCCACGAGCGCAGCCCTGGCAACCACATCGGCCTCCACGACTGGTACGGCACCGGCCACCCAACCCCGCAGCACACCGGCAGAAAACCGCCCACGCACCGCTGCAACACCCGCGCGACCGGCAAACACCCAGGCCAAGCCCAATACAGCCCAACGCCCGCCAGCGACGCGCCGCGCAGCCCCAACCCCGGCGGCAGCCCCGGCCACCCCGCCCGTTGCGGCAGCCCCCGCCCCCGAACCACCAGCCCCCGAACCCACCCAAGGTTCCGCCACTGGCCTCGCTCTGCCGCGCTTCGTTCCACTGCGCTCGGACAGGGTCAATCTGCGTGTCGGCCCCGACACCCGCTTCCCTATCGAATGGCGCTATGAGCGGCGCGACCTGCCGGTGCAGATCATCCGCGAGCATGAGCAATGGCGCCGCATCCGCGATATCGACGGCACCGAGGGCTGGGTGCACCAATCCAACCTCACCCCCAATCGCCGCACATTTCTGGTCCGCAGCAACCCGGCAGGCGAGGTGGTGATGCGCCGCCGTCCCGAGGCCGAGGCTCAGCCGGTGGCCCGCCTGCGCGCCGGCGTCATCGGCCGCGTGCGCGCCTGCGAACAGAACAGCGCATGGTGCGAAGTGCAGGCCCAGGACAGCCGCGGCTTTGTCATGCGCAGCGACATCTTCGGCGTGATGCCCACCGAAAAGGTGGAATAGGCCGCCCCATTGGCCCTTCCCGTCAGGCCTTATTAAAGCCCGGCGCAGTCTTGAGAGACTCGGCCGTATCGAAATCGCGCAGCACCGCATCATCAGGCATTTCAACCTCCACGAGGCGATCGGCATGCAGGGCCGCGATGTGGCGGGCTCCCACATCGCCGGTCACACCCATCATGGCCGGCACAAATTCCCGCGCCCAGAGCATCGGATTGCCCTGCTTGCCGCGGAAGGTGGGCTGCACAATGGCGCGGCCCTCCTCAGGGTCGAAGGCGGCCAGCAGCCGGTCCATCATCGGCCCCGAGACCAGCGGCATATCGCCCAGGCATATCATCACCCCATCGCTCTGTGCCGGCAGCGCGGCCAGGCCGGATTTCAGGCTGGCGGAAAGGCCTTGGGCAAAATCCTCGGCATGGGCAAAAATCACCCCCCGCCCGGCCAGCACCTCCTCCACCCGGTCCCGCTCATGGCCAGTCACCACGATCACCGGCCGGGCCTGGCTCGCCAGCGCCTGATCCACCACCCGGGCGACCATGGCGATGCCCTTATCATCATTCACCAACAGCTTGTTCAGCGGCGCCATGCGGCGCGAGCGGCCGGCGGCCAGCACCAGCGCCGCCACCTGGCGGGCACGGCGCGGCGCATGGGCGGGCGGCGGCGTCAGCGGCGCTTTTTCGCGCGGCAGCGGCCGAACCTCGATTTCCTTCAGCAGCCCGCCAACACCCATGCCCATCACATCCCGCGCGGTCACCCGCAGCCCGGCAAAGATGCGTGCCAACACCCAATCAAAGCCATTGAGCTTGGGGCTGCGGGCACAGCCCGGCAGCACCAGCGCCGGGACATCACCAATGCTGCCCAGGCAGATCAAATTGCCAGGGTCCACCGGCATGCCGAAATGGGTGATGGCGCCGCCCGCGCGGATGATCGCCGCTGGCCCCACATCACGCCGGTCCACCACCGCCGAGGCCCCAGCGATTAGCAGCAACTCCGCCCCCTGCTTGCGCAGCCGCGTCAGCGCATCGGCAATGGCCGGCGTCTCATGCCGCACCCGTTCCACCGGCAGCATGCTGCCATTGAGGGCGGCGATGCGCGCGCCAGTCACCTCGGCGGCACCTTCCATGGCGCTTTCCTTCACGCCGGGCAATTCGCTGATCACCAGGCCAACCCGCAGCGGCTTCAGCGGCGCGACCCGCAGCAGCGGCGCGCTCAGCGATTTCAGCATCGCCTCGGCCAAGGCCAGCACAACGCCGGGCACGGCAAAGGGAATGATCTTGATGGTCGCCAGCATTTCCCGGGACGTAACCAGCGTGTGATTGGGCAGGGTGGCGATGGTGATGCTCTCATCGAGCGCGTTCAGCCGGTCAATCGCCGCCGTATCCAGCACCAGCAGCCCCGGCGCATCGGCCAGGATATTCACCCGCCCGGTGGCCGCGCGGCTCTTGGCCAGCAGCGGTGACATTAGCGCCTGGGCCAACCGCTCGGCCGCCTCATCCTCCGGCACATCGCCGGGCTGCATGCTTGCGGCAATCACCTCACGGATCTGCGCCTCGCGCAGCACCTGCAACTCGCCCTCCTGCAGCACGCTGCCCTTTTTGATCACCCTCCCCGGCAGGCGAATGGTATGCGCCAGCACCGCACCGCGGGCTTCCTCCAGGGGGGTGGGGCCGAATTTCATCCGCGCGAGGCCAAAGCCGCGCCCCGGCGGGTGGCCACGATTTCGGCAATGATGGACAGCCCAATCTCAGCCGCCGTCACCGCCTTGATATCCAGGCCAATCGGCGCCCGAATCCGCGCCATCGCCTCGGCGCCATGGCCCAACTCGGCCAGCCGCTCCAGTCGCTTGGCATGGGTCCGTCGGCTGCCCAGCGCGCCGATATAGAAGGCGGGGCTGCGCAGGGCAGCGTCCAGCGCCGGATCGTCGATCTTCGGGTCGTGGGTGAGGGTCACAATGGCGGTGCGGGTATCGGGCGCCAGCACCACCATCGCATCATCCGGCCATTCATGATTGATATCCACGCCCGGCAGTCGCTCCGCAGTGGCGAAGGCGCGGCGTGGGTCGATCACGGTGATGGCAAAGCCCAACCCCGCCGCCATGGGCAACATCGCCTGCGCCGAATGCACCGCCCCCACAATCAACAGCCGCAGCGGCGGGTTGTGCGGGTGGATGAACCAATCCTCGAAAAGCGCCGTCTTGTCAGCCTCGATCGCCGCGGCAGCGGCCTGGGCCAGCCCCTCGGGCATCGCATCATCGGGGGCCAGCAGCTGCGCGCCGCCCGGCAATTGGGTGCACAGCGCCACCGGCCGCTTCGCCGCCTGCGCCGCCTGCAGCCGGGCCAGGAATTCTGGGGTCAACCGAGCTTCTCCAAAAACACCTTCAGCTTGCCACCACAGGCCAGGCCTACTTCCCAGGCCGCCTCATCGGAAATACCGAAATCCAGCAATTGCGGCTGGCCGCTCTGCATGGTGGCGGCTGCGGCCTCCGCCACCGCCCCCTCAATGCAGCCGCCCGAGACCGAACCCGCCATATGCCCCGCATCGGAGACAATAAAGCGCGAGCCCGCCGGCCGGGGCGAGGAGCCCCAGGTCTCCACCACGGTGGCGATGGCCACCCGCTCACCCTGCGCACGCCATCCGGCGGCCACGGCCAATAGATCCTCGCTCATGCCACTCTCCGATGCGGATCGCTGAGCGCTTCAACCAGCTCGCGCAGCGAATTCAAATTATGCACCGGGCGGAACTCATGGACATGCGGCAGCATCGCCCGGATGCCCTGAGACTTCGGTTGGAAGCCCGAGAAACGCAAGAGCGGATTGAGCCAGATCAGCCGCCGGCAGGAATGCTGCAAACGCTCAGTCGCCTCCGCCAGCCCCGCCGCGCCATCGCGGTCCAGCCCATCGGTGATCAGCAGCACCACCGCGCCCTGGCCCAACACCCGGCGCGACCATTCCTTGTTGAATTTCTCCAGCGCCTCGCCAATGCGCGTGCCGCCGGACCAATCGGGCACCAGATGAGCAATCATCTCAAACGCCGATTCGGCATCACGGTGCTTGAGTTGCCGGGTGATATTGGTCAGCCGCGTGCCAAACAGAAACGCCGCCACCCGGTCTCGGTCATTGGTCACCGCATGCAGGAAATGCAGCAGC
>Ga0136641_1001138_pt1 | contig 11150 bp, 10 predicted proteins | sample EliLak1302023Y_FD_115312 | JGI IMG/M metagenome (GOLD analysis project Ga0136641, IMG submission 115312) | Freshwater microbial communities from Elizabeth Lake, Yosemite National Park, California, USA - 13020-23Y | ecosystem: Environmental > Aquatic > Freshwater > Lake ... | reverse complement strand
GACGAGGCCACCATCGCGGCGTCCGCCAGGAGGATCTTCCACGACCCCTCGGCCGAGTAGCGCTTGAACATGTCAATCATCTTATTCTGACCATCCGGCACCTGGCGAATGACGCCGACGTAGAACAACACGTCGTGCAGCAACTGGATCACCACCGCCGTGACAACTAGCGACCACCCCGAGATGCCAGGGAAGAGGAGCTGGGCGAGAGCGATGCCCAGGACGATGATCAAGATGTCGGCAGCTACCGCAGAGACACCAAAGGTACTATACCACAACTTCAGGGACTGCGTCAGCGGAACGATTTTGGACAAGACGATGACAACAAAATCGACCCACGCCACGGCCGTCAACAACGATAACCACTTCATTTAACTATTATACAGAGTTTACTCCTTCTTCACGTGCCCGAACACACCCTTGCGCGTGTGGTAGCCCGCCTTTTGGAGGCGCTTGTCCTTCTTGGCGCGCATCGACTTGGCGCGCGAGACGATGCGCCCGTTCTTGTTGTAGACCAGATCCTTCTTCGTCAGGCCGCCCGCCGTCTTCATGGCCGTGCCGTGCATGACCTGTGCGCGAGACCCAATATTGACTGTATCCACCATCTCTTACTTTCTACGCAGAAGATTTGTGAGATTGACACTCGCCGGTGCAGGCGGGGCCATAGACGGTGGTTCAGCCATAGGTTCGATCGCGTGAGCGGCCGCCGGTAGTGGAAGGGGGTCAACGCGGAGGGCCGTCGATCGAAAGGGCATCGGTTTCGGCTCTTCAAGGACTTCGACGCGGCCACAATAGACATCGTTGATCCACTCAAAGGGGAACTTCTTGAGTGCTTCACGAGCATAACAACAGTTGTCATGGCTGTAGTGGGCAAGAATCATGTCCACGACCCGGAGGTATATCGCGTCCATCAGGAAGTTCTGATCCTTGCCGTAGCCCTGGTCCGCCGGATTGTTCTTGATATAGGCCTCATATGCCTCACGCATCGGGATACCTGCAGCCTTCTTCATGCCCCACAGACCTCCCATCATGGGCGCATTGTGGACGACATTGTCGCGAATCGTGTGAACGAGATACGGAGAGTCCAGGAAATCGCGAATGGCCCACCGGTCCTTCCAATGAATCCGACTGTCCGCGTCTCGGGAGAACATCACCTCGACATCCGGCTCGTCAATCGCAAAGAAGCGGTGAATCATGTTCACGGGACCCTCAATGTCGGTCCAACGAAGAACAACGTTCGAGCACGCCTTCAGCCGGGCAATCATGCGCGGAGTCACGTCCGACCCACAATACACATACACCTTCCAGTCGGGAAAGTATTGGCGAACCAGCTCAATGTTCTCCATCAGACCCTCGTAATACAGCCGCTTCTCCCGGCCATACAGGCAGAAGGAAAACACGTTCACCATTGTATGTAGAGCTTTTTATTACTGTAAGCATGAAACAATAAAGTCGTTCATGTCCCGGTGCTGCGAATACGGACGAAGGCAGTGGTAGTCCGCATAGGCTCCGCTGCGGATGTAGTGTTCCAGAAAGGCGCGATTCGCAAAGGCTCGCGGCTCTGACCGATCCAGTCGACGGAACCCCGTCACGGCATCATTCAGAACAACCTTGTTGCCTGTCCACGCATGGAAGGTGTTGGCCAAGATAACCTGGTCAGTGCCCCAGCCAGATCCACCGTGTTCGCCGCTGTATATCACGCGGGAATGCCACTCTGTCATGAGGGTGCGCAGGTCGCCGTTACCAAACATCGAGACCCAGGTGGCCGGGTGGGCAATATTGTAACACATGGAGATCTCTCCCGGCAGACAGACATCGCGGTAGACGACAAAGGCGTCGTTGGGCAGCGGCGCAATGGGGAGCGTGTAGTAGCGCCGCGACATGGGAAGCATGTCCATGTCGGTGATGAGAACTCCCTCGTTACGAGCAAGGTGTCGGGGGTAGAGAAGACGGATGCACTGCGCCTGGAAGGCCGTGTGAATGCCCGGAATCGGTGGGAACAGACGTATCGACGAGGAGTAGGGCATCAGGTAGTCGGGAATGGCGTGCGCTATGAGAACAATACAGATATCCGCCTCTGGAATGATCGACTTCCAGGCCGTAATGAACGGAGGTATAAATTCACAATAGAGGGGATTCAGGTCAGTGGCGACGAGGACGGTTCCGACCTTCATGTATATAGTCAATCCAGTATTGTGCCTTTAACTTACTTGTATTCCATTCCAGGTGAGTGATGCGATTGTGCTCATACAAGAGACGGTCGAGAGTGACCTCACTCCAGTCATGAATAAACAGGATAGGAAGATCCTTCCAGTTTTCGTGGGCACGATCCCAGATGACAATCGGGATGCTGTCCATGTAGAGGGTCTCCCATAGCCGATGCGTGTCGATGCCTGCGCCGCGCGGACACAGCACAAAGGCGTGATTCCGGATGTCGGCCAAGAACTGACGCCGGCCGTCGAGTGTAGGCACGTGCTGGCCCTGGGTGACCCAGGCCTTGTCCGTGAACCGATTCCAGAGAGGGCCTCGTTCCTCCACAAAGGTCTTGACAGAAAAGTTCATGTAGACAAGATTGCGAAGAACACGAGGTGTCTGTGCAACCTCCCACATGATTGATACATTCCCATACACGGGATGGTTCTCCGTTTCCTCGGTGTTGTTTGTGACGCCCAGCGGTAGACCATACGCATGGGGACTCTGGGTATTCACCGTAAACCATGCCGTGTTTGAGTAAGCGGTCGTAAGAAAGGGCAGGATGGGGTAGTCCGAGTGTCCGCTCACAATTGTCGGTGTCGACAAGGATGGACGAACACAGAGCTGATCCCTCCACACAATGGGGTGTGAAAGGTAGAAGACGTCCGTCTTGTGGTAGAGAGAGGGAAAGGCAGTCAGATACTTGTCCGTTGTGATAACGTCCTCCGGGGTCCACATGTGTCAAGACCCGACGCATCCGTATAAATGTCACTGTTTTTTTCAAGCAAATCTCAAATGAAGGTGCTTGTCCTGGTGATCTCGGACAACTCCCTCCCCGTTTACGCACGGAATCGCGCGGCCATCCGCGAGTGTGTCTTCAACAGCCACCCGGACTTTGATTGTTACTTTGTCGAGAGCGACCCGAACGTCGAGGTGTCCGGCCCGAGGGGGGATACCTTTGTCTCCAAGTCCGAGTCCGGATTCGCAACCATCGTGCAAAAGACAACAGAGGCCATTGAATGTTATACGGCCACGACCGCATACGATTACGTCTTGCGCACCAACCTCTCGTCCTTTTGGGTGTTTTCCTTCTTGGTTCCTGTTATCAACACACTCCCCACGACAGGATGTATTCACGGAGTCGTCGGACATGAACATGGTAAACCCTTTGTGTCTGGTGCGGGAATGCTGATGTCGATCGACGTTGCCCAGCACATCTGCAAGACCTGGCGCCAGTATGATTGCCAGTACGATGACCTTGTTATGTCCACAATTGCCGCCGACGGGGGGGCAACCTTCATTCGGGGTATTCGGATGGACTTGTTGGATGGAGTCAGTGGTGTATCGTCCAACTGGTTTATGCAACATGAGAACTATCACTATCGACTCAAGTGCAACGACGCAGAGAAGCGGCACGAGGAGGCCGACCTCATACGCAAACTCTACGAAATGCACAAGGCATGGAAGGAACGATCCCTGGCCATGGTGTTTGTCGTCACAAAGAACGAGTATGATCTGATTGAGGACTTTATTCGCTATCACGCCTACTTGTTTGGCTATGAAAACGTGGTCGTCATTGATAACGGATCGACGCATCCCGTTGTCCTGGATGTGTATCAACGCTATGCGGCGCGAGGGGTTCGGGTTGTCTATACGGAAGGATACACCGGTCAAAGCCAGGGAGAGCACTTCACTCGGTTCATGAACGAGTACAAGAACAAGACAGAGTTCCTCATTGGTCTGGACACCGATCTCTTCTTTACAGTGAACGAAAGTTGTGATCGCGACACGATTCAACAGTACTTGCGCGGCCTTCCTCAAAACTACGACACCTTCCAAATGAACAGATTCTTCATGTCCGTTGTGGATAGCTGCAGCGACAACTACGTCAATTATGCACTCAAGGCTCCCACCAACTCAACAACCTTTGTAGCTCGCAACGGGTATAATGGTCAACCCCTTGTGGAACACCAATTCTACCGCGCGGCAAATTTTATATCCACGACCGCAGGAAATCATGATGGCATTACAACGACAAATAAGCTGTTGATGTGCAACGAGATCGTGTATGTTCACTTTCACGACACCGGGAAGCGGCGGCACACGGAACGGTGCCTCGAGATCTTGAACGGCTACAAGTACATTGACTCCACCAAACAAACAGACTTTGAACAGCTGGTTGATTTGGTGAACAACCACTCTAGTAACGGGTATCATCGAAAGGATCAGTACATCGCCTTTCTTCGCAGGAAGCTCGGACTCATTCAGGAGGGACTCTCGGGTGACACTCTCGATAGACAGGTATATGCTGAAGACGAGGTCCCGTCTGACGTGTTTGTTTGGGAGAAACTGAAGCAGGTGCTTACTACAATTGCATGAGGGTGTGCATTGTTGGCTCTGGGTGGTATGGATGCCATGTGGCCACCTATCTTCTGGAACGAGGGCACTCGGTGACGCTGGTTGACAAGGAGCCCGAACTCTTTTCCGGAGCAAGCTCACACAACCAAAACCGTCTTCACCTGGGGTTCCACTATCCACGAAGCAAGCCAACCATTGACGAGTGCCAACGTGGATTCTCCAAGTTCTGCGAGAGGTATGGAGAGTGTGTGGTGTCCTTCCAACACAACAACTACCTCATCCATGACTCCTCACGCGTCGAGTTCAAAGACTACCTGACCCTGTTCTCCGACTACCAACTTGTGAGTCCAGACATCCCGACTCGGGATGTCGTGCCTGTGTGTATTCGGGTGAAGGAAGCCTACATTGACTTCCGAAAGGCAAAACAGCAGTTTGATCACCTACTCCCACGTCTGGAAACACGCAAGGTTGCGACTCTCGAAGTAGGCGACCATTCTGCGACACTCGATGGAGTTTCGTATGACTATGTGATCAACTGCACCAACAACCAGTGGGTGCCCCTCAGTCTGCCCTTTGTGCCGCTCTATGAAAACGTGTGCAGCTTTGTCTACCACATTCCGTTTGAGACGATCACTGCCTATACGGTGATGGATGGCTCCTTTTTCTCCATCTACCCCTACGACCTTGACAAGTCGCTATACACCATCACACACGTTACGCTGAGTGTGCTGACTCGTAGTGGACACCTGGTTGATCGAGAGTTCGACGTTGACTCTGTTCGGTATCTCGTAGAGAAGGAAGTCCATGCGGTCCTTCCGTCTCTCGAGTTGACGTATCATTCATACTTTGTTTCCAAGAAGACAAAGTATGATGTGGAAACAGATGATCGTTCACTGCGTGTATTTCATAAGGGGCGCTATCTGAGTTTTTCGGGTGGAAAGATAACCGGCATCTTTGAAACCGAGTCTATCCTTGACGAGATACTAACCGAACAAACGTCTCGATTGACGCAAGAGTCTCCTCTGTAGTCCAGTTCTTCATTTCAAGCGAGACGTGACGAGAGTATCCAAGACGACGGAGGGTCGACACCGTATCCATGGCGGCAGCCTCCGAGGCTGAATCCCATGGCCCAAGGTAGGGAAAGCTTACCTGAACGTGTCCCACGTATGGGATATCGTCAGTCGTCATCTCCAGCCGCTCGCCTTCCATGATCATGGATCCCGTGTCGACATTTATCCGGATGTAGGGATGATTCACCCTCTTGACAAAGGCAAGCGCCTCGTCCACACGATTCAGCCAATTGCAGCCATACTCCTTCGCGTTGTTCTCGATACAAAAGAGGATACCACGCGCCTCACACAGATCACCAACTGTCTGGAAAAGAGCAACCGCATCTTCTCCAGAATAGACACGCTGGGCAGGAGACCCAAAGACGACGACCCGCGTGCCGACTGCCGCGAGTGCATCCAGCTTAGGAATCAAGATATCCACAAAATGCCCAGGCTCCTGGAATACCTGTATCGTGTCCCCATACAGGAGGCTCTGTGCGCTATACGCGCTCGTTGCTAGGTTCTGCCATTGCGTCCGGGAGGGCACGATCTCGAGTTCGTGAATCCCCTGGCGAGATAGGAAGGCGTTCATGACGCCATCCATCTCGGGTGCCCATGCAAGCTGAGACACAGTTAGATTGTGGGGAGGAGTCCTCTCAATAAAGTCCTTCATGGACGAGAGCACACTCTCGCGCGTGTGACGGGGGTAGTCTGTGTCGAGCTCATAGAAAACCCGGTTGTCGTCCTGCGAGGGCAGCAACACCATAGGAAACAGCAAGGACTGGATGTCTCCCAGACGAAGGGCGGGAGTTACGAGATGTATGAGGGGGATGTTCAACTTGCGAACGTAGCGAATGTCAGCCCATAGCCACTCAAGAGAATACCATTGAAACACCCAGTGATCACGAAGCGACTCGATACGGCGACGATTCATCATGTCATACAGAGCGTTCTTCTTCAACCCCGATCCAAACAGAGCCGGCAGACGGAGAATGTAGACGTTTTGAAAGTTGGCACGTGCCCATTGCTCTACGTAGCGGCGATTCCGACCGTAGGCGTGCGTCGCATACACCGGGGTGATCGTAGACTCAGACTGGGGAGTCTGACAATCCAGGACGTCGACCGTCGATATCAACACAAGGCTCCGACAACGAACTGTCGAGAGAGGCTCCAAGAGGGCATCGATTGCACACCGATCCTCCTCGGGGTTGGCATTCGCCTTCCACTTCTCAGCATAGACTCCACAGCAGTAGACGGTGTCAAACTCGCCTCCCCGAATCGTGTCAATGTTCTTGGAGTTGAAGAACTGTGTCGGGCCTGTCTTGCCAATCAAACTTGACCCGACGAACCCCGAGTATCCAACCAAGGCATTCATTAACCTCACACGTTAAATCACATGTAAATAAATAAAATATTAATCAAATGGCGTCGGGGGGGGGCAACATCTTTGCCCAGGGTGGGGCTCGATGTATATTTACACAGAACTGCCCCCTAGTGCGCGATCCGTCGTTCCACTACACGAACATGCGGTTTGTCTTTCCTATCTTCAAGCCCAATTCATTCCACGCGATTCTTGCCGTGACGGACAAGGGTGAGGTGATTCGTGATAGCAACTCATACCTTGACGACCCGATCCGGGGGCTAGCACACTACGAGGCTGAACACACGATATATGAACGCATCAATCGCGCATATGATATGCTCGCAAACGGCTCCCCATGTAAAACGATCGACCAAGAGGTCTGTTATGCCATGAGCCCCTTTGAGTCTGTAAACTTTGGACACAGCGTCTCTAACTTATTCAATATCTTGCACGAATACCGGTCTCGTGGTCTTACCTGCCCCATCGTGCTCAGCGAAGAGTCCAAGAGATTCCCCAACCTTCTCACACTGGCTCAGCTTCTCTTTCCCGGTATCGTGTTTATTGAAAATAACACGATTCTCACCTTTCGGTCTGTGCATATCTTCGAGCCACTCATCCTCGACATTCTCCGCCATCCTCATATTATTGAGGAGTGCCGCACTCGGGCTCTGGCAACGCTAGGCGACCTTGAACGGTTCAAGAACAAGAAGATCTTCATGCCGAAACTCATAACGACAAACGCAAACATCGTCAAACGATCCACAGCCTTCCGAGCCAAGGTCTGGTTGGATATTCTTGCAGAAATACCGGACTGGGTCTACATCAACCCCGAACAGATGGACATATGTGAGATCATCGCCTACCTGACCTTTGCAAAGACCATCGTCACCTCAACAGGGTCGATCTTTTATGGCCACGGGGTATTTTATTCACCCGATGCTCATTGGATGTTTCTCTATAAAATTGGAAGCCTGGACAACTATCACGTGGAATATTATTGGGACCGATTCCATTATTTGAACTGCGACGAAGACCTGGACGCCTCCATAGATACTCTACGCAGTGGATTGGATATGTAGCTCCCGTTTACAGGTACCCCTAGGGTGGTCTGTAAGAATGCCAGTGTATCCCATCTCCTTTTCAATTCCTGAATGCAAGATCCGCACAAAGGTGCCAGAGAAAACACAGCGAATGGCGACACTCGTTCCTGGAGATACCTCAACGTACGTCTTTGACGACGAGACCTCATACTACGAGGGGTATGCAAGGAGTGTCTTTGGACGGACGCACCGAAAGGGGGGGTGGGATTGTATGCGTCACTACGAAATCCTCGCGAATGGCTGTATTCCGTGGTTTGACGGACTTGACGAGTGCCCGTCACGAACGATGACGCACTTTCCAAAGGCCCTTGTGAAAGAAGCGATGGCATCCCAGGAGCCCGAATCGTATATCCCACGGCTCCTCGAGTATACTCGGACGCATCTGACAACGCGAGCAATGGCTCAGTATATTCTAGACACCTGTGGGCACTCCCAGGCAAAACGGGTGCTGTTTTTGAGTGAAGATCCACGACCGGATTACTTACGTTGTTTGACCTTGACGGGATTTAAGGAATTGATCGGTAAAGGCTGTGCTGAGTCTATAATTATATCTCATATCTACGACGATTACGGTTCAATCCAGAACTTGTACGGGCGCGGATTCTCCTACACAAGGGGTGTCCCGGCATCGTTGAAGCCGGATCCGATACACATGAACGACATACAACAACATCGGTTTGACCTTGTCGTCTACGGGAGCATTCATAGAGGGTTGCCGTATTATGACGAGGTCATGAAGTACTATGCGCCGAGCGAGGTCGTCTTGTTGTGCGGAGAGGACGGTCACATAAACTCCGAACACCACGTGTGTTTTGGCATGGAGTTATCTAACAGGGGACATCCTGTCTTTATTCGCGAAATACCGGATGACAACATTGTTGTTCAAATTGGAACAAATACAGGAAGAGACCATGTCCGGGACCTCGTTAGGAACATTCCAACGAGCCTGGTGCTTCTGGTAGAGCCATTTGATATTCACAACGAGTCTATCCACAACGCCTATGGCTCGATTAAACACGTAATTGAGAATATAGCGATCGTTCCAGACGATCGTGATTCTGTAAGATTGTATTATCACGCCGATGATGGACCCGAAAACAATCCCAATAAGTCGTTTCAGGTTGCATCAATCATCCCTCAACACATAACGAAACACGACTACAATGAAAAGACCATACAATCTGTGAACATTCGTGCGTGCACGCTCAATCGTCTATTTGCAAAGTACGATCTGACTACGATTGATTATCTGTTTATGGACATCGAAGGGATCGACATGGACGTGCTGGAGTCGATTGATTTCACAACCTATAATATCAAAAAGCTACAGATTGAGCATCTCCATCTCGATGTAAACCGGCTCCACTCCTTTATGAGCCAACGCGGGTATCGGGCGACACCTGGAATTGACTACCATGGATTTGACACGATGTTCATAAAGTATTATTGAGTGAAGGCATACAGTCCTGCCTCGACGCGATCCTTGAGTGTGGCGTCGACCTCCGCCGATCGAGCATTGTAGTGGTCAAAGTAGGCGCGGTTACGAACATTGAAGACATCGTCTGCGGCACCCCGGGTCATTTTTACCTTGGAAAACCAGTCCCAGCTCTGAATCGGATAGTGATAGACCAGGGCGTCCGTTGCAAGAATTGACTCTCCCTCCGCTTCAACGTCGTGGATTCTTATAAACTTGCACGCGTCGATGCGAAAGATGACCTTATGACTGACGATCTCGGGGTCACAATGGATGAAGCCACAACGAATCGACGGCGGCTGCTCGATGTGTCCGCTTGACCCAAACAGCTTCCACTGAATGCGTATCTGATGCACGTGTCCATGGAGGTGTCGCTTGCAATAGTCGGGGAGCGACAGGGAGGGGTCTGACAAGACGACGAATTCGTCCATGTCAAACACGCCACACCAGGTATAGCCGGATGCCCGAATGTCCGGAAACACGGTGTTGTAGTGGTGGATCTGAACGTGGGGCTCAGGCAGGTGATACAGGGTAAGGAACGTCGAGTACTTGTCAAGGACGGGCATGTAGTTGTCCGTCGACCCGTTATTAATCATGAAGATGTGAGACACACCCTGTGAAAGGTAGTGCTGAATCCATTCGTCCATTCCCTGAGACTCGTTCTTGAAGATGGTCAAGATGCACAACATGCTTGTCTACAAATCCCAATCAGGGTGTAAATAGCACCCTCATTTGGTTTTGTTTTTTGTTTTTCGTATTGTGTTTGCTACTGTGTGTGCGTCTCGCCTTACGCTTAGTTGGAGTAGGCCAGGCCACCCATGCCGGACATCACGCGGAGCACGTTGTAGTTGACCGCATACACGCGCACCTGGGCCGTGCGGCCGCCGCGCACCGTGTTGACGGAGACCGTGAGCTGGAGCGTCGCCTTGTCAATGCGCGAGAAGTTGCACGTGCCGGACGGCTGGTGCTCCTCGGGCTTGAGCGCGAAGGAGTAGACGTTGATGCCGCGGTTGGGCGTGCGCGTGTGGTGCTGGAAGGGCTGGACACGGTCGAAGTAGCGGCCCTCGCGCTCCGTGAAGCGGTCCTGGCCGTTGAGCTGGAGCTTCGCGACCTCCACGGGGTTCTTGCCCTCGCACTTGACGCCAGACGCGAGGAGGAGCTTCGCCAGCAAGTAGTTCGTCGTGTCCTCGAAGACGAGCTGCTGGTCGTTGCCGGCCTGGCCGATGTTCGAGTCCAGCCAGGACGCGCCCTGCAGCGAGGGGCCCGACTGGATGCCCAGACCCGGCAGGTAGGGGCCGTAGAAGCCATCCGCGAGTGTCGTAGGGACCGTCGTGCCCACCGCACCGCCACCCAGAGAGCCACGCGCCAGGACGTCCATCACCACACCCTCCGTGGTGAAGTCATCCGTGTAGTTGAAGGGCTGGCAGCCGTTGACCTCCGCAATGAAGTTCTGGCCAGGCGTGCAGTCCACGAACGAGTCGCGCTGGACCACCCACACGAGCTCCTTGACGGGGTGGTTGAAGTTCAGCTGGATCTTGTTGGACGACGACGTGATCGACTCCGCACCCGTGAACTGCAGCTGCTCAATGAGGTACTCGTGCGTCTGCTGGGCG
>Ga0136641_1001137_pt1 | contig 11154 bp, 15 predicted proteins | sample EliLak1302023Y_FD_115312 | JGI IMG/M metagenome (GOLD analysis project Ga0136641, IMG submission 115312) | Freshwater microbial communities from Elizabeth Lake, Yosemite National Park, California, USA - 13020-23Y | ecosystem: Environmental > Aquatic > Freshwater > Lake ... | reverse complement strand
GCTCAAGCAATCGTCTCGGCTTCTTTGATGCACAAAATGGATTGTTTTTTCAGTTTGACGGACAGACTTTGTATGCTGTGTTGCGTAACTCTGTTAATCAATTGAGCGGAGTGGTTTCGGTTACACAGGGTAATGGCACGGTTACGGGTACAGGCACAGTATTTACGAATCAACTGAACCCGGGCGATTACATTGTGATCCGTGGTCAGTCATATCGTGTGCTAAACATTGCAAGTGATACGTCGCTCTTTATCAGCCCAGAGTATCGTGGTCAGACAATAGCAAATGCGTTGGTTTCAAAAACGATTGATTTAAAAGTGCCCCAGTCGCAGTGGTTTGACCCGCTAGACGGCACAGGACCATCGGGCTATACGCTCGACCTCACCAAGAACCAAATGTGGTTTATTGACTACTCTTGGTACGGTGCGGGTGTTGCACGCTTCGGTTTGCGCACGACAGGCGGCGCTATTGCGTACATGTATGCTTTCCAAAGCAACAACGTTCAGTACCAAGCCTACATGCGCTCGGGCAACCTGCCCTCACGCTACGAGTCAAGCGGTCAAGCCGCGGTGACCAATCTGTACGCCTCAATCACGAGCGGTGTGACTACGATTCCAGTCGTGAGTTCAGTGGGCTTTAATCCTGCAGGAGGTACGCTTAAAGTTACCGCAGCGGCGAGTGGTGGTGCAATTGAGTACATCACTTACTCAGGCATCACTACAGCGGCGCAAACAGGCTTGGCATACGATCAGTTCACAGGCTGCACTCGTGGCGCAACGGGCGGTGGTGCAGCTTCAGCGTTCACTGCGGCATTCCCTGCAACAAACGCTACGCCACCCGTGTCGGTTGAGTACGCTCCGCCTGACTCGGTAGCGGTCATCAGTCACTGGGGTTCTTCAGTAGTGATGGACGGTGGGTTTAGTCAAGACGTATCGTTGATTTACAACTACGGTACAACTACTACGGTGAGCGTGCCTGCGGGTGCTTCGGTACCTATCTTAGCAATTCGGGTAGCACCTTCGGTGGATAACGGCCAAACAGGTGTGCTCGGAAACAAAGAAGTCATCAATCGTTTGCAGCTACAACTGCGTGAGTTGGGCGTAGTGACTTCCAATACTTTCCTGATTCAGTTAAATCTGAACGGGTACACCAACGGCGGCTCACCGAGTTGGACTTCTTTTACATCGCCTACTCAAAACAATACAGTCACAAGCTCTATTGTTCAGGTGGCTTCGCAAACGTCCACGACCGCAACCTTTACGGGTGGCGAGTCAATTGCAGCGGCTTTCACAAACAGTTCGGGTCAAACGACCTTGGATCTGACCTCCGTGGCGGGTATTGGTAACGCAATCTTAGGCGGTGGTTTAACAAACACCGTGCCTACGAGTTATGCGGGTCAGTACCCTGACGGACCAGATATTCTGTATGTGGTTGCTACTAACACCGCAGTTACTCCCTCAACAATTCTAGCTCGTCTGAGCTGGCAAGAGTCACAGGCCTAACATCATGCCAAGCAAATCTCCTGCACAAAAACGTTTAATGCAAGCCGCTGCCCACACTAAAGGTGGATTTGGCGGTGTGCCTCAAAAGGTCGGTAAGGAGTTTGTTGCGGCTGACAAGAAGATGAAGTCTGGCGGCGGAGTATCTTTGTCGATCGGTCGTGGTGAGAAGTTGCCAACATCAAAGGGTGCTGGTTTAACCGCCAAGGGCAGAGAAAAATACAATCGTGAGACAGGCTCAAACTTAAAGGCTCCACAGCCTGAAGGCGGCGCTCGCAAGAAATCATTTTGTGCCAGGATGGAGGGCGTAAAAGGCCCGATGAAAGACGAGAGCGGCAAACCCACGCGCAAAGCCGCTGCACTTAAAAGGTGGAAATGCTGATGGCAACTAATTCAGTCAACAAAAAAACGTTAGTAAAGTCTGGTTTTTATGACAAAAATCAGACTTCTTCAGAGCGTAAAAGCATCATTAATAAGGTCACAACTAAGCCACAACGAGTGGCTATAGTTGAAAAAGTTTTATTAGATAAAAAGCCCGGTAAAAAAATAGCTGCATTTAAAGACGGTGGCAAATCATCAGTTAATGCCGCAGGAAATTACACCAAACCCGAGATGCGTAAACGGATTGTTTCTCAGGTAAAGTCGGCTGCTGTGCAAGGTACAGGCGCTGGGCAATGGAGCGCTCGCAAGGCCCAGCTGGTAGCAAAAAGATATAAGGCTGCTGGCGGGGGCTACAAATGAAGTGGACAGAAAAGCGCAAAGAGTCAATTAACTGTAAAAGCCCTAAAGGTTTTTCTGAGAAAGCTCATTGCGCTAGTAAAAAACTAGCAGGCGGTGGGTTAGCCGCACCGCAGCAATCTTTAAAGTCTTGGGGTGACCAGAAATGGCAAACCAAGTCAGGCAAGAAATCCTCGGAAACGGGTGAGCGTTACCTGCCAGAGAAGGCAATTAAAGCATTATCTTCTGCGGAATACGCAGCCACAACGAAAGCAAAACGCGCGGGCAAGGCGGCAGGCAAGCAGTTTGTAGCCCAACCTAAAAGTATCAAAGCAAAAGTTAAACCGTTTAGGAACTTTTAATGTCAACTAGCGGCACAGTCTCTCAGACCACGATCTCGGTGCAGCAACTCATCGATCACGGTGCGCGCCGCGCGGGTAAGCTCGCCGAAGAGTTGACCGTTGAGCAGGTTCAGGCCGCTAAAGAGAGCCTGTACTACCTGCTCTCAAGCCTGAGCAACTACGGCGTAAACTATTGGGCGATCAATAAAGTTATCGTTGGCTTGCAGCCCGACAAATATGAGTACTTCTTGCCAGTTGGCACGGTTGACGTACTCAACGCCAACTACCGCACCCTCACCAACATCAACACAGGTGCCTACAGCACGTCAGGCGTGACGCTAAACGCATTTAACGGCGTGGGCAACCTTGTGTGTCAGTTAAGCAATAACACGGGCGCAATCGGCATCGCAAACGGCACGAGCAGCCCCGTCTATATCAGCACGATCGGTATCCTGCCCGCTGTGTCAGGCTCGGTGACCGTTAACCTGCAGTATTCAATGGACGGCACGACTTGGGTGACGATTTACGCCCCAGGCGCGGTCACATGGACTGCAGGTATTTGGATTTATTATGACCTTGACCCTTCTGCAAACGCCCCCTTTTGGCGTATTCAGCAAGTTTCTGGGGTCAATATGGGGTTTTACCAGGTCGTCTTTGGCACGATGCCGATGTCGATCAATATGTCGCGCATGAACCGTGACGACTACAGCTCGCTGCCTAACCGTTCATTCACAGCGCTCAGGCCCTTGCAGTACTGGTTTAACCGCACGCTCCCGCAGCCCAACATGGAGGTCTGGCCGGTGCCTAACAACATCGGACCTCAGATCGAGCTTTGGCTGAACCGTTACATCCAAGACGTGGGTGACTTAAGCGGTGAGATCGAGATTCCTCAGTACTTTTACATGGCGATTCAAAACGGCTTGGCGCATCAGATGGCGATGGAGTTGCCACAGGTTGATCCTGCGCGTATAGCGTACCTTGAGCAACAATACGAGAAACATTTCTTACTGGCGCAAAACGAGAACCGCGACAAGTCGCCCATTATGATTTCGCCCAATATCAGCATGTACACGAGATAGGGGTATGAAATGCCTCGCTTTTTGAATACAATTGGCAACAGTAGTTTGAGTGTTTTCATATGTGATCATTGCCATATGAAAAGACCTTATAGCGACATGCGTGCAGACGGCAACATTCCCGCTATCAAAGTTTGCTCTGAATCGTGTAGTGATCAGTTTGACCCATATAGATTGCCGGCCAGGCAGTCTGAAAAGATTTCAATACGTTTTCCGCGTCCCGATGAGGACGTCGCGCAGGCGCATAACAACATAATTCTTGACCCTGATATCCAGAACAAAAATGATGTTGGAGTTGCAACTGAGCAAGCGAATACGCCGAATGACGGTAATTTAGATATATTGAGTCCTTAATATGGCCGATGTCAGGATCACAGCCCTTCCCGCAGCTCAGGCCATCACAGGCGCTGAGTTAGTACCTGTCGTTCAAAACGGTTTGACGGTTCAGACCACTGTCTCGGCCATCACCGCAAGCCCGTCGCTCACGCAGCCATTTCTGACCGCAAGTCAGCAACCAACACTACCCAATAGTCGGTATTTCTCGGCTGGCATCGGCCTTGGCATCACCGACGGCGGCGCTCAGGGCGCTTACACAATTTCTTTCAATGGTACGGCTTACTCATTAGAGCTTGCTGGCAACGGTGTCATTGTTAAGACCGCTGCAAACACTATCACTGCTCGCACGCTTTCTACGAGCGGTAACGGCATCTCGGTCGCTGACGGTAATGGGATCGCAGCCAATCCAACATTTCAACTGACTGGTCTTGCGCAGGCGATTGCAAACGCATCTGGCACGGGTCTGTTGGCGCTTGGCTCAGGCACCACACTGTCGCCTGTCACCTTAACGGGTACAGGTAATCAGATTGGTGTGACAGGTGGCAACGGCTCATCAACGCCAACGATTAGTTTGGCGAGTAACTTTATTGCCCCCGGCACCGCTGGTATAACGCTGCCTAACGGCACGACCGCACAGCGTGGGGCTACCACTGGTCAGATCCGCTACAACACTGACACAGCTCGTTTTGAGGGCTATTACGCAGGCTCGTGGCAGACGTTCGGGATCGGCGACGGTGCGGTCACGTCAGTAAGTGGTACAACGAGCCAGATCAACGTCACCAATGTCGGATCGATTGCGACGGTGGCAATTGCGGCGAACCCGACACTGCCTGGCACGGGCGGGGTGGTCGTCCCTGTTGGCACCACCGCACAACGTACCGCATCTCCGACGAACGGCATACTGCGCTACAACACCACACTCGTTCAGTTTGAAGCCTACACAAATGGCGCTTGGAGCGTACTGAGCACTGGTTCGACGGGCGTGACTTCGGTAGCGACTGGCGTTGGCTTGTTGGGTGGGCCGATCACCACGGCTGGCACAATTGACATAGACACAACGGTCGTCGCCACGTTGACAGGCACCCAGACGCTCACGAACAAAACGATTAGTGGTGCAAACAACACGTTGACCAACATTGCCAACGCATCGTTGACCAACTCTGCCATCACGATTAACGGCAGTCCTGTGAGCCTAGGTGGGTCAACCACGGTCACGGCAACAGCTACTAATCCGCTCACAATAGGCACAGGGCTGTCAGGTACGAGCTACAACGGCTCAACGGCTGTGACTGTAGCGATTGCTAGTACGGCGGTGACTGCTGCATCTTATGGCTCAGCCTCGAGCGTGGCAAACTTCACGGTCAATGCTCAGGGTCAGTTAACTCTGGCTGCATCAACACCGATTGCGATTGCAGCCTCACAAGTTACTAGCGGCACGCTCGCAATTGCGCAAGGCGGTACAAATAGCTCTGCGACGCCAACTAATGGTGGTGTGGGGTATGGTACAGGAACAGCTCATGCTTATTCTGCGGCAGGCACATCGAGTCAGATCTTACTCTCTGCGGGTGCAGCCTCACCTACTTGGGCGAGTCAGTCAAGTTTAGCGGTTGGTACGTCCACTAATCTTGCAGGCGGTGCCGCAGGTTCCTTGCCTTACCAGTCAGGCGCTGGTGCAACGACGTTCTTGCCTTCAAGCACGAACGGCTACATTTTGACCTTGACCGCAGGCTTGCCTTCTTGGCAACCAGCACCAGCGTCTGGCGTTACTACATTTAGCGCTGGTACAACTGGCTTTACACCTAGCACAGCCACGAGCGGTGCAGTGACTTTAGCGGGTAATTTGGCGTTAGCGAATGGCGGCACAAACGCCTCCCTGACGGCGGTTGCAGGTGCAGTGCCTTACTCCTCGGCATCTGCTCTGGCCTTAACGGCAGCAGGTACAGCAGGTCAGGTGCTGACATCGAATGGTGCAAGTGCGCCGACTTGGGTGACACCTGCGGGTGGTGTAACGCTATCTAACGATACGGCGACCGCTTCAAATCTCTATCCGACGTTTGCTGCTGCAACTTCAGGCTCGGTCTCAACGATCTACACCGGTAACGCAAACCTGCTGTACAAGCCAAGCACTGGCGAGTTACAGGCTCAGGTGCATACCTCGATCAATGGCTTGACTGTAAACAATGCCACGGTGAATACTAGTTACACAATTGCAACTGGGTATAACGCTGTGAGCGCTGGTCCGATGACGATTGCGAGCGGTGTCGTCGTCACCGTATCGTCAGGCAGCGTATGGGTTGTGGTTTAAAGGATAAATTATGAGTCAGAGTGGGTTCACGCCAATTAGACCTTACTACAGCACGACGTCAACGAACGTGCCGACGACTGGCAATATGCTTACGGGCGAGATTGCTATCAACACTGCCGATCGTGTCATCTACACAAAAGACGGCACAGGCGCAGTGGTCTCAATCGGTAATGGAGCAACTGGCGGCGGTGGCGACACGATCTTCGTGCAGAACGGTCAGACGGTGAATAACAGCTATTCGATACCTTCGGGGATCAATGCCATGAGCACTGGTCCGATCGCCATTGCGTCTGGGGCGGTTGTTACCGTGCCGTCTGGTTCTGTCTGGGCGATTATCTAATGGGACTGCGACTCAAAGCCTTCGCTCTAGGCACGGTTGAAATCAACCCTAATGACACAGCATCTAACGTGTCTGTGAACGTGCAGGCAGCGAATGGTGTGCTGTCGTATGCAGACTCAGCGACAGGTGGATTGTTCTTACCTAGCGGCACAACAGCACAACGCCCTACAGGTGTGACAGGGCAGATCAGATTTAACACTACTACGGGGTCGGTTGAGGTTTTCAACGGCTCGACTTGGGGATAAATTATGGCAGGTAGCATAAAGTTGGCAGCACCCTCTGGCGGAAGCGTCACACTAAACGCTGTGGACACCGCAAGTAATTTTGTGATGAACGTACCTGCTGCTGCGGGTGTGTTGATTAACGCTGACTCTGCGACTGGTGCGGCACAGCTTCCTGTGGGGACTACGGCACAACGTCCTGCTTCGCCTGTTGTGGGGCAGACTAGATTTAATACTACGCTAGGGTATACAGAGGTTTACAACGGTACTACTTGGGTGGCGGCTGGCGGTTCAGCATATTACGCAAATGCTCTTGTTGTAGCTGGCGGCGGCGGCGGTGGAAACAATAAAGGCGGCGGCAGTGGCGCAGGGGGTTTACTAACAGGTAGCTCAAATATTTTAATTGCGGGTACTGCATATACCGTAACCGTAGGCGCAGGCGGTGCTGCTGCGGCGGCAGGGACAAATTCTGTTTTTGGTTCTTTTTTCACATCGGTGGGCGGTGGCTTTGGCGGTGGAGAAAGTTCAAGAAATGCGGGTGCTGGCGGTTCAGGCGGTGGCGCTTGTAGAACCGGATCAAACGGCGGTGGCACAGGTGGACAAGGTAATGCTGGTGGTTTAGGCGTGGAAAGCTCACCTTATTTTGGTGGCGGCGGTGGCGGCGGTGCAGGGGCTGCTGGTCAAACTGCACCTGCGGGTTCAGTAGGTGGTGCAGGAGGCGTTGGTTTAGCAAACACAATTACAGGCACTTCACTTTTTTATGCTGGCGGTGGCGGCGGTGGTGTGTTTGTAAGTACAGGTTCAGGTACAGGCGGCGCAGGTGGTAACGGCGGCGGTGGCACAGCGGGTAATGACTTAGGAAATGGTACAGCAGGCACAACAAATACTGGTGGCGGTGGTGGCGGCGGTGGTAACGGTGGTAACGGCGCAGCAGGTGGGTCAGGTGTTGTCATTATTTCGTACCCCGGTTCGCAGCGAGCGCAAGGCGGAACTGTAACCACATATTCATCTAGTGGAACAATCATTACTGTTCACACCTTCACCACATCTGGCACATTTACAGCTTAAGGAATAATCATGCCTAGTTTTATCGGCGGTACGACTGGCGTAGCACCAGCGCAATGGACAACAGCAGGTAGACCATCAAGCCCATTAGCGGGGCAATTGGGGTGGAACACTACGCTTGGTCAATTGGAAAGTTTTACAGGCTCGCAATGGCAGCAGATTACTTCGTTGCTGTACTCGGCTAGTTATCTTGTTGTGGCTGGTGGTGGTGGTGCTGGAAATTCCTATGGCGGCGGCGGTGGCGCAGGTGGTTTATTAACTGGAACAACTGCATTTAACAGTGGGTCAGCGTACACGGTAACTGTTGGCGCAGGAGGCGCTGGCGGAGCAACTCAAACTTCAGGGTCTAATTCTTCTGCTTTTAGCTTAGTAGCAATTGGCGGGGGCAAAGGCGGAAACTACGGCGGTTCAAATGCTGGCACATCTGGCGGTTCCGGTGGAGGTGGCGCAGTAAACTCCGGCCCATCACAGGGAGCGGGTGGTTCTGGAACTTCTGGGCAAGGAAACACTGGGGGCACGAGCGGAGGAGATTTCGCCACGCAAGCCGCAGGCGGAGGTGGTGGTGGGGCAAGTGCTGTCGGCGCTAATGGCGTTGGAACTACTGGCGGTAATGGTGGCGCAGGTTCATCTAATTCAATTTCTGGATCATCAGTTACTTATGCTGGTGGCGGCGGTGGTGGCTGTAACGGAACAGGCGGTTCTGGCGGAGCGGGCGGCGGTGGTGCTGGTAGTAGCACTACAGGCACAGCAGGAACGGCAAACACAGGCGGCGGTGGTGGTGGCGGAAGCGCATCTGGATCATCTGGCGCAGCAGGCGGCTCAGGCATAGTCATCATTTCCTACGTAGGCGCACAACGAGGCACAGGCGGCACAGTCACATCAAGCGGTGGCAACACTATTCACACATTCACATCAAGCGGTACATTTACAGCTTAATTAAGGAGCATCACTATGCACTTCGCAAAAGTAGTAGACGGTAAAGTTACACAAGTTATCGTTGCTGAACCAGAATTTTTTGATACGTTCGTTGACAGCAGCCCCGGTCAATGGCTGCAAACGTCATACCGTACACACGGCAATCAGCATCCAGAGGGCACACCCCTCAGAGGCAACTACGCAGGCGTAGGTTACTCATACGACCCCGTAGCAGACGTTTTTTATCCGCCAAAACCATTTGATTCATGGGTACTCAGCCCAAAGACGTTCTTGTGGGAAGCACCAGTTGCTATGCCTGCTGACGGTAAAGCGTATGAGTGGGAAGAAGCCACGACTTCGTGGAAAGAATTGGTTGCTGCTTAATTAAGGAAAGATCATGGCTCTTGACATTCAGGGTACAGACTATTTAAAACTTCCGGTAGGTACTACGATTCAACGTCCGTCTGTTCCTGCGTCAGGCATGATTCGTCAAAACAGCACAACGGGTAATCCTGAGTGGTGGGATGCTACGACTTCTACTTGGTTGCAATTTAGTCAGCCTGCGGGGTATTCGATTAGTTATTTGGTTGCGTCTGGCGGTGGCGGCGGTGGCGCAGGTAACGGCGGCGGTGGCGGTGCTGGCGGGTTGCTGACAGGAACAACATCCCTATCATCTGGCACTGCGTACACAATTACAGTCGGTGCTGGGGGTACGGCAGGAACATCTGGAACAGGCGCAGGGTCAAACGGAAACTCATCTGGCATTAACACCGTTGCGACTTCAGTAGGTGGTGGAGGCGGTGGTAGCACAGGAGGAGGCACAACTGCGGCTGCGGCTGGCGGGAGTGGCGGTGGTGGGGGCGCAGGAAACGGTGCGGCGGGGACTTCTGGGCAAGGATTTGCTGGTGGAAATCCCGCTACTCAAGCATCAGGAGGAGGAGGCGGAGCAGGCGCTGCTGCTGCAAATGCTGCGGCACAAAACCCAAGCGCAGGTGGTATTGGCGTTCTTAGTTCTATTTCGGGTTCTGCAATCTATTATTCAGGTGGTGGTGGTGGCGGAACAAATAACGGCACGGGCGCAGCGGGCGGTTTGGGCGGCGGCGGCGCAGGGGGTTACGCAGTAGCAGGGACAACTGGAACTGCAAACACAGGTGGTGGTGGCGGCGGCGGTGGCGGTAGTGGAGCGAGTTATTCTGGAGGCGCAGGTGGATCAGGTATCGTAATCATCAGCTACCTTGGATCACAGCGTGGCACAGGCGGTACTGTTACATCTTCGGGTGGCTACACAATCCATACCTTTACATCGAGCGGAACATACAACGCTTAATAACTTGTCTTGCAGCGGTGCTACTTTTACCAGTAGTGCTGCTGTGTAGTGTGTGGTTAATACCGTGGGCTATTTTTGCAGTGTTTAAAGGTAAATAATGAATATCTCAATCGAACTAATTAACGCAATCTTAGGTTACCTTGGTAACAAGCCCTACGCTGAAGTGGTGAACTTAATCACAGCTATCCAAGCAGAAGCAACAAAAGCTAAAGAATCAGAGGCAGAATGATGGACTGGCAGAATATTATTAACTTAGGCGGCGGCGCAGCTTTGGCTGCAATGGGTTGGTTCGCCCGTCAGTTATGGGACTCTGTCAAAGAACTCAAAACAGACATTGGAAATTTGCGTCTGCATATGAGCGAAACTTACGTCAAAAAGTCTGAGATGGAAACGCTTAAATCAGAAATGGACAAACGCTTTGATCGAGTTGAGCAGATGATTGCTCGACTGTACGACAAAATTGACGGCAAGGTCGATAAATGATCAAACACCTGCTCACAGGCAAAGACAACACAACCTACGACATCGCTCGTGTGGCGTGGATGGTGAGCCTTTTGGCGGTGTTATTTGTTGCGGGCTATCAAGTAGTCATGCACGGCGCTGTGAGCTTGAGAGAGCTTGCAGAGAGCCTTGGAATTGTCTCAGCCTCAGGTGGTGCGTCTGTGTGGGCTAAAAAAGATACGGAGCCAACGTAATGTTTCCATTATTTCCTAGTGCGTTATGGATGAAGATCGGCGCAGCCCTAGCCCTGTGCGCTGTCATGTACTTTATGGGCTGGAATCACGAACACAAAAAGTTAGTAGCGTACCAAGCCGAGGTCGCAGCGGTCGGCAAGGCACAGGAAGTCATCAACCAAGCAAAGGTGAAAGAGCATGAAGTTATATCAACTGCAATCGCAAATCAATATGAAGCTCGTTTGTCTGCTGTGCATAGTTATTATGGTGAGCGGCTGCTCGACACCAGTGCCAGTAGCAGTAACGTGCCCACCGTTTCCAAGCCCGCCGTCTGTGCT
>Ga0136641_1001136_pt1 | contig 11157 bp, 7 predicted proteins | sample EliLak1302023Y_FD_115312 | JGI IMG/M metagenome (GOLD analysis project Ga0136641, IMG submission 115312) | Freshwater microbial communities from Elizabeth Lake, Yosemite National Park, California, USA - 13020-23Y | ecosystem: Environmental > Aquatic > Freshwater > Lake ... | reverse complement strand
CTCGCGCTCGCGCAGCCGCTCGATCATGATCTGGTCGCGCAAATTGCTGCGGAAGCGGCCGTAGTCGGTGCCCTCGGCGCGCAGGCGCTCGCGCAGCACGTCCAGGGTGATCTGGTTCTGCGACGCGATGCTCTGCACCGCGCGGTCGACCTCGGGCTCGTCGACCCGCATGCCGCTGTCGCGGGCGCTGGAGATCATCACGCGCTCGTCGATCAGCGCGTCCAGGGCCTGCTTGCGCAATTCGGCTTCGGGCGGCAGTTGCACATTGCGCCCGGCGTCGGCCACGGCGCGCTCGATCCGGCGTTCCACCTCGCCCGCCGTGACCAATTCCTGGTTGATGATGACGGCGATGTAGTCACCCGGGCGCAGCGCCAGGCGCCCTTGCGCTGCTGCCAGGGTTCCGGCGCCAGCCAGGGTGGCCACCAGGGCCCAGCGGGCCCAGGCCGTCCCGGCAGGTCGCAAAGGGGGCCAGCAATAAGGGGATTCAGTCATAGGAGGAAGCGGTTTGCCGGTCATCGGTGGCCGACCCGCTGCGTCTTTCATCGCGCAGCAGGCGGTAACCAGGGATATTGTCCTTCAAGACTTTCAGCGGGTTGGAGCCGATGCGTGACAGTCCCACCAGCTCCAGCTGCAGCATCACCCGTGTCGTGGCTTCGCTGCGTCCGGTGGACAGGCGCTCGGCCACCGCGCGAGCGATCCAGCAGCCCGCGTCGTATTCGGCGCCCACCACCGAGTCGGTGATGCGGCTGTCCTTCAGGCTGTAGTTGATGCGCCCCACGGCATACCAGGTGCCGCTGCACGCCGATCCGCCGCCACCGCTGACGCTGCTGCCGCCCCGCGCCGATGCCGGCTGGCTCGACCAGATCGGCCATTGCCAGCCGACTTCCATCTGCTCGCTCAGGCCGTGCGTGTAGCGGTAGGTGGCGCTGATGGTGCGATAGGGTCCCGGCGAGTAGCGCGCGCCGATGATGGAGCGCACCGAGCGCTGGCTGGCGGGGCTGTACTGCAGCGCCGAATCCAGCGTCCAGCCCGGCAGGACGCTGGTAGAGCCCAGCAGCAGCAGGTCCGACAGCCGCTTGTCGGTGGGCTCGCCGTCGGGCGTGCCATCGGCCTGGGCGGTCACCCGCTGCGCGCGGAACAGGTAGCGCTGCACCAGCCCCAGGCGCAGCGCCTCGGCGCCGGTGTTGGCGTCGACGAAGCGGGTGGTGAAGCCGGCAGTCAGCTGGTTGGCGTCGGAGACGCGGTCGACGCCCGAGAACTGGTTGTCGGTGTAGATCGAACTGAAATTGAAGTCCTTGGCCGCCGCGTCGTAGTTGGGCAGCGGGCTCTGCTCGCGGTAGGGCGTCAGCACGTACAGCAGGCGCGGCTCCAGTGTCTGGCGCAGGGCGCGGCCGAAGGCTTCGGTCTGGCGTTCGAGTTCGAAGCCCGCATCCACGCTCAGCGTCGGGATGGCGCGCGTGTGCCGACCGCTGGCCGTGGCCAGCACCCCGCTGTCGCTGTAAGTGGCGGCGTTCAGGCTCAGGCGCGGCACCACGAACCAGCCGGGCTCGCGCCAGGGTCGGGCCACGCCGCCCAGCAGGTGCCAGCGCTCGCCGCCCACGCGGCCGGCCTTGGCCAGTTCGCCAGCGGGCAGGCTGAAGCGGTTGAATTCGCTCTCCAGCGCGTAGTCCCAGCCGCCGTCCAGACTACCGCCCAGGCGCACGCCGACTTGCGGGCTGCGTTCGTAGGGGGCGACCAGCGCGGCGTCCGAACCCTGCAGCGCCTGCCAGCGCAGCGTGCGGGCGTAGACCAGCCCCTGGCCGCCGCCGGCCAGATCGAAAGGCTTTTCCAGGCCCAGCCGCAGCGGCAGCAGGCGCGCCGTGGGGCCGCGGTTGGCGTTGGGAAAGTCCTTCCACCAATCGTCGTCCGACACGCGCACACCGTCGACGGTGGCCCGGAAACCGCCTTGCAGCAGGCTTTCATGGGACCACTGCAGGGCCTCGCGCGCTCGGCCGGCGGTGCGGTCGTTGGGCAGCCATTCCAGTGCCAGCGTGCCGCGCAGGGACGGTTCGAGGTAGCGGAATTCGGTATTCAGGCCCAGCCCGCGCCGCGTCATGAGGCGTGGCGTCAGCGTGGCGTCGCGGTTGGGCGCGATGTTCCAGTAGTAAGGCGCTGCCAACTGGATACCGCTGCGGTTGTCGCTTTCGATGGCCGGCGGCAACCAGCCCGAACGCCGGGCGTCGGACAGCGGAAAACTGAGCGAGGGCAGGGCCAGGATGGGCACGCCCTGAAAGCGCAGCACCGCGCCTTCGGCCACGCCTTCGCTGGCTTCCAGGTCGAGGGTCACGCTGTCGGTGCGCAGCAGCCAGGCCGGCTCTTCGACGCCGTTGCGCGGGCAACTGGTGTACTCGGCCGCCGTGGCACGCGAGCGCGTGCGGTCGAGGAAGTCGATGCGGTCGGCGCGGCCGCCCGAGCCCAGCACGGGGAACTCGAATTCGGGCTGCAGGAAATAGCCCTCGAAGCGCTGCACCTTCAACTGGAACTCGGGGCCGCTGTAGCGTGCGCCGTCGCGGCTGACCCTGACCTGGCCGGTTCCCGTGGCGAGGTCTTGCGCGTCGTCATAGGCCAGTCGGTCGGCGCGGATGACCAGACTGCCGCGGCGGAACTCGGCGTGGCCTTCGGCGAGGCTGCCGATGTCAGGCTGTATGCGCAGCTTGTCGGCCTGCAGGAAAGTCGGCAGGTCGCGCGCCGCGGTGCCGCGCGGCAAGGGCTGCAACTGCGGGCTGGCTTGCAAGCCCAGCCCGGGTGCCGAGGCGGCTGGCGAGGCGGGCGCCGGACCGGCCGCAGGGCTCTGGGCGCGGACCGCGGCTGCGCCGACGAGCAAGCCCGCCGCCAGGGCCAGCGGAGTGATGCGCATCGGGAACAAGGCGGGCTGGGAGGGAAGCGGGGGCAGGATCGTAAACTCAATTATCCATGAGGGGTCCGTCATCACGGGCCTCCAAGCACGCCGATGAAGCCCCTGCCCACCGATCCTTCCGCCCAGACCGACCTGCGCATGCGCACCCGCTTGCACACGCTGGTGGCCGAACAGCAGGCGGCGCTGGCCGTAGGCCTGCCGCCCTGGGACCGCGCTGGCCATGAAGCCGCGCTGGCGGGCTTCCCCGTCTGGTGCGTGCAGCGCGAACACGGCATCGACTGGAGCGCCGCCGAGCAGGCCGCCTGGCAGCGCGTGTCCGATCTCCTGCTGGCCGGTGTGCAGGCGCAGGCGCAGGCGCTGGACGGGGGTCTGGTGGCGCTGCTGCGAGACCCGGCCCTGGACGGCGACGAGGCGCAGGAAATCGACGGGGTGGTGCGCTGGTGGGACGCCGCCCGGCTGGCCGGCCTGCCGGTCGATGCGGATTTCGGCGCGTGCTGGCGGGCCTTCGAGTGGCTGGGCCTGGTGCACGACCTGAGCGCACTGGGCCGTGTCTGCTGCGCCCGGCACCGCGACGGCGCCGCGGCCCCGGCCCCCGCCGAGCTGGCGCGCCTGCTGGCCCACGCCAGCCGCGTGGCCCTGCGCTACGGCCCGCTGAAACCGTTGCTGCGGCTGCTCGAGCCGCTGTCGGGCGCGCGCGCGCAGGCCGGCTTCACTTTTTGACCGGGCTGCTGTCGGCCCGGACCGGGCCCGGCTGCGTCGCGCAGCCGGCCGCCGACAGCCAGGGGTCGCTGTCTTCGCCGCCGAAGATCGACAGCAGAAAGTCCAGGAAGGCCCGCGTGCGCGCCGGCAGGTGGCGCCGCGACGGCATGCCGGCCCACAGCGTCACGTCGAACAACCGCCAGGCCGGCAGCACGCGTTCCAGCGCCTGTTCCAGCAAGGCGTCCTCGATGACGTAGGACGGCAGCCCGGCGATGCCCAGCCCGGCCAGCGCGGCGGCGTACATGGTGTCGATGTGCGCCGTGGCCAGTGACGGGTGGCGCTGCGGTGCGAGGGTGTAGGACTCGACCGGACCCGCGTCGGCGCCGCAGCCGGCTGCCAGCGGGCCGCTGTAGAAGACCAGCCCGCGCGAGACCGCCGAGATGGGCGGGATGACGGCTTCGTGGTGCACCAGGTCGCGCGGGTGCTGAGGCCGCCCACGGCGGTCGAGGTAGTCGGGCGAGGCGCAAACCACCACTTCGGTGCGCGCCAGCCGCCGCGCGATGAAGTCGCCGTCGGGTGCATCCAGGCGGCTGAACACCGTCAGGTCATAGGCTTCGTTGACGGTGTCCACGGCGCCCGGCGAGTCGATCTCCAGGGTCACCTGCGGGAACAGCGCCTGGAAGCGGGGCAGGTGCTTGGCCAGCTGGTGCACCGCCACGGCCGGCGGGCAGAGCACGCGCAGGTGGCCGCGCGGCACCTGGGTCGACTCGCTGGCCAGGGTTTCCGATTCCTCGACGTCGATCAGGATGGCGCGGACCTTTTCCAGGTACTGCTCGCCGGTTTCGGTGAGCGCGATGCTGCGCGTGGTGCGGTTCAGCAGGCGCGCACCGAGGTGGTTCTCCAACTCGGCCACGACGCGGGTGACCACCGGCGGCGCCATGTCCAGCGCACGCGCGGCTTTCGCAAAACCGCCTTCGTCGACGACGCGCGCAAACACCTTCATCGCCTTCAGTTGGTCCATCTGCCTTCCTTCGTCTGGGGCTTTCGCCGTGCCTGCGGTGACAATCCGCAGCACCATGGAATACGCCGCCTACCTCATCGATTTCATCCTGCACGTCGACCGGCATCTGTCGGAATTCGTGCAAGCCTATGGCGGCTGGGTCTACGCCCTGCTGTTCGTCATCATCTTCGTCGAGACCGGTCTCGTCGTGATGCCTTTCCTGCCCGGCGATTCGCTGCTCTTCGTGGTCGGCGCGCTGTGCGGGCTGGGCCTGATGAACCTGCCGCTGGCCATGGCCTTGCTGACGGCAGCGGCGGTGCTGGGCAACCAGACCAACTACGCCATCGGGCGCCGCGTCGGGCCGCGGGTCTTCGGCTGGCCGCAGTCGCGCTGGTTCAACCGCGCCGCTTTCGACCGCATGCACGCCTTCTACGAAAAGAACGGCGGCATCACCATCGTCGTGGCGCGCTTCATGCCCTTTCTGCGCACCTTCGCGCCCTTCGTCGCCGGCGTGGCGCAGATGACCCGGCGCAAGTTCACCTTCTACGACATCACCGGTGGTGTGCTGTGGGTCTGCGGCATCACGCTGGCCGGCTACCTGTTCGGCAACCTGCCCTGGGTCAAGGCGCATCTCAGCCACATCATCTGGGCCATGATCGCGGTGCCCGGTTTGGTCGTCTTGCTCGGGGCACTCAAGGCTCGTCGATCGACCTGACCCCAGCCTCCTGCCGCGGAACCGGCTTTGCCGGGCCGCTGGCGGACGGCCCCCTCGGGGGGTAGCGAGCGCCAGCGAGCTTGGGGGCTCAAGGACACGCGGCGATGACCTGGGCCACGGCGGCCGTCAGCTTCTTGCCGTAAGGCACGTGCAGGAATTCGTTGGGCCCGTGGGCGTTGCTCTTCGGGCCCAGCACGCCGCAGACCATCATCTGCGCCTGCGGGAAGCCCTGCTGCAGCATGCTCATCAGCGGGATGGTGCCGCCCTGGCCGACGTAGCCCAGCGGCGCGCCGAAGTGGGCTTGCGAGGCCTCGTTCAGCACCGTCTGCAGCCACGGCGACAAGTCCGGCGCGTTCCAGCCTGTCGCGCCCAGGGCGCCAGCGCGGCCGTCGGGGTGGAAGGTGACGCGGGCGTTGTAGGGCGCGTTGTCTTCCAGCAGCGTTTTCAGCTTCAGGCTGGCCTCGTTGCCGTCGACCAGCGGCGGCAGGCGCAGGCTCAGCTTGAAGGCCGTGTAGGGGCGCAGCACATTGCCGGCGCTCTGCATCTCGGGGAAACCGTCGACGCCGGTAACGCTGAGCGTGGGCCGCCAGGTGCGGTTCAGCAGGCCTTCGACGGGGTCGGTGGTGGTCGGCAGGGTGGGTCCGCCATCGGCGCCGCAGGCCCAGGGCATGCGCTTCCAGACCTCGTCTTTGAGGATCGCCGCCGTGGCCTGCGCCTGGGCCAGCCGGGCGGCCGGCAGTTCGCAGTGAAAGCTCTCGGGCAGCAGGCGGCCGGTGGCGCTGTCTTCCAGGCGGTCGAGCACATGGCGCAGGATGCGAAAGCTGCTGGGCACCAGGCCGCTGGCGTCGCCGCTGTGGATGCCCTCGGACAGGATCTCAACCTTCAGCACGCCGCTGACCATGCCACGCAGGCTGGTCGTCAGCCACAGCTGGTCGTAGTTGCCGGCGCCGCTGTCCAGGCACACCACCAGGCCGACGGGGCCCAGGCGGGGTTTGAGCGCCGCCAGGTAGGCCGGCAGGTCGGGCGAGCCGCTTTCCTCACAGGCTTCGATGATGCCGACGCAGCGCGGGCGGGCGATGCCCTGCCGGTCGAGCGCCTCGATGGCGGTGATGGCGGCGTAGACGGCGTAGCCGTCGTCGGCGCCGCCGCGGCCGTAGAGCAGGCCGTTCTCGTACTTCGGCGTCCACGGGCCCAGGTCGTTGCGCCAGCCGTTGAATTCGGGTTGCTTGTCGAGGTGGCCGTACATCAGCACGGTCTCGGTGCTGCCGGCGGATCTTTGTGCCCCCAAGACGCCTGTGGCGCCGGCCCCCCGAGGGGGCGTGTCCGGGCTTGGGGCGGCCCGGCGCCCGGACGTCGCCGGGATGTCGAAGAAGATGACCGGCGTGCGGCCTTCGATGCGCACCACCTCCAGCTTCAGACCCGCCACCTTGCGGCCTTCGATCCAGGCGGCGGCGTCGCGCACCACGCGGTCGAGCAGGCCGTGGGCGGCCCAGTCGGCGTCGAACATCGGGCTCTTGGCCGGCACCGCGATGTAGTCGGTCAGGGCCGGCACGATGCGCTCGTCCCAGGCCTGGTTGGCGTAGGCGCCCAGGGCGCTGGCTTCGGCGGGTTGCAGGGGTGCGTTCATGGCAGGTTCTCCGGGGCGGGTTGTCAGTCTAGAACCGCTGCAGCCAGCGCGTCAGGTGTTCGATGACGGTCTTGCGTTCGGGCTCGTTGAAGATCTCGTGGAACAGCAGCGGGAACTCGTGCGCGGTGAGCTGCTCGGCGGGCGCCTTTCGCGCGAAGGCCGCGCTGCCGGCCGGCGCGACGCAGCGGTCGGCGCCGGCCCACATCAGCAAGGTCGGGGTGCGCCATGGCGCCGCGCGGCTCAGCACCAGCTCGCCCGCGTTGACGATGAACTGCGCCAGCTGGGGCGTGATGCGGCTGTGCACCAGCGGGTCTTCGCGGTAGCGGCGCACGACAGCCGGGTCGCGGCTGATCCACGCGGGGTCGAGCCCGTTGGGCAGCGGCAAGTCGGGCAGCGTGCGGGCCAGCAGGCCGACCAGCGCGCCGCGCAGCCGCCCCAGTCCGGCGTCGAAGGCGGGCGAAGACAGCACCAGGCCGTCGACATCGCGGGACCAGGGTGTGGTGCTGTTCATCAGCGACTCGGCCACGAAGCGCGCCGCGATCAGGCCGCCCAGGCTGTGTCCCAGCAGCACGTGCGGGCCCCCGCCGGCCTCGCGCAGGTGGTCGATGACGGCCGCCAGGTCGACCAGCAGGGTGCACTCGCCGGCGATCTGGCCGCGCGGACCTTCGCTGCGGCCATGGCCGCGCAGGTCGTGACCCACGGCATGCCAGCCCGCGGCGTTCAGCGCGGCGGCAAGACCTTCGTAGCGGCCGATGTGTTCGCCCAGGCCGTGCACGATCTGCACCGTGCCGCGAACCGGCCCCTGGGCCGGCCAACGCCGCACATGCAGCTGCAGTCCGTCGCCGGTGAGCAAGGTTTCCATGGCCGGGGATTGGAGCATGACTGCCGCAGCGGGCCTTCAGCTGCCCGCCTTCAAGCGCTGGCCGGCGGCCTGCAAGAGACGTTCATCCGGGCCGCCAAGGAAAAGGCCGCGATGCCATCACGCATCGCGGCCTGGGGTCCAGCGCCGAGTGGGCCTCAGGGGTTCGTCAGTTGAACTTGATCGAGCCGATGTTCAGGCCATTCGGGTAGCCCGCAGGGGTGCCGGTGTCGGGCGTGGCGTACTGGATGGCCGTGCCGGTCATCAGCACGTTGACCTGCGCGATGTGCTTGAGCACCTGGGCCACCGTGGTGTCGCCACCGCAGCCGCCGACCAGCGTGAAGGAACTCAGCGGCAGGGTGTAGATCGACGCGGCGCCCTGCTGCGTCGTGTTGAAGGTGGCGCTGATTTCCGAGCCACCCGAGCTGGTGCTGCAACCCGCCACAGCCGGGCCTTGCAGCACCGCTTTCAAGGTCGGGTAGGTGCCCGCTGGACCCTTCAACTGGCCGAACTGCTGGTCGGGGCCCCAGACGTTGAGCTTGATGTTGGCGTACGCCGAAACGTCGACGGTCGCGTTACCCGGCGACTTGACGTAGGCACCGAAGTAGGCGTCCGTCAAGGCCGGCTTGCTGAGGCCCAGGCCGTAGTAGAAGTTGTGCACGCCGGCCGGGTCCTGCGCCGTGCCGGACACGCCGCCATAGTCGTAGACCTTGGTGTTGAACAGGCGGGCGTCGTAGAAAAAGCCCACGTCGCCGCCTTGCACCGACTTGGATGTCGAAGGCAAGTTGCCGACGTAGTCGTCGGCAAAGATGCCGCCGGTGAAGGGGCCCGCACCGCCGCCGCCCGCTGCCGTGCCGTAGAAGTGGATGTTGTCCACGTACAGCGTGCCCGGTGCACCCGTCGATTCCAGCTTGATCTGGAAGATCGCCGTCAGATCCTGCACCGTGTAGCTGCTCAGATCGATGTCGATGCTGTTCCAGCCCCCTGCCGTCAAAGTCTGGGTCACGGCGCTCTCCTTGGGGCCGGGACTGATGAGGGAGACCTTCACGGCGCTCAAGTCAGGCGACCAGAAGTCGAAGTGGACCTTGCTCTTGCCGGCCACATTGACCGCCGCGAACTCGATGCCCTCGTAGGTCAGGCCGGTGTACTTCAGCGACTTGTTGCCGGCGATGGTCACCTCGCTGTAGGCCGTGGGTTGGCCCCAGTCCGGGCGCGGGATGAATCCGGCGGTCGTCGACGCATCGCTGTAGATCGTCACCGAACCGGCCGGGATGGTCGTGGTCGGCGCGCAGGTCGGGGCCGTGGTGCCGCAAGCCGCACCGGCGGCCGCGCCGTAGAAGTAGATGTTGTCCACGTACAGCGTGCCGACGGTGCTGGGTTCCAGCTTGATCTGGATGATGGCCGTCTTGTCCGGCACCGTGTACTGCGCCAGGTCGATGTCGATGGCGTTCCAGCTGCCGGCGGTAACCGCCTTGGTGACCGCGTTCTCCTTGCCCGCGCTGATGATGGACACCTTCACGCTGCTGATGTCGGCCGAGAAGAAGTCCAGGTGCAGCGTGGTCTTGGTGGACACGTTCTGCGGGTTGCCCGACCAGTCGATGCCTTCGTACAGCGCCGTGCCGCTGAATGTGTACTTCAGGGACTTGTTGCCGGCAATCGTGGGCTCGCTGAAGACCACCGCCGGGTTCTGTCCCCAGTCCGGTTTCGTGTCCAGCCCGGTGACCGAAGCGGCGTCGCTGTAGATCACAGTGGAACCGGCCGGAATCGTCGTCGTCGGCGCGCTGGTTGGCGCCGTCAGGTTGTAGGTCTGCTGCGCGGTGGCGCCCGCCGTGTTGGCGTTGCCCGCCAGGTCGCTGAAGGTGCCAGCCGGCACGCTGACGTTGATGGTGCCGGCGGTGTTGGCCGTGGGCGTGACCACCAGCGTGGCCTGCGTGGCGCTGACCTTGGTGAACACGCCGGCCGTGCCGCCCGTGACGACCACGTCGCTGGCGGTGAAGCTGGCGCCGACGTCCTTGCTGAAGACGAAGGTGAAGGTCACCGGAGCGGTGGCGGTGGCCGCCGGGGTGTCGTCGAAGATGGTGACGGTCGGCGCCTTGGTGTCGGGCGCCGGCGCCGTGGTGCCCGCATTGATGTTCGAGGACCCGGGCGGCGGCGTGGCGTCGCCACCGCCGCAGGCGGCCACCAGCAACGATGTCGCCGCCGCCGTGGCGGTCTGTGCGAAAAGCTTCGTGAGTCGGTTCATGGTGTCTTCCTGACTGGAGCGAGGCGCGATGGCGGCCCGATCGGTGATGCGGTTTTCAAAAACCAAGAAAAAGCTATGAAAGCGCTTTCAGCATTCAGCTTAAAGCGTCACCGGGTGCAAGGCAAGCGCCGACCACCCTGTGCTTTCCCTTAGACGGTCACGGCGCGCGGCCCAGTGCGCCGGGTGCGACGACGAGCTGTTTGCCGTCGCTGAAGCGCACCGTGATGGGCGCCGGGCCGGCGTTGAAGGCCAGGTGGGTGCGCCGCCCGTCGGGGCGCTTGAACACCTGGTACAGCACGGTGTCCGCGGTGACGCTGAAGTCGGGCGTACCCAGGGCCTGCAGGCTCAGCATCCAGTGCAGCGTGTGGGTCGCGGTGTTGCCGTCCTGCACGCTGCCGCGTGGATTGAACTTCGCCAGCGCTGCGGCCGGGTCGGCCAGCGCCAGCACCTTGGCGAAGAGGTCTTGCCAGACGTCTTCGGGCGGCGGGTTGGGCGGGAACTTGCCGCGCTGCTTGTAGGCCGTGCTCTCGGCGTCCATGGTGGCCAGGTTGCGCCGGATGAAGGCCGGGTCGCGCCCGAGGTAGGTGGAAAACCCCGCGACCGGCAGCAGGTTGATGCCGTGGATTTGCCGCGGCTCGTCGGTCCACCAGGTGTTGTGCACGTACATGCCGCCGAAGACCATGCTGGTCTCGACCGGCTTGTACCCGGGCGGAAACACCAGCTTGTGGATGTCGAACCAGTAGTGGTCGATGGAATTCGTCTCGTTGGCGTACAGGTAGATGCCCAGGTCGCGCAGTTCGCGGTTGCCGGTGACCTCGCCCCACAGGATCAGTCCGGCCCAGGCGTTGACGGCCTCGCTGCTGGATTCCTGGTTGTTGCCGAAGTTGCCGTACTTGTCGACGCCGCCGATGCCCACGGCCCAGGAATGACCTTCGTAGGCGTCGTAGTTGCGGATGTAGGGGAAGTCGGCACTGCCGCGCTCGGTGTTCGCGATGTCCTTGATCAGCAATTCGATGATGCCGCCGTACTGGTCCTTGGCGGCCCAGGCCGGGTCGCGCAGGGCGATCTCGGCGGCGGCGCGGATCCAGTAGCCATAGTGGAAGGGGTGGTCGTTCATCT
>Ga0136641_1001135_pt1 | contig 11160 bp, 9 predicted proteins | sample EliLak1302023Y_FD_115312 | JGI IMG/M metagenome (GOLD analysis project Ga0136641, IMG submission 115312) | Freshwater microbial communities from Elizabeth Lake, Yosemite National Park, California, USA - 13020-23Y | ecosystem: Environmental > Aquatic > Freshwater > Lake ... | reverse complement strand
TTCATCAACTTGCTGGTTCAAAAGAAAGTCGTTGTGGATCCAACCTTGACAGCGTTTGAATTCATTCACCTCCAAGATGGAGAAATGTCCAAGGCCTATGATGCCATAGCGCAACACATGCCACCAGACATTGAGAGGAGTTTCAAAGTGGGCTCCATGCTGATACCCGATGAAGCCACCGCGCAAGTGTACCGAAAATCCTATCTCAAAATGATTGAATTGACAGGCCTGCTTTACCGCAGCGGCGTGCCCCTTGTGGCGGGCACGGATGCGTTGCCTGGTTTTTCACTGCACAGCGAACTGGCACTTTATGTGCAAGCGGGCCTCACGCCCTCTGAGGCCCTAAAAATCGCCACTTTTGACGCAGCCAACATTGCAGGCGTTGACCGGGAGTTGGGGGCCATCAAGGCTGGCAAACTTGCTGACATGATCCTGATCGACGGCGACCCCACACTCAACATAGAGGATGTTCGCAGAGATGATTTGGTCATCTCCAAAGGCAAATACATCTTCCCCAATCAAGTCAATGAAAGCATGGGCGTCAAAGCTTTTGTGAGCAAACCGTCCTACATCACAAAATTGGCCAAGCCTCAGTTGAACACTTTTTTAAATTGATCTCAAGACTCAGAGAAAACGGTCCAAGAATTTTCGACTTTGCCGATCAAGAGAGGGCAAGTCCTTGATCAAAAACTGTACCCCATAAGCATCAGAAACAATCAGGGTGTTGGCGCTCAGACGTTTGATGTCCTCCTCACCTTTGAGCAGCAACTCAGTAGCACCTCGGGTGGTTTGTACAGACCACCTGCTCGGTGTGACAAAGGAGTTGACCGCATCCAATTTGGTGATCTCGGGCATGAACTCTCGATTTTGCAAACACAACTCAATGTTGTGCTGGGCTTCAGATGGCACGTCTGTCAAACGCTCCAACCACAGCAACTCCTTGCCCTCTCGACTTAAAATGGAGACCCCATCCTTGGGCGCTGAAATCGGGAAAGCCCTGACGGCGATCACATGTTCATGCGACTCATCTCCTAGACTCAAGTGCCAAATACCAAAAGCGTCAGACCACAATTTGAAATCCTGGGGTCCGTTTTCAACACTGTGGTGGGTCAGTACATGTGTGTCACTCATTTAAATCAACCCTTGATCATAGGAACTTTTCTCATTGGCCAATGGTAAACCCAGTTCAGCTTGATGGGCTTGGGCTTGGTAGAGCCTCCAATAAGCGCCTTGCTTGGCCATCAAGGCATCGTGACTGCCCTCTTCGACCATTTCGCCTTGCTCCATCACAACCAATCGATCGGCGCGCTTGAGCGTAGAGAGTCGATGAGCAATGGCAATGGTGGTTCGACCCTTGACCAAATTGTCCAAGGCCTTTTGAATTTCTTGCTCGGTCTCCGTATCAACCGAGGACGTGGCCTCGTCCATGATCAAGATTTTAGGATTGATCAACAAGGCCCGTGCTATGGAGATGCGTTGCCTCTCGCCACCTGAGAGCCCTTGACCGCGCTCACCCACCAAGGAGTCATAAGCTTGTGGCAAACGAAGAATGAACTCATGCGCATGCGCAGCTCTAGCCGCCGCGATGATTTCTTTACGCGAGGCGCCGCTGCGGCCGTAAGAGATGTTGTCAGCAATGGTCCCAAAAAACAAGAAGGGCTCTTGTAGCACCAAACCAATGTGTGTCCTGTAGTCGGCCAACATGAAACGCCGAATGTCCACACCGTCAAGCTCTACCTTGCCTTCGCTCAAATCATAAAAGCGACAAATCAAATTGACCAAGGTGCTTTTGCCCGAACCACTTTGCCCAACCAAACCAATCATTTCACCGGGCTTGATGGTCAGGTTCAAATCCTTGATCACCAAACGGTTGCCATAACGAAACGAGGCATGGCTGAGCTTTATCTCGCCCTCAATGTTGCTTACTTTCACGGGATCGTTCGGCTCAGGCACGCTAGAGACGTGGTCCAAAATCTCAAAAATTCTCTTGGTCCCTGCTGCGGCCTTTTGGGTGTGAGAGACAATTCGGCTCATCGAGTCCAAACGCGTGTAAAAGCGTCCGATGTAAGCCAAGAAAGCCGTGAGCACCCCAACCGTGACTTGGTGTTTCGCAACCTGCCAAATACCAAAGGCCCAAACGATCAGCAAGCCCACCTCGGTCATCAGCGTCACGGTAGGAGAAAACAAGGACCAAAGAAAATTGATGCGGTCATTGACCGCTAAATTGTGCTTGTTGGCCTCCTTGAATCGCGCACTCTCTCGGCCCTCTTGTGCAAAAGCCTTGACCACCCGAATGCCTGGAATGGTGTCGGCCAAGACATTCGTGAGCTCTGACCAAACTCGATCTATTTTTTCAAAACCAAGACGCAAACGATCTCGCACCACATGAATCAACCAATAAATAAAAGGCAAAGGCAAGAGGGTCACCATGGCCAAATAGGGGTCGATGGTGAATAAAATGATGGCCGTCATCACGATCATCACAAAGTCCGTTGCGAAATCCAACAAATGCAAAGACAAAAAGACGCAAATTCGGTCTGTTTCTCCCCCAATTCGCGTCATCAAGTCCCCGGTTCTTCTCCCGCCAAAGTACTCCAGCGACAATTTCATCAGATGGTCGTAGGCACTGGTACGCAAATCAGCCCCAATGCGCTCAGACACCAAAGCCAAAATGTACGTTTTCAGCCACCCCAAGGACCAAGCCAAAAGTGCAGCCGTCAACAAGCCCAACAAATAAATTGCAACATGCTCCAACTCAATGTCCTTACCGTTTTGGAACGGAATGAGGACGTTGTCCATCAATGGCATGGTCAGATAAGGCGGCACCAAGGTCGCAGCTGTAGAGGCCAAGGTCAATAAAAAACCCACCAACAAGCGCGTTTTATAAGGCTTGGCAAAGCGCCACAGTCTGAGCAAACCCCACGTCGAGGCTGGAGCTTCATCCGCCTCTCCCAAAGCCACTGATCTGGATCGCTCCAAGTCCTGGCTCCCCAAGAGTTCACCGACTTTCTCATCTTGAACTGACCCGGCATGGATGGGGGCTAACTGGGCAAGAGCGCCGGACGTGCTAGAAGCGGGCGGGATGGATGCATGCAGGTACCGCTCAAGACTGCGGTTCCATGCCGTTTGCAGCGCCACGGCCTTCACGTTGTTGGCCAAAGTGAACCGCCACTTGGCAATTTGTTTCTGGCTGTCAACCAACTCCAAGGTGCCAACACCAGCAAAGTCGAGGTGATTCAAGCGAGCTAGGAGCTCAATGGGCAAGATCTCAAGCCGAGGACTTTTCCCCTGCAAATCTCTAGATGGATCAACATCGACCGCCTCAGGCATGGACCAAGAGAGCAACCTTTCATCGGTGGCCACCAAAAGCCCCCTGGTGAAACAAAGTCGCCTGTCCAAGTCAACCTCCAAGACGGCTAAAACGTTTTCATGGGAAGACAGGCTCGAGTGCACCAAAGCCAGCCAATCCTGGGGAATCTCTACGTGGGAAACACTAGTCAAGACCATATTGGAGTTTTTGTAAATTAATCTGGACCCTGAAAGACATTTTGTTAAAGATGTTCTTTCGGGCAAGGTCAAAGAAGAAGAAAGCCAGGAAACACGATGTCAATGAAACTTTTCTTACAATGGCGTTTGACGACTTATCAGATTGTAACTTCGCCCCCTGGTGGATCCGTCCAAGATGAATCCACTTTGAAAGAAAAGCACAAATCCAAGGGACAATTAACGCCATAATGCTCATGTTTTGTATAACGTTTCAAGAGCTCAGCTGGAAGACCTGCTTTTAAACTCAATTTCGCATCTCTTAAAACTTATTTGTACGCTCCAATCCCTTAGCCTCAACCATTCAACACCATGTCCCATCCAGAGATTCAAATTCTTCGCATGCGTTACCTCAGAGGCCCCAACATCTGGACTTACCGTTCGGTCATTGAGGCTTGGGTTGACATTGGGGTCTTGGAGGACTTCCCCTCCAATTTAATCCCTGGCTTTTACGACAGATTGACCACTTGGCTACCTGGACTGATCGAACACCGATGTGGCATCGGCGAGCGAGGTGGTTTTTTAATGCGCTTAAAGGATGGCACTTGGGCAGGACATGTGATGGAACATGTCGCACTTGAGTTGCAAACCTTATCGGGTTTGGACACAGGCTTTGGCAAAGCGCGCGAAACCTCCACGCGAGGCGTCTACAAAGTCATCATCTACGCCGTTCAAGAAAAAGTAGGCGAACAAAGTCTTCTCTTGGCCAAGGAGTTGGTGATGGCGGCCATCAATGACACCCCCTTTGACCTCCAAGCCCACCTCAATGATTTGAAGGACACGGTTGACGAATATTGCCTGGGTCCGAGCACGGGCTGCATTGTTGAGGCGGCCAATAACAGAAAAATCCCCTCCATTCGCTTGACCGAGGGGAACCTTGTTCAATTGGGTTATGGCGCCAAACAGCGCCGCATTTGGACTGCAGAGACGGATCGCACCTCGGCCATTTCTGAAAACATCTCCAGTGACAAAGACCTCACCAAACAGTTGCTCAAAAACTGTGGCATTCCCGTGCCACAAGGCCAATTGGTCAACAACGCAGACGATGCCTGGACCGCCTCACAAGACATCGGCCTGCCTGTGGTGGTCAAGCCCAGTGACGCCAACCGTGGACGAGGCGTGTCTTTGGGCCTTAAAAACGAAGCCAACATCAAGGCCGCCTTTGAAATCGCCAACCGCTACGGCACCGAAGTCTTGGTAGAACGCTATGTCCAAGGCGACGAACATCGCTTGCTGGTGGTTGGCGACAAGGTGGTTGCCGCAGCCAAGGGCGAGACCGCCTATATCCACGGAGATGGCAAGCACACCGTTGAAGAATTGATCGAACGACAAATCAACTCCGACCCAAGACGTGGACCGACCGAGGATTTCCCGCTGAATTCAGTCAGGCTCAAGGACCAACCGCAAGCGGTCCTTCAAATTGAGAGCCAGGGCTTCAAGGCCACGAGTGTGCCGCAAGCTGGTGTCTCCATCATCGTTCAGCGCAATGGCAACATGAACAACGATGTCACCGATATCATCCACCCAGAGGTGGCGGCCATCGTTTGTCTGGCCGCTAGGGTCGTAGGACTTGACATTGCGGGTATCGATTTGGTGGCCCAAGACATCTCCAAACCCTTGAACGAGCAAGATGCGGCCATTGTTGAAGTCAATGCCGGTCCTGGCTTGTTGATGCACCTCAAACCCTTGAACGGACAAGCCAGGCCGGTAGGCCGCTCCATCGTTGATCACCTGTTTGCCAACAATGAAAATGGACGCATCCCCATCGTTGGTATCCTAGGTTCAGTGCAAACCAATTTGCTCTCTCATTTGGTCGCTTGGTTCTTGCACCTCTCAGGTAAAAAAGTCGGTTTGGCCTGCGAGGAAGGTCTTTACATGGACCAACGCAAGGTGGAATCCACCGACGCCAGAGACTTCTCCATAGGCGAGCGTTTGCTCATCAACCGCACCTTGCAAGCGGCGGTGTTTCAAACGGCGCCTTGGCACATCTGCCAAGACGGCCTGCCATATGACCGTTGTCTCGTAGGGGTGGTGACCGATATGAAGCGAGAGGACTGGGACTTGAGTGAGCACGACATCTCTTCTGACGAAAAGTTCAAAAGTGTGATGCGCACGCAAATCGACTTGGTGCTCACCAACGGCGTGAGCGTGTTGAATGCCGAAGACCTCTCTGTGGTGGATTTGGCTCAATACAGCGATGGTGAGGTGATCTTTTATTCCACCGACCCAGACATTGAAGTGATGAAAGTCCACCGCGCAGAGGGCAAAAGAAATGTCTACTACAGAGATGGTCATGTGGTCTTGGCCAGAGGTGGGCAAGAGACCTTGCTGTTTCACTTGGATTTTCCGCCCATTGCCATGCGCATCAAACAAGATGGCTTTAACCTCTCGACCTTGCTTGCAGGCGTGGCTTGCGGCTGGGCGCTGGACATTGCCCCTCTTTTGATCCGTGCGGGTCTGAAAAATTTTGGCCAAAAAAACTCCATCTCTCCTCCCCTTGACATCAGGACCCTTGCCTCATGAATGTTTCACGAATTAGAGCGCTCAGAGGTCCCAATCTTTGGACCCGACACACCGCCATCGAGGCCTTGGTGACCTGCGATGCACACCAAGATGATTTGAACGAAATGCCCCATTTCGAACAGCGCTTACGCAATCTCTTTCCTGGCATGGGCGCCCTTAGGCCCACTGAGCGGGGCGCTAAGATGGGCATTGCGCACGCTTTGGAAATTGCAACCCTTCACCTCCAGGCCGAGGCCGGCTGTCCGGTGACTTTCTCTAGAACCACACCCACTTCAGAAAATTTGTTGTACCAAGTGGTGGTTGAATACACCGAGGAAGAAGTGGGCATCATGGCCTTGGAGTTTGCACAGAAATTATGTGCCTGTGCACTCCAAGACCAGCCCTTTGATCTTGAAACGGCCATTAAAAACCTTCGAGAATTGGACGAAGATATTCGCCTTGGCCCCTCGACGGGCTCCATCGTAGATGCGGCCCTTGGTCGCGGCATTCCCTTTCGTCGCTTGACCCAGGGCAGCTTGGTTCAATTTGGTTGGGGCTCCAAGCAAAAGAGAATTCAAGCTGCTGAAATTGACGCTACCTCCGCCATTGCAGAGTCGATAGCACAAGACAAGGAACTGACCAAGAAACTGCTTTATGCCGCTGGCGTGCCTGTGCCATTGGGTCGACCTGTCAGCGATCAAGAGGACGCCTGGGTCGCAGCGCAGGCCATTGGATTTCCTGTCGTCATCAAACCTCAAGATGGCAACCAAGGCAAAGGGGTGAGCGTTAACATCAACACCAAAGAGGAGGTGTTTGCCGCCTTTGACAATGCCAAGCGCTTTAAAGACGACATCATGGTCGAGCGTTTTTTACCTGGCAGCGACTACCGTCTTTTGGTTGTGGGCAACAAATTGGTGGCCGCAGCAAGGCGCGAGCCTCCCTTTGTCACAGGGGACGGCATTCACACCGTCCAAGCCTTGGTCGAGCAAGTCAATGCAGATCCCAAAAGAGGCGATGGTCACGCGACATCGCTGACGAAAATTCGTTTTGATGAAGTTGCCATGGGCCGTCTCAAAGAGCAAGGCCTTGAGGCCCATAGTGTTCCTGACAAAGGGGTGCGTGTCATTCTCAGAAACAACGCCAACCTCTCCACCGGTGGAAGTGCCACGGACGTGACCGATGACGTGCACCCTGAGGTCGCATCCAGAGCCATTGAAGCGGCCCAAATGGTGGGCTTGGACGTGTGCGGCGTGGACGTGGTGTGCGAGTCGGTGCTTCGCCCGCTTGAAGAGCAGCAAGGGGGCGTGGTGGAGGTCAATGCCGCACCAGGTCTCAGAATGCACTTGAACCCCTCCTACGGCAAAGGCCGAGATGTGGGTGAGGCCATCGTGTCTCAACTGTATCCCGCTGGAGAAGATGGTCGAATCCCAGTCATCGCAGTGACCGGAACCAACGGTAAAACAACCACGGTCAGGTTGTGTGCCCATTTGCTCAGAGCCCAGGGCCTGAGGGTGGGCATGACCAACACCGATGGTGTGTATGTCAATGGCCGACAAATTGACGACGGAGATTGCTCGGGCCCCCGGTCCGCCAAAAATGTTTTGATGCACCCTGATGTGGACGCAGCCGTTTTTGAAACAGCCAGGGGCGGTATGCTGCGGGAAGGCTTGGCTTTTGATCGTTGCCAAGTTGCCGTGGTCACCAACATAGGCATGGGAGATCATTTGGGTCTCAATTACATCTCGACCGTTCAGGACCTGGCCGTTTTAAAACGGGTGATTGTCCAAAACGTGTCCCCGTCTGGCATGGCGGTCTTGAATGCTGCAGATCCCATTGTGGCTGCCATGGCGTCGACCTGTCCTGGGCAAGTCACTTACTTTGCTTTGGATGCACACCACCCGGTGATTGCAACGCACCGAGCACAAGGCAAGCGCGTGGTGTTTGTAGAGGACGACCAAATCGTCGCCATGCAAGGCAGCATGCAAGTTCGAATTCCTATGGTCGATATTCCCTTGACCAGGCGTGGCGTCGTGAATTTTCAGATTGAAAATGCCATGGCCTCCATTGCCGCGGCCTGGGCCGTCGGTATTCCTTGGGGCGTCATTTGCAAAGGACTTTCTACCTTTGTGAGCGACCCGACTGCGGTGCCAGGACGTTTTAATGTCTTTGATTACAAAGGCTCAACGGTCATTGCCGACTACGGCCACAATCCTGATGCCATCAAAGCACTAGTCCAAGCCGTCACCAACTTGCCAGCCAAGCGCAGAAGTGTGGTGATCAGTGGCGCCGGAGACAGGAGAGATGAGGACATCAAAGAGCAAACACGTATCATTGGTAATGTGTTTGATGAAGTGATTTTGTACCAAGATGCCTGTCAACGCGGTCGAGTCGATGGCGAGGTGCTTGCCCTCCTTAGAGAGGGACTCAAGGACGCCAGCAAGACCGAGAAAGTACAAGAAATTTATGGGGAATTTTTGGCCATCGACGAAGCCATGAACAACTTAAAGCCTGGGGAGTTGTGTTTGATCTTGATCGATCAGGTCGAAGAGGCACTCAACCACATCATGAAAAAAGTCAATGACATTGCGCTCTAAGGCTCAAGATTCGGGTTGACAGACTTGTTTTTTAAGAATGGCCAAGTAGGTGTTGGGGCGAATGGGAAACTCTTTGGTTTTCCATTCCTGCTCGTCGAGTGACATCACTTCTTTGCCTTTGCCAAGCGGTTTGTCAAAGTAACTGGCTGACAACCTGACAAACGTGTCGTTCTTGCAATACAAGCGCCAACGCACCATTTCGGACTGAAAGGTGTCTCCTTTGAAAGTTTTACTTGCCTTGGCATAGTCGCTGAGTGTCCAAACGTAACGGCTCACGTGCACCGCTTTGACCGCTTCTTTATCCCACAAGTGCGTCACATCCTCATCCTTATCGATCTCAGCCCACTCGGCATGAGATACGCCTGCAAAACCCAAGCACATGAAACAAAAGGCCATGGCCGTGAACCTGCTGAAAAGCAAGCTTGCGTAGGCGTTCAGAGAAGAAGACTTTTGTTTCATCTAGGCTGATCAAGGGTAATAGACAAGGAGGACAGTTCAAGCGCGTGTTGTTTCAAAGATGGGACTCAAAAGCAGAGCAAACACCTTAGACACTTCCTTTGTTTCGGCACCAAAGCACAAAAACTTTAATCCTACAATCTGATGAGAACCCATGTTCTACCGTATAGTATGATTCTATGGACTTGTTTTGATCCTTTCCACCGACCTCAACCTTCGCCTCAATCATGAGCAACATTTACTCAAAGCTAGAGCGACTTCACATCACCCTGCCCCCCTTGGCCAAGCCAGCAGCGGCCTATCAGCCCTTTTGTGTGAGTGGCTCTATGGTTTACCTCAGTGGCCACATTGCAAAGAAAGAAGGATTGCCATGGGTTGGGCAACTGGGGCTCACCATGAACACCGAAGAGGGACAAGCCGCGGCAAGATCTGTGGCCATTGACCTCATGGGCACCTTACAAGCTGCTTGCCAAAGCCTTGGACATGACCTCGAGGCGGTGAAACAAATTGTCAAAGTCACAAGCTTGGTCAACTCTACCCCTGAGTTCACTCAGCAGCACTTGGTGACCAATGGCTGCAGTGAGTTGTTCGCCGAGGTCTTTGAATCCAAGGGCTTGCATGCACGCTCAGCTTTTGGTGTGGTTCAACTGCCTATGGGGGCGTGTGTTGAGATTGAAATGATCGTCGAACTGAACGCATGAACTGTCTTCTTCTACACCGTCAACACCAACCAAGGACTGCCATGAGAAAAACAATCCTCTTGTCCCTTTTTTTGGCATGTAGTGTCCAATGCGTTCTTGCTCAACTGAACACGGCATTGTTGTCCTCCATCGAAAAAGAGAAAGCCCCCTATTTAGAAACCCTTCAAAGCCTCGTCTCCATTGAGTCAGGCAGTCGCGACAAAGAGGGTTTAGATCAAATTTCAGCGCTCATCTATCAAAAACTCCAAAGCTTGGGAGGACAAGTAGAGTTCATAGAACCCGGCGAAGGTTTGTACAAAATGTACGATACGCCAGATCGCCCAGGACGCATGGTCAAAGCACAATTCAAGGGCACTGGCCACAAAAAGATACTTTTGATCGCGCACATGGATACCGTTTATCTCAAAGGTATGCTTGCCAAGCAACCCTACAGGCTTGAGGGCGATCGAGCTTATGGACTCGGCATATCGGATGACAAGCAAGGCATTGCATTGATTTTGCATACGCTGGAGGTCTTGAGGAAAAATGGTTTTCAAGGTTATGAAAGGATCACTGTTTTGATCAACGGTGATGAAGAGATCAGTTCCCCAGCGGCCAGGTCCTATTTCTCTAAACTTGGCGCAGAACACGATGCGACATTTTCTTGCGAAGCCTCACAGGTCAAATCCGATCGTGTGGCACTCACCACAGCAGGCATCGGGGCCGTTAACTTGAACATCACCGGAAAAGCCTCCCACGCCGGCTCTGCTCCTGAACTGGGAAGAAATGCTCTTGAGGAGTTGTCTTTTCAAATTCAACAAATGCGCGATTTGACGGATCCCAAAGAGGGCATCAAGATGAACTGGACCCTGGCCTCTGCAGGGACGAACCGCAACGTCATACCTTCTGTCGCATTTGCCAGCGCTGATGTGCGCTTCATGACAAAGGAAGGCTTTGATGTCATCGAAAAAAGAGTGCTCGAGCGCGTCAAAAAACAACTCATACCCGACGCCAAAGTGGACGTCACCTTTGAGCGTCGCCGCCCGCCTTTGGTCACCAGTGCACCCTCTCTTCAAATGGCCCATCATGCCAAAAAGATATATGCCGAAATCTCCAAAGATTTGGTGTTAGGCACCATCGCTGCTGGCGGTGGAACCGACGCCGCTTTCGCTGCACTCAACACACAGAACCCTGTCCTTGAAAGCATGGGGGTGCAAGGATTTGGAGCTCACTCGAACGATGATGAATACATCTTGATCAGCTCCATCGTTCCTCGCATGTATTTGTTGTCTCGTTTGATCATGGACATCTCAGACAACAAAGTTCGTTGACCTCTTGAGAGGCAAGCCTTTTTTCTTCCCTTGCCAAGACAACAACTCCATTGA